>ENA-OROK01000441-OROK01000441.1-human-gut-metagenome-genome-assembly--contig:-NODE-441-length-51171-cov-4.816359_pt1 | contig 51171 bp, 52 predicted proteins | sample MGYA00242127_ERZ509046 | MGnify/ENA primary metagenome ERZ509046 (study PRJEB26280, sample SAMEA2338728) | human gut metagenome | biome: human gut; feature: human-associated habitat; material: faeces... | reverse complement strand
CAATCTGACAAAATGCATTAAAAATAACAAAGGAGGGATGTCCAATGAAGGACATGAATAGTTTATCGCACACAAAGTGGAATTGTAAATATCACATAGTATTTGCGCTAAAGTACAGAAGGAAAAAATATAATGTTCATATGTTTGTAGAAATATCACCGGAATTAAGTATATCAAGTTTACGGGATATTTAAAAGGAAAAAGTAGGGTAATGATATGCCAAAAATGGGGCAATTTGAAATATAAATATAGAAATCGTTCGTTTTGGTGCCGAGGATATTATGTTGATACAGTCATAAAAAATGAAGCAGCAATACAGAAATACATAAAAGAACAATTGAGCGAAGATAGACATTCAGAGTAATTAACAATCGATAATATAGCCCCGTTTATGGATAGACACAGGTAATTAATGAGATAGCCAGTTAGGCTGGTGACTGATTGTTTGAGGGATTAACTACTTTACTAGCAGTTTCCATATAAGCACGGAATAAGCCTCCTGCTCCTAGTTTTATACCTCCAAAATACCTAATAACAACGATAAGAGCGTTATTTAGCTTTTTACGTTTTAAGACGGTATAAATAGGAAGACCAGCGGTACCGTTTGGTTCTTTATCATCACTTTTTTTAGCTGTTCCTTGGATTATATAAGCATAAGGGAAATGTTTAGCTTTTTTATTAGTTTTTCTTAAAGAAGATAAGATAAGAGAGACTTCTTCTGGAGTATCTAGTTCATAGTAAAAGCCTAAGAAACGAGATTTTTTAATAATTATTTCATTAGAATTAATAAGTTTCATAGAAAACACCTATAATAATTATAGCAAATTTAGAGAAAATACACTATAATTTAGAAGAGAAAGGCATGAGATATGGAGAATTTAATTAAAGAAAAGTTACATTTAGTACCTAATCTTCCGGGGTCTTATCAGATGTTAGATGATAAAGGGACAATCATTTATGTAGGGAAAGCTAAGAATTTACATAGGAGATTAGCATCTTATTTTAACAGGGAACAAACGGGGAAAACTAAAAAGTTAGTAGAGAATATTAAAGATTTTAAGTATATAGTGGCTACTAGTGAGACGGAGGCTTTTCTAATAGAGATTAATCTTATTAAGAAGTATAATCCTAAATATAATATTATGCTTAGAGATGATAAGAGTTATCCTTATATAGAGTATATAAAGTATCCTTATCCTCGCCTTAAAATATCTAGATATTTAAATATTAAAAAGAAAGATAATAGATATTTATTTGGACCTTATCCGAATGCTTATGCGGCGAGGAGAATAGTAAATCTTATTAATAGGTTATATCCTTTGAAGAAGTGTGAGGGGTTACCTAAAGAAGTTTGTTTATATTATCATATTCATGAGTGTTTAGGGTATTGTAGTAAGTCTTTAGACCAAGAGAAACTTAAAGAGATGGAAAGTGAGATATTATCTTTTTTACGAGGGAATAGTGAGGTCTTAAGAAAGAAGATTTTAGAGAAGATAGATACCTATAGTAAACAGTTAAATTTTGAGATGGCGTTAGACTTAAAGAAGGAGTTAGAGTATATAGATTATATTACAGAGAAACAGAAAGTCGATTTACATGATTTAGCTAATAGAGATATTATTAATTATTATACAAGGAATGGGTATACTTCAATTACATGGTTTTTTCTTAGGAATGGGAAGCTTTTAGGGAATAAGAATAACATATTAGCCATAGATTCTAAAGATGATATAGAGTCTTTTATAGCTAATTTTTACTTAAGAAATGAGATTCCTAAGGAAGTATTAATTCCTATGAGTTTGGATAAAGAGTTACTTAGTAAGACTTTAAATACGAAGTTTATTACCCCAGAAAAGGGAATTAAGAGAGAACTTCTAATGATGGTTTTAACTAATGCGAAGATTAATTTTGAGAATGAGTTTAAACTAATAGAGGCCGATGAGGCCAGAACTACCAATGCTAATGAGGAGTTAGCCTTTGTCTTAGATATGCCTCATATTACGAGAATAGATATTTTTGATAATTCTAATCTTTTTGGGACTTTTGCAGTTTCGGGGATGGTAGTATTTATAAATGGGAAACCAAAGAAGAGTGAGTATCGGAAATATAAAATTCAAGTAGATAAGAATGATGATTATCATACGATGCAGGAAGTAATCTATAGAAGATATAATAGGGCTTTAATAGAAGGTAGTGTCTTACCGGATTTAATTATTACCGATGGGGGAGAGACTCAGATTAAGGCTGCTCAAGGGATGTTAGAAGACTTAGGACTTTCTATTAGAGTAGTAGGACTAAAGAAAGATAATCATCATAGGACTAATGTTTTAGTAGATAGTAATCTTAAAGAAATAAAGATTGATATGACTTCTAATCTCTTTCATTACTTAACAAGAATGCAAGATGAGGTTCATCGTTTTACTATTAATTATCATAGAACTATACGTTCTAAGGGATCAATTAGTAGTATTCTAGATAATGTTTCGGGGATAGGTCCTAAGAGAAAGAAAGAACTTATTAAGAAGTATGGAAGTCTTAAGAATATAGCTAAGCTGTCTAAGAAAGAGTTAAGTCTTATAATACCAGAGAAAACAGCTGAGATATTATTAGAATATTTAAATGATTATCTGGATGATAAGAATAGTAAAAATGAATAAATAAACTTGATTTTTAGAAAAAATTAGAGTATCATCAATGAGACAGAAAAAATAGAAAGAGTGTTAACAAGATGAATATAAATGATTTTGATTATGATTTACCAAAGGAGTTAATTGCTCAAACACCGTTAGAGAAACGTTCTGATTCTCGGCTTTTAGTAATGGATAAAAAGACAGGGGAACTTACCCATGAAGTATTTAAAAATATTACTGAGTATTTAAATTCAGGATATGTTTTAGTTCTTAATAATACGAAAGTTATTCCTGCTCGTTTGATTGGAGAAAAAGAAGATACGAAAGCTCATATTGAGTTATTACTTTTAAATGATTTAGGAAATAAAGAATATGAGTGTTTAGCTAGACCACAGAAAAGATTACATGTAGGAACTATAGTTAGTTTTGGAGAAGGGTTATTACGGGCTAAAGTCTTAGAAATTAAAGGAGAAGGAATAGTTCGTGTCGAATTTATCTATGAAGGGATTTTTTATGAGATTTTAGATAAATTAGGTGAGATGCCGTTGCCGCCTTATATTCATGAGAAATTAAAAGATAAAACTAGATATAATACGGTTTATGCTAAGATTGAAGGGTCAGCGGCAGCACCAACGGCAGGACTTCATTTTACGGAAGAACTTCTAGAAGAAATTAAAAATAAAGGAGTTATTATCACTTATGTGACTTTGCATGTTGGTTTAGGAACCTTTAGACCAGTAGAAGAAGAAAATATCTTAGATCATAAAATGCATAGTGAGTTTTATATGATGAGTAAAGAGACGGCGGATATCTTAAATAAAGCGAAAAAAGAAAAACGTCGCATTATTAGTGTAGGGACGACTTCTTGTCGAACTTTAGAAACGGTTGCTCATAAATATAACGGAGAGTTTAGAGAGTGTTCAGGCGATACGGATATCTTTATTTACCCTGGGTTTAAGTTTATGGCTATTGATGGTTTAATAACTAATTTCCATTTACCAAAATCTACTTTAGTAATGCTTGTTAGTGCCTTATCTTCTAGAGAACATATCCTAAATGCTTATAGGGAAGCAGTTAAAGATAAGTATCGTTTCTTCTCTTTTGGCGATGCGATGTTTATTAAATAAAATTTTTTAAGAATTAATGTATAAAATTTAAAAATCCTCCTCATAATATGAATGTAGTGATGATTAACCAAAACCATTTAGCTATAATAAAACCAAAAATTTTTATAAAATTTTTTCAAAATATCACTACAACATCCTAAAGTCATTTAGGATGTTTTTGCATCTAAGATAGTCTTTAACTTAGTAGCGTTTTGAAAAACGACATAGAAGATATTGATAGCTTCACTAATTACTAAACCATAAAGACCGATATGAAGAAGACTAAAGATAAATAAAGACAGGAGTTTAATAATAACACCGATAGTAGTGGTCTTTAGAGTATATTTACCATAACCGATACCTTGTAAGATACTAGAGATAGGGGCTTCTAGATAATAGAAGGTAAAGAAAGGGCTTAAACTTAAGATGTAGTTAGCACCTTTAGAGGTATTATATATTAATTTAAGGAGGAAACTACGGAAGATGGTAACGAAGATAACCGTTAAAAGACCAATGATACTAGAAAGAATAATAGCCTCTTTGGCTCTTTTTTTAACGAGATTATATTTATGTTCACTATAGAACTTAGAGACTTCAGGGATAATACTAGTACAGATAGCTTGAATAAGAAAAGAAGGCATCAAAAGAAGGGCTAGACTATAACTATTATAAATACCATATTCAAAGACAAAGAAAGAACTAGAGTAACCAATAGAAATTAAAGTATTGGAAAGAATAATAGGCTCTAAGAAGTAACCAATATTACCAATGATTCGGCTAGAAACTAAAGGAACGGAAGTATTAACTAGTTCTTTAAAGATAAGATTATCATAAGATATTTTGGTAATATTTAACTTCGTATTTTTAGGTAAAAGAATTAAAAAAGTTATAATACTAGCTGTTTCGGTAACAATATTTAACAGAAGAAAACACATAATACCTAGGACTAAGTTTTTCTTAATAAGATCTGGTAAGATAAAGATAATAAATAAAAGCCTAATGGATTGTTCAATACAATTAGAAATATTATTGGGAAGCATTTTTTGTTTACCATAGAAGTAACCTTTTAAAGTACAAGCTAAAGCTATATTAGGCATAGCCAGGGAAGAAGCAATAATTAAGACTTTTAAACGGGGTTCATGAAGAAGGGTAGTGCTAATGAAATCACTACTTAAGATAATTAAAATCATAATGAAAAAGTTAAGAAAGAGTAAAAAAATAATACCTTGTTCAATAATCTTTCTACTTTTATTTTTACCTTCAGCAATTAGTTTGGAAATAGCTTGGGGCATTCCAAACCCAGCGATAGTGACCATAAGAGAAAAGAAAGGCATAATAAGACTATAAAGACTTATTCCTTCAGTACCAAGAGTTCTTGTGGATAAAATCTTAATGATAAAACTTAAAATTTTAACGATGAAACCTCCTAGACATAAAATAAAGGTACTTAAGAAAAACTGGTTCATAGTCGTATCACCTATATAAATATTATGTAGATTTCTACTTCAAAATTACAGGGATTTAGTTTATAATAATTAAGGAGGGCAGCAGTGATGTTATGGATTATGAATTTAGTAGTGTCTTAGATTTAAAAGCGCATATTAAACCGGCTTTAGATTCTAAGGTTAGAGAACTACAAAGGAAAAATATTAATTATGTTAGTCAGGATGATATCTTTGAGTATTTAAGAAATATGGTTTGGCCTTTAAAAAGTAATTTGACTTTATATAATATTGTGGATGATATTTTAAATACGGATAATGAAATCTTCTCTAACTATGTTGTTAGTAAGATGAGAAATAGTCATTAAGACTAAATAAGAATAAAATTAGACTTAGATTTAGATAAGAAAATTAAAAAAAGGCAATTGGCGTTTTTTAGACGATTACTTTTAAAATTATTTGGGGTATAGTTAGTAACCGAAAGAAAAAATTAGCGATTAATTAAACAGGTTGGCTTGGAAAGATGATGATGAGGAGTGAAAAGAATGGATACAGGAAGAGAAAGAAAGTATCAAGAAGTAACTTATGAAGAGTTATTAGATAAGCTTAAGACTTACATTACTAAGGAAGAGGAATTAAAAGTCATTAATGATGCTTATCAATTTGCTTGGGAACATCATAAGGGCAAGAAGCGTAAGAGTGGAGATGATTATATTAGTCATCCCGTTAATGTTGCTTATATTTTAACTTCTTTGAATGCTGATTATATAACAATTTCTTCGGCGCTTTTACATGAAGTAGTTAATCATGGGGGGGCTTCTATTGAAGAAGTCGAAAAAGTTTTTGGCAGTGAGATTGCGGGGATTGTTAATAGCATTTCTAAAATTAATAAATTAGCCTTAAGTGATGATAAAGAAGTTAGTGCGATTAATTTAAGAAAAGTTTTAGTAGGACTTTCTTCAGATGTTAGAGTTTTATTTGTTAAATTAGCTGATAGATTACATAATATGCGGACTATCTGGGCTTTGGATCCAGAAGCTCAAAAAGCAAAAGCTAATGAGACTATTTCGGTTCTTATTCCTATTGCCCATCGATTAGGAATTAATCAAATTAAAGCGGAATTAGAGGATTTATCTTTATATTATACGAAACCAGATGTTTATCGGGATATTGAGGAAAAATTAAATAATGAGAGCACTAAACTAAATGAAGAGTTAGAACTGATGAAAGAGGAACTTGTTGAGATTATGAATGAAAATAATATTCATTTTCATATTAAATCTCGAGTTAAAAGTGTTCATAGTATCTATGAGAAGATGGCTAAGGGTAAAAAATGGAATGAAATCTATGATATTTTAGCTTTAAGAATTATAGTTGATACTGTTAGTGATTGTTATTTAGCAATTGGGTTAATTCATGCTAAGTTTAGACCGCTTCCTAAACGTTTTAAGGACTATATTGCAATGCCAAAAGAGAATATGTATCAATCTTTGCATACTTCTATTTTTGGACCTCATGGTTATGTTTATGAGGTTCAGATAAGAACGACGGAGATGGATGAGATTGCAGAAAAGGGTATTGCCAGTCACTGGTCTTATAAAGAACATTCTAAAGGGGGTGTGGTTAATGTTTTTGAACAAAAGTTAGAGATGTTTAGAAACTTAATCGAACAACATGGGGATGATTTAAGTAATAGTGAATTAAAAAAAGAAATCAATGAAGAAGCTTTAAGTAGGATGATTTATTGTTTTACTCCTAAGGGAGATGTTGTAGAGTTACCAATTAATTCAACTCCGATTGACTTTGCTTATCGTATTCACTCGAAAGTTGGGGATACTTGTGTAGGAGCAATCGTTAATGATGTAATGGTTCCTTTAAATAAGTCTTTGGAAGATGGGGATATAGTATCTATTAAGACTAGTAAAGATAGTACGCCTTCGAAAGAATGGTTAAATATTGTTAAGACTAGTCAGGCTAAAAATAAAATTAAATCTTATTTTTCAAAGATTGATCGAGAAGAGTACATTAAAAGAGGACAAGATTTATTAGAAAAGGAAATCCGCCGTAAGAAGTTAACTATCAGTGATGTTTTAGCAAATGAAAGAGTAGAAAAAGTTTGTCATGATTTAAAGTTAGATAATCTTGAAGATATTTATTTATCAGTTGGTTCTTTAAGATTTACACCAACTTATATAATTAATATGGCTTATGAAGATAAGAAAGATGTTCATGATATATTAATTGAAAAGATTGGTCATAAGAGTGAGAATATCAATTATAAAAGTGATATTATTGTCGCTGGTAGTGGGGATATTAAAGTAAATATTGCTAAATGTTGTAAACCAATTAAAGGGGATAAAATTGTGGGCTATATTACTAAGGGTGAGGGAATTACTGTCCATAAGAGTGATTGTCCTAATGTTTCTAATACTAATAGACTAATTGAGGTATCTTGGAATAATACTAATGAGACTTATTATTTTACGGATATCTTAATAAGTACGATTAATAATAAAAATTATCTTTATGATATTGTAAGTCTTGCCAAAGAAAAAGATATTTATATTGAGGCAGTAAGTAGTAAGGAAGAAGAGACTTTAACCAAATATAAGCTTACTTTGAAGATAAAAAATACCCAAGAGTTAGATAATTTAATTAATGCTTTAAATATGGAAAAATATGTTATTAGAATAGAAAGAGTTAAAAATTAATGAGAGTAGTTGTTCAAAGAGCTAAAAAGGCTTCGGTAAAAGTAGATGAAAAGGTTGTTGGCAATATTAATGAAGGTTTAGTTTTGTTAGTAGGTTTTACACAGACTGATACGGAAAAGATAATTGATTATATGGTCAAAAAGATTGTTAATTTACGAATATTTCCGGATGAAAAGGGAATTATGAATAAAAGTATCTTAGATTATAATGGAAAAATTTTAAGTATTTCTCAATTTACCTTATATGGGGATGCTACTAATGGTAATCGACCTAGTTATATTAAAGCGGCTAAGAATTATGTGGCCGAACCTTTGTATGAAAAGTTTAATACTAAGTTAAGAGAATTTGTACCAGTAGAAACAGGAAGATTTGGGGCTGATATGGAAGTTAGCTTAGTTAATATGGGACCAACAACGATTTTACTAGAAAAAGAATAAGGAGGATTTATGTATAATGATTCAGCAGGAGCTATGTATGAAGAAGAAGAGTATGCTAAAAAAGAGGCTCTAAGAAAAAAGAAATTACTAATTAGAAGAATAGTAGTTGTTAGCACTATTACTATTGTGTCTTTATATACGATATTATTTTTAATTGACCAGGGACGTTTTAAGAAAGGGCAAAAGCCTTTAATAACTTTTAAAGAAGTAACCAAAACTTATAATGATGGGACGGTGGTTTCACGTTATGGTTTAGGATGGGTCTTTAGAGAATATAATAGAGAAACACTTTTAGATACGGAAATGGTGCCTTTTTGGAAAAAAATTAGACAAGATTATGATGCGGCTACTACGGTAGATACTAATCTTCCTAAAGTGATATCTGGTTATGATATTCCGGATAATCCAGATGAACTAGAAAAAGTCGAGGGCGTATTATTTCTTTATGATAGTGGTAAACTTCTGGATACTTATAAGTGTATTTTAAGTGATAGTGATTGTGAGATAGCGACTTCTTATCTATATAGTGATGAAGTAGCAGGAATGTATGATATTAAGATGGATATTGTCGATAAAAGATATGCTTTTATTAAAGAATATGAAAATAAAGGTTTAGAGAATGAGACTAGTGTAATATTACTTTATGATATTAAGAATAAACAAATATTAGCGCAATATGAAGATATTCATTATTCTAAGCAAGAAAATGGAAAAGGAATTATTGATTCTTCTAAATATATTATTAAGAAGAATGGTTTATGGGGAATAGATCAGGTTATTAATGGTCGAGTTACTAATGTCTTAAACTATCAGTATTATGGAATCAATTTTAAATTTAGTAGTAAGAAATATATCTTAAAGAGTGATAGTGGTTATCAAATTTATGATGCTAGTAGTAATTCTTTAAGTGAGGTTATTACAAATAAAATTGAAGATATTATTTCTTTTGGGACAAATATATTTTATACGACGAAGAATGTTACTAATACGGGTGTCTTCTATGAGTTATATAATGCTAATAGTTTAGAATGTATCTTAAGTGATAATATTAGTTATATTGAACTTCATAATGGTTTTATTCTTTATGTTAAAGATAATAAGTTATATTTATGTGATTTTAATGGTAATAGTCTAACGGATGTGGAAATGCCTTTATACTTTAATAATTATAATGGAAATGGTATTAAAGCTTTTAGTATTGATGTTTTAGGAAATCAATTAAGAATAGCAACCCCTAAGACGAATGAACAGACACATTATGTTACTGAATATTATTTTGATAGTGTTACTTATTCATTTATTAGAACTATAGAAAATGTTAAAGAAACGGTAGAGTAAAAAAGTATATGCAAAAACAATATAAAGAAGATTTAGAAGAATTTATTAATTTAACTAAATTATCAAGAGGAACTTTAGTTGATAGTAAGTATCCAAATGAGGATTGGCATTTAAATTTTTATCAATCTCATAGTCCAGAAGAATTAAAAAAATTTATAGATAGTTTACAATTAGATGAAAAAATACTTGATGATTATACCTTTAATTATTATATGAATGTTTTAATAAAATACATGAATGGGTCCTTAGATAGTCATACACATTTAGCATTTTATAAGGTAACACCTTTACCTTATAAACTAAAATGGATAAATGGTTCGGGACTTTTTATAGACTATTCTTTAGATGCTAAAATTAGAAAAGCCAAGGTTTTAAAGATAAATGGCATTTTAGTTGAAAAATTACTTGATGAATATGAAAAATGTGTAAGTTATGCAACTTATAATCATCTATATGCTATGATAGAAAATAACTTTAATATTCTAGAAGTTTTATATAGTTTACCTAGTTTTAAACGGGATAATTTACTGTTAAAAGTTGAAACTGATAAAGGAATGTTATCTATTGATACTAAAAATAGTTTAAAAGAATGTTTTTTAGAAAGAAAGGATGCTAAGCCAAACTATTATATTCAAGATAAAGCTTTGATATTTACGTACCAAAGTTGTCATCCATATTATATTCCAGTTATAGATAGCTTACTTAAAGTACTTGATAGAGAAACTAAAAATCAAAATATTACAAAATTTGTTTTGGATTTGCGTGGTAATGGTGGTGGGGCTTCGGCTATTATAAAACCCCTTATTGAATACTTAAAAAATACCAATTTAGAACTTGTTACTATCGTTGATAAAGGTGTGTTTTCTAGTGGACGCTTTGCTTGTGTTGCTATGCAGATGATAGGTAGCAAAGTGGTGGGCGAACAAGTAGGTACACCAATTAATTGCTTTGGCAATGTTCTAAGGCCACCGGTTTTAACAAATACTACTCAACAACCCATATTTGCGAAGACCTATTGGTATTTAGATGATGATAAAGAAAAAATGGTAGGAATTAATGAAAAGAAGGAATTATTAAAATATGATAAAGACTTCTTTAAACCAAAATTTTTAGAGTTAGATGAAGAATACACAGAAACTCTTACTGATTTTGTAAATGACTATGATATATTTTTAAAGAAGGCTTTAGCAAATCAGACTAAAATTAAATAAAAATAGTCGGAATAATTGACTAAAAAATAGAAAGTTATTATAATATTTGATAAATAAATTGTTATGTAGTAGTAATTCTAGTATGTAATGACTAGAATTTTACTTTTAGAGAAGAGGATAAATATGATACTTAAACAAAAAGGAACAGTTGATATTTTTGGAACTGATGCCCTTAAGTGGCAATATGTAGAAAGTTTAATTAAGGACTTATGTCAAACTTATAATTATGGTTGGATTAGAACTCCTGTTTTTGAGGCCACGGAACTATTTCACCGCGGAGTAGGAGAAACAACGGATATTGTAACTAAAGAAACTTATGATTTTAAGGACCGAGGAGAAAGAAATATTACTTTAAGACCGGAAGGAACGGCGGGGGTTGTTAGAAGTTATATTGAAAATAAGATGTATGGCGGTGCTACCCAACCCGTTAAATTCTTCTATATAGAACCAATGTATCGTTATGAAAGACCCCAAAGTGGGAGACTAAGAGAATTTAGTCAATTTGGTTGTGAAGTAATTGGTTGTGATGATGCTTATATTGATGCAGAGATTATTTCTATTCCAGTAAATCTATTTAAGACTTTGGGACTTCGTAATGTTAAAGTAGAGCTTAATTCTTTGGGAGATAGGGAATCAAGAGAGAATTATCGTGAGGCTTTAATTAATTATTTAAAACCACACATTAATGAGTTATGTGAGGATTGTAAAGTAAGATTAGAAAAAAATCCTTTAAGAATATTAGATTGTAAGGTTGATGGGGATAATGAGATTATTAAGAAGGCTCCGAAAACAATTGATTATCTAACTAATGAGGCTAAGAAGAGATTTCTTGATGTTAAACATTATTTAGAGATTATGGATATTCCTTATGAGGTTAATCCGAAGATTGTTAGAGGCTTAGATTATTACAATCACACAGTGTTTGAAATAATGGCGGATATTGATACTATGGGTAGTCAAAGTACTTTGGCTGCTGGGGGTAGATATAATGGAATGATTGAAACCCTTGGGGGACCAAGTACGCCAGCAATTGGCTTTGCATGTGGTTTAGATAGATTAATGCTTGCTTTAGAAAAAGAAGATATTGAACTACCAATTAAGAATTGGGTTGATATTTATATTATGTATGTTTCTGATACGGAAAAAGATTATGCTGTTAATATTTGTCAAACTTTAAGATTAAGTGGTTTTGATATTGAAATGGAAAATATGGGGAGAAGTCTTAAAGCTCAGTTTAAACAAGCTGATAGATTAAATGCTAAGTTCTTAATTATTCTTAATGATGAGGATATCAATAAGAAGATGATTAAGATTAAAGATAATGTTACAAAAGAAGAAGTAACAATTAATGAAGATGAATTAGTTGATTATATCAATATGAATATGTAGGTGATGATATGAAACATTTTACAAAAGAAATGGTTGATAGTTATGCTGATAAGTTACTTATTGGTTTAACGGCAGAAGAAAATAAGATGGTTTTAGATGAATTTCAAGAGATAGATAGAAATATTAATATTATTAATGAAATTCCTAATATTAAAGATGTTAAACCAATGAGTTATTGCTTAGATGATATGGAATGCCATTTAAATAATGATGAAGTAGAAGAGACCGTACCAATTGAAGAGTTACTTCGTAATAGTGGAAAGACTGTTGGTAGAGAAGTTGAAGTAGTAAAGGTTGTTGGTGAAAATGCATAATGAATTAGATATTAAAAAATTACATGAAATGCTTATTAAGGGAGAAATTACTTCTGAGGAATTAGTTGGTGAATCTTTAGAAAAATCGAAGGAGATTGAAGATAAATGTAATGCTTTTGCTCTTATTTTAGATGATGCTAAAGGTAGTAAAGTTACAGATAATTTACTTAGTGGGATTCCTTATGGAATTAAGGATAATTATTCAACTAAAGATATTGAATCTTGTGCCTCTAGTAATACTTTAACTGGTTATATTCCTTTCTTTGATGCGACTGTTATTGAAAAGCTAAAGAAGGCGGGGGCAGTTGCTACTAATAAAACGGCTATGGATGAGTTTGGCATGGGTGGTACTGGTACAACAGCTAAAACTGGTGTTATTAGAAGTCCTTGGGATACTAGAAGAATGTGTGCTGGTTCATCAAGTGGATCAGCGGCGGCCGTGGCAGCAGGGGTTTATCCTTACGCTTTAGGAAGTGATACAGGAGATTCTATTCGTAAACCAGCGGCTTATTGTGGTATAGTTGGCTATAAACCTACTTATGGGATGATTTCTAGATATGGCTTGTTTCCTTTTGCTTCTAGTTTAGACCATTGTGGCGTTTTAACAAGAAATGTAGCTGATGCTGCGATTGTTACTGATGTAATTAAGGGTCAAGATGAAAATGATATGACTTCTTGGGATAGTAGTAATATGCATTTATATGAAAACTTAAAGGATGATTTAAAGACTAGAAGATTATGTTATGTTAAAGAAATAGTATCTTTAGATAATTATGAGACTCCAAGTGAGGAGTTAAAAACTCATTTAAATAATTTTATGGATAAAGTTAATGATTTAAGAAGTAGAGGAATTACGGTTGATGAAGTTAGTGTTGATAAGACTTTACTTGATGCGGTAGCATCTTGTTATGTAGTAATATCTTGTGCAGAAGCAACATCTAACATGTCCAACTTGACGGGCATTAACTTTGGACCAAGAGGATGTGCTAATAATATTTATGAAGCTATGAAAGACCATCGTACTAAGGGTTTTTCTCCACTAATTAAGAGAAGATTTGTTATTGGCTCTTATGTACTACAAAGAGAAAACCAAGATAAATACTTTAATAATGCTAAACGGGTTCGAAGATTAATCGTTAATAAATGGAAAGAATTATTTAAAGACTATGATGCAGTTATTTTACCGGTTGGTAGTGGTCCAGCTCCTTTCTTAGAAAAATCGCAAAATACTTTGGCTGGTGGTTCAAAAATATTAGAAGAACATCTACAGATTGGCAACTTTGGAGGATTTCCTTCTATTACAATACCAGATGGATTTGTAGATAATTTACCAGTTGGTTTAAATATTACTGGCGATTGTTATAATGACCAGACGGTTTTAAATATTGCTTATGGGATTGAAAAAACAATGAACTATAAGAATCAAATAGCTAAGGAGGTTTCATATGAATAAGGATTTACAACTAGTAGTGGGAATTGAAATGCACTGCGAGTTAAAAAGTCATGCTAAAGCTTTTTCTAAAGGAATAAATGGTTTTAGTGATACGGCTAATGTCTATGTTTCTCCAGTTGATATGGCGTTTCCTGGGACTTTACCAATTGTTAATAAGAAATGTATTGCCCATGCGATTAAGATGGCTCATATTTTAAATTGTAAGATTGCTGAGGTTATGCAGTTTGATCGTAAGAATTATTATTATCCAGATTTACCTAAAGGGTATCAGATTACGCAGTGTACTAATCCGGTAGGGGTAAATGGTAAATTAGAAATACCAGTTGATGATAAGACAATTGAAGTTTTAATTCATGATATCCATTTAGAAGAAGATTCAGCTAGTTTAGATCATTTTGCGAAGATGACAACAATTGATTATAACCGAGCTGGGGTACCACTTTTGGAAATTGTTACGGAACCTTGTTTTCATTCTAGTAAAGAAGTTATTGCTTTTTTAGAATATATTCGTGATTGTTATCGTTATACTGATATATCAGATGCGGATACGAAAAAGGGGCAAATTAGATGTGATGTTAATATTAATCTAAAGAATAATTTAGGAGAGTATGTTACTCCTAGAGTAGAAATTAAGAATGTTAATGGTTTTCAGAATATTGAGGCTGCTATTAAGTATGAGGAAGAAAGACAAAGAAATGCTTTAGATACTGGGGAAGAGTTAATTCAAGAGACGAGAAGATTTGATGAGGATACTAATACGACTATTAGAATGCGTACGAAAGAAGATGCTATTGATTATAAGTACTTCTTAGACCCTAATATTCCGCCTTATAAGCTTGATAAGTCTTGGATAGAGGAATTAATCAATGAGATACCTAAACTTCCTCTAGAACGTTTAAAAAGGTATACTAATGACTTAGGACTTAATGAGTATGATGCTAGTATTCTTATTAAGGATAGAAATATTGCAGATTACTTTGAAAAGTGTGTTATAATAGGTATAGATTCTAAGATGGCGGCAAACTGGATAACAGTTAATATTGTAACCGAATTGAATAAAGATAATAGTAGTATTAAAGACTTCTTTATTACTCCAGAGATGTTAAGACAGATAACGGATGCTATTAAAGATAAAACTTTATCGAATAAACAAGCTAAAGAAGTATTTAGTAAGGCTTTAGAATCTAAAAAAGAACCTAAAGAATTTATTTCTAAAGAAAATGCTCAGATATCTGATGAATTAGTTTTAAGAACAATGATAATAGATATTATTAAGAATAATGAAGAGCAAAGGATAGCTTACTTAAATGGACGTACTAATCTTTTTGATTATTTTGTTGGCCAAGTGATGAAGCAAACTAAAGGAAAAGCTAATCCAGTTATGACAAAACAAATCTTAAAAGAAGAATTAGAAAAATAACATATTTAGGTATGAAAGAATAAATTATGGGTAAATAATAAGACTAGGAGGTCTTAAATGAAAAAGAAAGTAATTAGTATTTTCCTGATAGGATTTATATCAGTAATTACAATTATAATCCCTATAACTTTAAATATGAAGAAGAATAAAACTTATGAAAGTATTGTTGTTGTACCAAATATTGATACTTATAAGACATTGACTCTTGAAGATATTGCCGAAAATAAAATAAATGAGAATATTACGGCTAAAGAGAAGACTTATGAATTTTATGCGATGATGTTTGGGATTGATTATGATACTTTACTTAGTGAGATAAGAAGTGCTAATAAGACTAGTTTTAATGAATTAGATTTATTACAAACAGGGAATAATAAAGCTTCTTTTGATGCGGCTTTATTAGAGTTTATTGTCGCTTTAGAGACTAATAAGAGTGAATTATTTAAAAGAAATTATTCTTATAAAGATTGTTCAAAAGAATATATTTATAATCTAATTGAATATTTTGTGTCTTTAAACCCAAGTGTTGATTTAAAGACCGCAAAGGCTATTACTTGGATTGAAACAGGTAATTTAGGGGCTCAAAGTATGTTGAATAAAAATAATATCTTTGGAGGTATGAGTAATGGAAGATTAACTACTTATCCATCTATTGAATATGGCGTTTATAAATATGTTATGCTTCTTAAGAGTAGTTACTTTGATCAAGGCTTACAAACAGTTGAACAGATTGGCTATAAATATAATCCATTAATAGTTGATGGAGTTAAGATGGCTAACCCAACTTGGGTAAGTAATGTTAATAGCTATCGTAATAAATTTAGTAGTGAAGTTAAGGTTACTTCGGTTGAAAAATTATTAAACCTATAGTGTAAAATGGCTACCATAGTAGTCGTTTTATTTTGGAAAAATAAAAAATTGCTTAAAAAAGTTTATCTTTTAAGAGGTAAATGATATAATTTATTTATAAGAAGAATAAAGGAGAATAAAGATGTTTGGAAAAATTAAATATATAACAGAGGGAGAAGCTCATGTTGAATCCCTTATCCAACCTGGTCAAGATGTTGACTTAATGAATAATAATGTTGTCTTTGAAGCGGAAAATCAAAGAATTTTAGGGGAAGTAGAAGAAGTTAATGATGAGATTATTAAAATAAGGTTTTTAGGAGAATTTATTGGAAATAAATATATTAGTGGGGTTATTAGAAAACCAGTCTTATCATCAAAAATAAGACAAATAAACGATGAAGAATTACAAAGTTTAATGGGTTCTTATAGTGATAAAACCTTTATTTTAGGCCAATCAGCTATTTATAAAGGACATACTGTTTATGTTGATATAAATGATCTCTTATCAAATCATATGGCAATCTTTGGTAACTCAGGTTCTGGTAAATCGTGTGGGGTTGCCAGGATGGTTCAAAATTTATTTTCAAACCCAGAGTTTATTGCTTATAATGCCAATATATTTATCTTTGATGCTTATGGTGAATATAAAACGGCTTTCTCAAAGTTAAATGAATTAAATCCAAATTATAGTTATAAGTTTATTACTACAAATCCTACGGATGCTACTGATCAAAGACTATCAATACCTGTTCATTTATTAACTTTAGATGATATGACTTTGTTACTACAAGTTTCTAGTCATACGCAAATTCCTATTATTGAAAGAGCCTTAAAGTTAGCTAAAGTATTTGCTGATGTCTCAGATGAAGCAACAATGTATAAGAATCATTTAATTGCAAAAGCATTACTAGCTATTCTTTTTAGTAATGAAACTACTAAAGAGAAGAAGAATGAAGTTTTCCAAGTTATTCAGGTATGCCATACTAAGGAGTTTAACTTTGATACGGATATTCCGGGAGTAGGGTATACAAGGAAATTTAGTGATTGTTTTGAAATAGATTCGCATGGAAATTTTGGGGAATCAGTCTTAATTAATGAGTATATCTTAAAGTTTATTAATGATGATTTAGAAGGTAAAATTTCTGCAAAACCAGTTTATTATACTTTAAAAGATTTTGCTAGTGCCTTAGAGTTTACTTTGATTAGTGAAGGTTTTTTACATAATGAAGCCATTAGAGATGATGCTAGTATTTTAAAAGTTAGGTTAAATTCGATTTTAAATAGTAATGTTGGGACTTATTTTAATTATCCTAATTATATTACTTTAGACCAGTATATTGCTTCTTTAGTAGCAACTCCTAATAGAAAAAAAGCCCAGATAATAAATATTAATCTTGAAGATATGGATGATACTTATGCGAAGGTTTTGGTTAAAATATATGCTCGTATGTTCTTTGAGTTTGCTAAATCACGTACCCAAAGAGCTAGTATACCTTTTCATTTATTCTTAGAAGAAGCTCACCGTTATGTTTCTAAAGATGCTGATACTTTTCTTTTAGGATATAATATCTTTGAAAGAATTGCTAAAGAGGGTAGAAAATATGGAGTCTTATTAAATATTATTTCTCAGAGACCAGTTGAAATTAGTGATACGGTTATTTCGCAGTGTAGTAACTTCTTAATATTTAAAATGACCCATCCTAAAGATATTGAATATATTAGAACAATGCTTCCTAATATTAGTCAAGATGTTATTGAAAAGCAAAAAGTTTTACAACCAGGTAATTGTGTTGGCTTTGGAGGAGCTTTCAAATTACCAATGATAATTAAATTAGAGATGCCTAATCCAATGCCATATTCAACGAACTGTAATGTTAATGAAAGATGGAAAATTCATACGAATTAAAACTCTATAAAGATGGAAAAAAAGGACTTAAAATAAGCAAAAGGACTTGCTTATAAGAGGCTCTTATGATACACTTAAATTACCAAAGGAAAATGGTTTATTTACATAAAACCGAGTAAGTGATTATACGGGAATCTAATTAAATTGTGGTGTTGAATACTTGTAAATGCAAGGATCCTGAAACAATTTATGTGTATACCCACCTGCGATAAGCGGGCTTTTATCACAATAGACCACCCTTTGGTTTTTATATGGAGTAAATTAAATGGAACAGTATGCAAGAATATTAAAATTAATTAGTGAAGATAAATTAAAAAGTATTCAGAATAAAAAGATTGTCTTGATTGGCGTTGGGGGCGTTGGGGTTTTGCCTTAGAAACTTTAGTGCGTTTTGGCCTTAAGAATATTATTATAATAGATAATGATACAGTTGATATAACTAATCTAAATAGACAAGTAATAAGTAATTATAAAGTCTTAGGTGAAGAAAAAGTAAAAGTCGCCAAAGCTAGGGCATTAAGTATTAATCCTAATGGCTGTTTTACCGTGCATAGTGTTTTCTTAAATAAAGAGAATATCAGAGAGTATATTTCTCTTGATACGGATTATATCCTAGATTGTTGTGATACAGTGACAACTAAAATGGCTTTAATAATGTATGCTAAAGAACAAAGAATTCCTATTATAAGTGCAATGGGAACCGGAAATAGACTAGATCCTAGTAAGATTACAATTACTGACATTTATAAGACCAATAATGATCCTTTAGCTAAAATTATGCGTCGCCTTTGCAAAGATAATAAAATAAAGAAGCTAACGGTGGTTACAAGTAGTGAGCTTCCGATTAAAACCCATGATAGAACTCCAGGTTCAACACCTTTTGTCCCTAGTGTTGCGGGTATTTTTATGGCTAGCCATATCATCTTAGAATGGTTAAAAGATTTAGAAAATTAAAAAGAAACTAAGAAGGAAAAACGTAAGTTAGACCAGTTATTTAGTTTCTTTTTTCATCTCTTGATTACCAAGATTTAGAGTATCTTCATACTTACTATGTCGTGGATAATAATATTTTTTATTTTTGACGGCATCGGGTAAATATTGTTGTTTAACCCAGTATTTAGGATAGTTATGCGGATATTTATAATTAGGTGAAGTAGTTTTAAGGTGTTCAGGGACTTCCCCAGTAGAGCCACTTCTGATGTCATTTAAAACATTATCAATAGCATTTTCACTGGAATTACTCTTAGGAGAAAGAGCTAGTTCTAAGACTACTTGAGCTAGAGGAATACGGGCTTCAGGTAGCCCTAAAATTTCTGCGGCATGAATGGCTGCCATTACTTTGGGACCCATCGAAGGATTAGCAAGACCAATATCTTCATAAGCAATTACACTCATCCGGCGATAGATAATATCTAAGTCTTCAGCTTCAATTAATCTTCCTAAGTAGTAGATAGCAGCATCAGCATCACTTCCTCGAATAGATTTTTGAAAGGCTGAGATGATATCATAATATCCATCGTCATCTTTATCAAAGAAAACCGATGACTTCGCACTGATGTTTTTAATAGTTTCCATTGTTATTTTCTTATCTAGGACAGTCATACTAGCGACATCTAGCAAATTAATTGCGTTTCTAACATCACCACTACTAAGTTTAGCAATGGCGGCGTAAACTTCTTCTTCAACCGTTAAGTCTTCTTTAGCACTAACTCTTTTTAAACAAGTAATAATATCTTCTTTCTCTAGGGGTTTTAATTCAAAGATTTGACAACGACTACGAATAGCAGGATTAATCTTATGATAAGGATTACTAGTCGTAAGACCAATTAAAATAATAAGACCTGATTCAATATGAGGAAGTAAAATGTCTTGTTTATCTTTATTCATTCGATGAATTTCATCAACAACTAAGATTAAATCCTTATACATTTTAGCCTCTTCAATGGCAATTAGAAAGTCTTCTTTTCTAGATGAAGTAGCATTTAAGAATTTATATTTTTTATCATAGGAATTAACTAAAGCATAAGCAATAGAAGTTTTGCCAATTCCTGGTTTACCATATAAAATCATAGAAAAAATCTTCTTATTTTGAACCATATTTGATAAAATTTTATTCGGTCCGATTAAATGCTTTTGACCAACGACCTCTTCTAAAGACTGAGGGCGATATTTATTTGCTAGTGTTTCCATATTATTTAGTTTGATAAAAATTATCAATTACCTTTCTATATATTAGTTTTATACTTGTTAAAACAGTATTTATTATATCATAAATAGACTTTCTTTTTAAAATTAACTAGTATTTTAGTAATTAAAAATTCTTTAAGAGATAAGTTTATGATAAAATTAGAGTTAAGATAAAAAGATTAAAGGAGAATAAATATGGATAAAGAAGTAAATTTTCTTAATGATGAATATCTTAAAAATTACTTAGATTATCTTTTATATGAGAAAAATCTTAGTAAGAATACTTTAGCTTCTTATAAAGAAGATATCAAAGACTTATATAATTATAATAGAAATTATTTAAAGATGAATGATAATGATATATTGAAGTATTTAAGCACTTTAGAAGCTTTAAGTAGGAGGAGTATGGCTCATCATATTACGGTTTTAAGATCTCTTTATGGCTTTTTAACAAGAGAGTCTATCATCCAAGTTAATCCTTGTGATAAGTTAATTATGCCCAAATTAGAGCAAAATTTACCGGAATATTTAACATCGGAAGAAATAAAAACTTTACTAGCTATTGATTTAAAGAAACCTAAAGATTATCGGAATAAGGCGATGTTAGAACTGTTGATTGCGACAGGTTTACGTATTAGTGAACTTACTAATCTTCGGGTAAGTGATATTGATTTTTCTGAGTGTTATTTAAGGGTTTTGGGGAAGGGGAGGAAAGAACGAATTGTTCCGATCGATGATGAGGCTTTATATTATACTAAATTGTATTTAGAATATTATCGTAATAGCTTACTTAAGAAAAATGATAGTGAGTACTTATTTATTTCTAGTTATGGGAAAAAGATAACAAGACAAGCTTTTTTTAAATTTCTTAAGGAAGAATGTAGTAAAAAGGGGATTAAAAAGGAAGTTTCTCCTCATACTTTAAGACATTCTTTTGCTACGATTTTACTTAAGAATGGTGCTAATATTAGGATTATTCAGGAGTTACTTGGTCATGAGGATTTAAAGACAACACAGATATATACGCATCTTATTGATGAAAAATTAAAAAAAGACTACGAAGAATATCATCCTCGCAGTCATAAATAATTAAGGATTTGAACTAAATTTCATCATTTAATTCATTGGATTTTGCATGACATTTACTGTTATTTTTAGCAGTGTTATGACATCTAGTAGAACTTTTTGCTTTATTACGAGCATTGTTCTTAGCATTGTTTCTTGCATTATTTTTTGAATTCATTTTGACCTCCTAATTATATTGTGGATTAATTGAAAAAAATAATACTATAAAATGTTTGGTAATTTATGGGTTTTCATCGGAATAATATTAATGTGATGATTATGGATGCCAAAAATGCGATTGTGATGGCTATTTTAGCGGGAGCGGCCACTAATTTAGGAATTTTCTTTACTTATTTTAGTAAGAGTAGGGTAAGAGAGGTAATAAGTGTTGCTCTTTCTTTTGCCATGGGAGTAATGAGTTTAATAAGTCTTAAGGAATTAATACCAATTTCTATTAATTACTTTTTTAGTAATTTAAAGACTAATAGAGCTTTATTAATTGTTATAATGATACCTATATTGGTAATGGTATTCGTTCATTTTTTTAAAACTAAATTTAAAGATAATAATCACTTATATACAGTAGGAATCTTAAGTATGGCAAGTTTACTTTTACATAACTTACCGGAAGGAATAATTGTCTTTACTTCTAGTCTGGCTAATAAAAAATTAGGTTTAAAGATAGCCTTATCGATTGCGGCCCACAACTTACCAGAAGGTATCTGTATTGCTGTTCCAATCTACTATAGTACCAGTAATCGTAAGAAAGCCTTATTATATACTTTTTTATCGGGAGCGGCTGAACCTTTCGGAGCCATTATTACTTGGTTATTTTTAAAACCGTTTATTAGTATTTTATTTCTTAATATAATGTTATACTTCGTGGGTATTTTGATGATTACTATTTCTTTTTTAGAAATACTACCAGAAGCCGTAAGTTATCAGAGAAGGTGGCATATTTTAATAGGTTTATTATTATCTTTATTTATCTTATTTTTATAAGCCATTTTATAAATGTTAACATAATATATATTATGTGTAGTTATATTTTGAAATAAATTTTAATTATTTTATATGATTAATTATCTTATTGGGTATTAAAATTCTCTTCTTTAGATGATTAATCATTAATCTTAATTTTTTTTTAATTGATTATAAATAATATATGAAATAAAACTTATAAGAATCTAATTTTAATTTCTAGAAGATAAATTTTTATTTTATTAATTAATAATATTTCCAGATAATTAATTATTGTTTATTAAGGAAATTTGCGGATTTTTTGCCCAAAATATGGGCAATTTTGAGACAATGAGACAATCAATTATTCATCTTTTAATTTCTCGATGCACGAGAATTTAGGCTTATTTTTACTATTTATAAATATAAAATGCGGTAAATAATAGTTAATGTATTTAAGAGAAGGATAAAATGTTAGGTACGTATAATAATACAACTCCCCTCTTCTCTTTTTTTGATTGGTAGGGGAGTTGTATTTTAATTTTTTTAAGCTTTTTTAGCTAGTAATTCTAGAATTTTTTCAATGACTTCATTGGCGTTCGTATTATCCATTTTTGCATAATTTAATTCTTTTAAGGCTTGCAATTTAACGGCACTTAATTCTTGAGTACGCGAAATTTTTTCTTCCTTTTTAGCATCAATTTCTGCAATCCAACGGCGATGAGCTTCTTGCAGTTTAGAACGTGATGATCCACCATTATTATATAAATCTAAGGCGGTATGTAATATTCCTTCTAAGATAAATTGTTTTTCTTCTTGTAACTTATATTCTTCGGGATTAGTGTAACCACCGGTTTTACTCATATAGCCAAAGATATATTTAATCTCGGGAATTTCATCCATCAACTGTAAAGTATGATATAAGTACTTAAAGGTATAATAGTTTTCTTTACGGAAATTATCTTCACTTAAGCGCTCCTTTAACAGATTAATAATATCGGTTAAGAGTTGCTCAGACTCATAGTTTAAGCCTTTAATGTCAATACAAGAACTCCCCTCCCCTTGCAGACGAATGCCTTTAATAAGGCGGGATTCTACTCCTAACATATAATCAGTTGTAACATCAATATAATTAATACTATTAGCATCCTTAACATCTAATAACTTATAAAGCATAACTCTTTTTTCTTTAGGCCATTTACTTAAATCATCAAGTTCTAGATAATTATAAACCATTTGTCTTGATACACCTAGGTATTTAGCTAAACGAACTTTGGAAATACCTAATTCTTGAAATAGGTCATTTAATTTTTGCATATGTAAAACAACTGCCTTTCTTATCTTACATACTAATTATATCATTTGTACAAAAAGTGTCAATCAAAACGTAAAGTTTTTGCCTATAAATACCACAATTTTTGCCCATTTTTAAAGACTTCTTTAATTATGCCAGAGCCAAGGCATTCTTCACCACTGTAAAGTACACAAGCTTGACCAGGAGTAACGGCTTTGGCAAGATGAGGATATTTAACAAGGATATTGCCATCACTTAAATATTCTAAAGTAACTTCATTATCTTCCCCACGGTAACGAAATTTAGCACTACAATTTTGAGGCCTTGCCTCGCTTAAGAAGTTAACATCTTCAATAAGACAAGCATCGCTCATTAAATAAGTGTTATCATTCCCAAAGGCAACATAAAGAATATTCTTTTCAACATCTTTACCACAGACATAATGGCGTTCTAAATTACCCGAGATTCCGACATTTCTTCTTTGACCAATTGTATAATTCATAAGACCAGTATGAGTACCGATTTTTTCTTTTGTTTCGACATTTAAAATATCGCCGGGATTAGGTTTTAGATAGTTATGAATAAATTTTTGATAGTTTCTTTCTCCGATAAAACAGATACCGGTGGAATCTTTTTTATTAGCAGTCTCTAAATGAATTTCATTAGCAATCTTGCGGACTTCGGGTTTAGTTAACCCACCAACAGGAAATAAAACATTTTTTAGAGCTTCTCTTTTTACTTGAGCTAAAAAATAAGTCTGGTCTTTATTAGAATCTATTCCTCTTAAAAGATGTCCATCTTCCATTCTGGCATAATGTCCAGTGGCAATATAATCGGCTCCTAATTTCTTAGCTTCTTTGATAAATAAATCGAATTTAATATACTTATTACACATTAAATCGGGATTAGGAGTTCTCCCCTTCTTTAATTCATCAAGAAAATACTTAAAGACATAATCCCAATATTCTTTGATAAAATCAACTCGGTATAAAGGTATGCCTAGTTCTTGAGAGACTTTTTTAGCATCATTGTAATCTTGTTCTTGAGGACAGATATTCTCACCAAAAGTTGGATTACCTTCAATATCATTATTTAAAGCGGCATCCCAATTACGCATAAATAGCCCTATAACGTTATATCCTTGTTCTTTTAAAAGATAAGCGGATACCGAAGAATCAACGCCGCCACTCATTCCTACTACTACTGTTTTCATTTGTAAATCACTTCCGTGATATATTTTACCAAAATAATTTTTTAAAGTCTATCCTAAGAGAAAGAATATTTTAGGAAGTAAGACTTTAGAGGAAAAGAAAAGGATTATATCATTTATAAGAATGGTACTGCCAATGATTAGCATGGCTAAAATAGTCTTTTTAATCTTAGGAAAAGTATCTTTAGAATGGTCTATTAAAAGAATAAGGATATTCTTAGTAAGATAGTTTCCCTTTATTAAAAGAAAGATAAACATCGAAAGATAAAAAAGATTAATAGTTAGATTATAGATAAGAGAGCTAATTAATCCTTTAAAACCAAAAGCAACTGTAAAAATATAGATATTAAACCCTATAGTTATTCCTTTGAATAGTAAATAAATTATATTAAGAAAATATAAGGGCATAATGAGACATGTGAAAATAACTAGTCCTAGTAAAAGAAAGTGAGAAAGAATGTTATTAACATTATTAGTAAGAATAGCATTCTTGAGATTAGAGGTACTATAGATTAAGTCATTCTTAAAGATGGGGCCTTGCTTGATACCTAAAATAAGACCAAGAATAATGCCTACGACAATGATAGTTACAAAGAATAAGACTGTATTGTAGTGCTTTTTTAGAAGTTTCAAGTTAATCACCTACATAAGTATATTGGCAAGTGATTATTTTTATGCTAAAATATTATTATATTACATGAAGGAAGGTAAGAACTTATGTCAAAAAAAGCCCAAAAGATTGCTGTTTGGACTATGTTAATTGTTATGGTTGTAGGAATTATTGCTTCCTATGCTGCTATGTTTATTACGGCAAAATAAAAGCCACACAACGATGTGACTTTTTTTATTTCTTTAGATTATCTCTAATTTCTCGTAACAGTAAGACTTCTTCGGATACTTCTTTTTTGGTTTCTTTCTTAGATTCTTCTTTCTTTGGCATAAGAACATTAATTAGCTTAATGAAAATGAAGATAGAAGTTGCAATGATAAGAAAATCAATGATATTTTGGATAAAGGAACCATACATTATTTTGGCGTTTCCAATGGTAATAGAAAGATTTTTAAAATCATGACCACCAATGATAATTCCAATTATAGGCATCATAATATCATTTACTAAAGAGGTAACAATCTTGGAAAAAGCATTACCCATTACTACACCAACAGCTAAATCAACGACATTACCGCGCATAATAAATTTTTTAAATTCTGCAATTAAATTTTTCATCTACTCCTACTCCTTCTAATTATTTTCTAGGTAATTTAGATAATCATCACTTCTGGTTTTAATATTATAAAAGTAATTGGCTAAGGATTTATAATTATCTAAGAATTTTTCCTTGGTAAATTCATCCATCTTGGTACTTAGAATAACGCCATCAAAGCGATCAAGCATTAACATTTTATTTTCAATATAACGTTCATTAAGAAGAGATGATGCTAAAGCTTTTCTTAAGGTCTTATTTTTCTCTAAGACGGCTACGGCTCCATAAGGCTCAAAAGTAAAGGCATACGCTACTAATTCGACGGCAAAATTGGCCGTATAATCCCTAGTAATTGTATTATTAAGAGCTTCTTTATAATCATCATAAGTAACAGTAAAAGCAGTATTACAAAGTCCAAAAGAGGACATAGCATATTGGCATAAATCTTCAGTTAAATCAAGCTCACTTAAGGCTTTAGCCTTAGCCCGTCCTCCCCTTCTAGAAGAAATAAACTCATACTTATCATTATACTTTAAACCATCTGGTAAGACACTATCATCATCAAATAAGACAAACTTAATGGCTGCTACGGCATTTCTTAGTCCTTGGGACTCCTTAGTTCCTAAGAAAATATCATCAAGAATTCTCATTTTATTTTGATTATCTAAATTCACACTAACCACCTCAATAACATCATATCATATTTTAAAGATTTTTTTTGCTTTTTCTTAAATATTTTCTTCCATAATTAAATTAGCTACATAGACTATTTGTCTATCTGTATTCTTAAGACAAGTAATTAGATAAAGATCAGAAACACTTCTAGTATTGTAAGTTAGATAACCATTTTTTTCAATTTCATAAGAAAATGCTACTCTATAAGTATATTTTTTACTATTGTAATAAAGATATATATCATCATTAGAAACTAGTTTATTTAAGTCTTTAAAATATGCTATACAGTTATATCCAGAGTGAGCAGCGAGAATAATATGACTTATCTTGTTATCTTCAGGAAAAAGAGAATTCTTAGCAATATAAATATTTTTATTAACGTTATTATCTTTACTATCGGGACTAACTAATCCTTTTGTTAAGTTAATCTTAGGAATTTTTAAAATAGCATAATATGGGGTTATTTCTTTTTCGGGGAGACTTATAGTATTCTTTGTATCACTGGTCTTTTTAGAAAAGTAATAATCGATACTAGCTTGTTCTTTTTTATCTTGAAGAGAATCATTATGTTTAAGAATAATTAAACTAAGAGAAAAAAGGATGAGAATGATAATAATTAAATAATGGCTTTTCTTCGAAATATTATGATTAACCATGTGATAATTAAGGCTCCTTCTATGATCTTAGACCAATCTTTTTTATGGGAATAAGTATCAGGAATAGGAATTAAAGGGTCATTTAGAAATGTGAGTTCTAAAGATTCATTATGGTCTTTAAGAGTAAAATAAAGTTTCTCTTGATTTATTGTATAACCAGGGATAGCTTCTATTTCTTCGAAGTAATAAGTTCCTAGGGGTAAGTTATCAATAGAAATAAGACCACTAGTATTAGTAATTCCTTCGTAAATAAGGGTGTTATCATCTTTATAAAGATTAATCTTAACACCCGGTAATACTTCCTTAGTTAGGCTATCCTTTTTAACCAGACTAACACTTCCTTTCTTTAAGTAATTAATGAGTTTTAAAGACTTAATTTCATCTTTAGAATTAATATTACTTAAGTCAATAGCATATTCTTTAGTATCTAGAAGATAATTATCTTGAGTAGTTATTTCTTTTAGATAATATTTTCCTAGATAAAGACTAGTAAATTCGATGATACCATCTTGATTAGTCTTAGACATAGCAATTAGACTATTCTTAGGATGAATTATTTTTCCATTGATATCTTTAATACTTTCTTTAGCATAAAGACCAATGGTGATATTATTCAAAGGAATATACCTATCTTTAGAAGTGGTACTTTCTCCTAGTTTAATAACTTTAAGGGAAGTAGTTAATCTTTCATTATAAATGGATACTTCATAGATTAGTTTATTATTTTCTTTTGGATAAGTAGTATCTTGGGTGAGTTCTACTAGTTTTTCTTGAGTATTTTTTAAATAACCAGGAATAGTACTTTCTTCCGTAATAATATATTTACCAAAATTTAAGTTATCTATTAGGATTTTTCCATCTTGATTAGTCTTAAAGATATGGGGCTCATCGGGATTATTTTTATTTATTAAGTATTTATTAGTTTTAAGATCTTTAACTTTAAATTTAATGTCAGCGACTTTAAGAGTTTCTTTAGTCTCTAAATCTTTCTTTACTATTTTTAGAGATGGTCCTACGACATTAATATTTAAAGTTACTCTTTGGGGTTCATAAGAACCGGGTAATAAGACATTTTGAGAATCTTCAGAAAGGTAAAGAACAGGTACATTTTTATATAAAGTATCTTGTTTTTCTAAGATTATTTGATGATTTCCTAGGGTGGCTGCTTCAATGGTAAGATTATTATTAGTAATGGTAGCGGGAAGAGTTGATTTTCCGATGTGGTAATCTTTTAAGGAAGCATTTTCATCTTCTAAAGTAAGGGTATTATGGTAAGATGTGGAAAGCGTCTTATCATTAAAACTAGGTAAAAGGCTATGCTTTTTTACTAAGTTTTCTAATTCATTAATTTCTTCTTGATAAGCATTGGGTAAAATATTACCATTTAATTTATCGGTAAAGGAAACTTGATAATTAATACTCATTGTTCGCCAAATTAAAACTTGTGTTATAACATACCATTTATCTTCTTGATGGTTTTGATATTTATATCCGTAATAGGCTAATAAAAGAATTCTTTCCCAGCGTTTTTCTGGTAAGGCTAGGCGTTTATGATAGTTTGAAGTAACTTCTTCATAAGTAGAATTATTTTTAATTTTAATAAATGGCTCTAAGCAGTAAACATAAGAGTTATCACTTCTCCTTCTAAAAAACTCAGCTTGCATATATTTTTGGGAGCCATTTAGTTCAAGTTTTAAATAAATATTAGGAATCCACTTTCCTTCGTAGATGCTCTCAGCATCTACTTTTTGCTTTGTAAACAGGATAAAAATTGTTAGTATTAAAGTAAAACTGATTATTTTTTTAATTTTATTATTCATTTTAAACCTCCTCAAATAACTTTTTAATAAAATTAAAAATTAAAAATTAACTGGTCATAGAAATCACTACCCTTCTATATATATATATTAGGGATAAGTAGTGATTTTTTTTCTTTTTGGCTAAACTTTTTAAAAATTTCGCCAAACTTTTAGTTTGGAGGTCCAAAAAAAGCAGGTAATTTACTTTGAGTAATTACCTGCTTCACTATCCATTAAGTAGGAAAAGATTAAATAAGCAGTTTTTAAAGAGTCATGGCGATAGACATTATCTTCAATTTTAGCAAGGTTATCTGCTATTACTAAGACATTTCTTTTTTGGAGTACCTCTTCATCTAAGATAACAGGATCTTTTTGCTCTTTTGTTTGATATTTAGCTTTTAAAGCCTTATCTTTAAGATTTTTATTAGCAATCACTACATCAATGGTATCTTTACCTAGGTAAGACTCAAGGATATCGATATGCTGACTTACGGTATAACCATCAGTTTCACCGGGCTGGGTAAATAAATTACAGATATAAAGTTTAGGAGCTTTAGTACTTCTTAAAGCTTCAATAACTTCTTTAACAATTAAATGAGGAGCAATGCTAGTTAGAAGAGAGCCGGTCGAAAAGATAATTAAATCGGCTTCTTTAATAGCGGTTAGAACTTTAGGATTTATTTTTATTTCTTTATTATAGCCAATATGACTAATTTTGCTAGCACATTTAGTAATTTGTTCTTCGCCTAGAATTTTTTTACCAGAGGCGGTAAAACCTACTAATTCAGCATTATCTTCGGTCAAGGGAAGAATATTGCCTTTAATATCCAATAAATTCATCATAATAGGAATACTATCATTAAAATTACCTTTGAGGTCTAAAAGAGCACTTAAAAGAAGATTTTTTACAGAATGATTACCTAAAGTCTTAGATTTAGTAAAACGATAATTTAGAAGATTTACTAAGTCAGTGTTAGCATTTGACATGGCTAACATTACTTTAGAAATATCGCCAACGGCAGGAATATTAAAATCTTTGCGAAGGCGGCCGGTAGAGGCACCATTATCCGCTACAGAGACAACGGCTGTTATGTCTAGAGGGAAAAGTTTTAATCCTTTTAAAATTTGCGAAAGGCCAGAGCCCCCGCCAAATATTACTATCTTTTTCATATAATCACCATTACTATTATATAATGGTTAAGTCTTAATTACTACTTTTTTCGCTTTCTTCTAGCATATTTATAATAGAAATACCATAACCGGTTTTAACGTTATCAATACTAACATGAGTAACGGCTCCGATTAATTTACCATTTTGAATAATGGGAGACCCACTCATTCCTTGTACAATACCGCCAGCTTCCTTAATTAATTCTTCATCCGTTATTTCAAAATAGAAGTTTTTAATTTTATTGTTTTTTTCAATTCTTAAGATATTGATATTGTAAGCTTTTACTTCGTTATGATATAAAGATGTATAAATGGTAGCAGCACCTTTTTTTACTTCTTCTATTTTGGCAATGGGAACTAAATTATCTGCGTTTACTTCTTTATTAAAGGTACCAAAGATACCAGCAAAGGTGTTTTTATCAATGGTGCCATAGATATCTTTTTTAGAGAAGTTAGTATTAATACTTCCGGGATTACCATTGGTACTCTTAGTAACACTAGTAATAATACTCTTAAAGATATTACCATCATTTATTTTTATAGCCTCATTAGTACTACTATCAACAATGAAATGTCCTAAAGCACCATAGATTTTACTCTCGGGATCAATATAAGTAATAGTTCCATTACCTAGCATATTATCTTTAACATAAATACCCGTTTTATAGGTATTATTAGCCTTTTCTAACTTTAAATTAGTAGTATATTCTTTATTATTACGAATATAAGTTATAGAAACGCTATCATCTTTAGCATTATTATTTATTTCATTAACAAGTTCTTTGATATTATTAACTGGAATATTATTTACTTTGGTAATATAGTCACCGCTTAATAAATGACTGGAATTATATTCTCCATTTACTTTGTAGAATCCTACTACTAAAACACCCTGCATATTAATAGTTATCCCGATATTTTGACCGCCTAAGATTACTTTATCTGAGTAGGCTAAAACCGTAAAAGGAAAACTAAATATGGCTAAACCCACTGTTATTTTTTGAATTATCTTTTTCATAAACTTCACCATTAGTAGTATGAACTTCTTATAAGTATTTATAGTGACAATTTATACCAAAAAAACAAGTATTGCTACTCGTTTTCAATTTTAAAGTCTTCTAAGGTATTATTGTCAGTTAAAATTTTATTAATGCTTTCTTTAGCATTATTTAATTTTTCGCCACAGATTTTAGCTAATTGCATAGCTTCACTATATTTGGCAATAGCCTTATCTAAATCAACATTACCCATTTCTAATTCTTTTACTATACTTTCTAATTCGGTTAAATTTTCTTCAAAAGTTTTCTCATTCTTGGCCATGATTGCCCTCCTTACTTACCACTTTGGCATTAATTACCCCATCTTTTAAAGTGATTTTTAACAAATCATCTTTATTTATTTTAGCGATACTAGTAACTATCGTATCTTTACTCTTAACAACACTATAACCACTTTCTAAGAGTTTCATTGGATTTAGGATTGTTATTGTCTTTAAAAGGATATTAAATTGATATTCTTTTCTTTCTAATAATTTTTTTGGTTCTTTAAAGAGAATATTATCGATAATTCTTTGATATTTAAGAGTATCTTCTCTAAGTTTATTATTAATATATAGATTCAACCTATCTAATAAATTATCTAGTTTCTGTTCTTTAATTTCGTAAATACTCAAAGGATTTTTTAATATCTGCTTTGTTGTTAGTGTCTTTAAATGACTTTCTTTTTCGTTAAGATTATTTTCCATTGCTTTAGTTAATCTAATCTTTAATTGATTTAAATAATTGTTTAAATCAGTGAGATTAGGCACTGCCATTTCGGCGGCACCAGTTGGCGTTGGGGCCCTTAAATCAGCCACAAAGTCGGCAATGGTAAAGTCAATTTCATGCCCAACGGCACTGATAACGGGAATTTTAGATTCGTAAATAGCCCGGGCTACTATCTCTTCGTTAAAACTCCATAAGTCTTCAATCGAACCGCCTCCACGCCCACAGATAATAACATCTAAGTCGTATTCTTGAGCTTTTTTTAACTGTTTAACAATTGATTCTTTTGAACCAGTTCCTTGAACTAAGGCCGGAAAAAGAATAGTTTTAGCAATAGGATATCTTCTTTTAATGGTGCTTAAGATATCTCTAATGGCAGCCCCAGTGGGAGCGGTAATAATCCCGATAGTCTTAGGAAATCGGGGAATTGGTTTTTTATGGTTTTGATCAAAAAGACCTTCAGCCGCCAGCTTTTTCTTTAGTTTTTCATATTCTAAATATAAGTTTCCTATACCATCAACATCCATAGTATTAACATAGATTTGATAAGATCCAGTAGCTTCATAAACACTAATACGACCACTAACTAAAACTTTCATACCATCTTCTGGTTCAAAGTTGACTTTGGAGGCATTAAAATTAAACATAACCGCTGCTATTCTAGAAGACTCATCTTTCAAAGTAAAATAGAAGTGCCCCCTAGTATGATGTTTAAAATTTGAGATTTCTCCTTTTAAATAAACATTATTTAGATTACCATCGACATCAAATTTAGCCTTAATATAACGATTTAAGTCTGATATTGTAATATAATTAATATCCATAATTACTCTTTTATCATCTTATCTAAAACAGCATTAATAATCTTACGAACGGAATCATCTGAATACTTCTTAGCTAGTTCTACAGCTTCATTAATAACTACAATATGTGGAGTATCTGTATATTTAAGCTCATAGATAGCCATTTTTAAAATAGCGGCTCCAGTCTTATCAATACGATTTATATCCCAGTCTTTTAAGTATTTATTAGCTATTTTGATGATTTCATCTTCATAAGTAATAACCCCATAAACAGTATCTCTAACAAACTCATTATCAATATCAAGATTATCACTAATTATTTCTTCCACATTAAAATTAATATGTTGCGATTTATTTATATCAATTTGATATAAAATTATCATTATTTTTTCTCTTAATTCACTTCTCGATTTCATATATACTTCCTTCTAAGCAATTTATGCTTTTTTATTTATCATATCTTTTATTTTATATAACTCATTTAAGGCATCAATTGGTCTTAAATTATCCAAATTTAGTTTGGCAATTTCCCTAGTTATGCCATTATTTTCTTCATATTTTACTGATTCTTCGGCAACGGTTTTAGGCTCTTCGAGGTCAAAAAGACTCACTTGTTTAATATTAGTCTTATTATCCGTTGTTTCATAATTCTTTAGTATTTCAGAGGCTCTTTTAAGCAAGTCTTCTGGCATCTTCGCTAACCTTGCTACATGAATTCCGTAGGACTTATCAGCCGGTCCACTACTTACTTTATGCAAGAAGGTAACTGTCCCATTTTCTTCATGAGCTTCAACATGAACATTTTTTATCGTTTTAATTTCATTAGCTAACACAGTTAATTCATGATAATGGGTAGAAAACAAGGTTTTACATTTAATATTTTTGCTAATGTATTCTAAAATAGCTTGAGCAAGACTCATCCCATCGTAAGTAGCTGTCCCACGTCCTAATTCATCAAATAAGACTAAAGAGTTAGGAGTAGCATTTAAAATGGCATTACAAGCTTCTTTCATTTCAACCATAAATGTTGATTCCCCACTAACAAGGTCATCAGAAGCACCAATTCTTGTGAAAATCTTATCGATGATTGGCAAGGTTGCTCTTTTGGCGGGAACAAATGAGCCAGTTTGAGCCATAATAACAATGATAGCTAACTGTCGCATAAAGGTTGATTTACCACTCATATTCGGTCCAGTTATTAAAAGAGTATTAATATTTTCGGGCATCATACAATCATTAGGAACATATAAGCCGTTGCTAACTGCTTCTACGACTGGATGTCTACCATCTTTAATCTTAATTTCATTTTCTAACGTTAAAGTTGGCCTTACTAGGTTATACTCTTCTGCACAAACTGCCAGAGAGATTAAACAGTCGATTTCACTTAAAATTTCTGCGTCTTTTTTCAAACTAAAGATATGTTTCTTAACGCTTTCTTTTACTTCATTAAATATTTTATATTCTAAATCAATTATCCGTTCTTCAGCATTTAAAATAAGAGCTTCTTTTTCTTTTAGAGCTGGGGAGATAAAGCGTTCACAATTAGTTAGAGTTTGTCTTCGCTCCCACCCAAAATCTTCCATAACCATCTTACTTTGACCTTTAGAAACTTCAATATAGTAGCCAAAGATCTTGTTATACCCTACTTTTAAGTTCTTAATCCCCGTCTCATCTTTTAACTTTTCTTCAAAAGAAGCAATAAATTCTTTACCACCAGTTCTGATACTACGTAGTTCATCAAGTTCACTATTATAGCCACTCTTAATTAACGAGCCTTCTCTAACTGTTACGGGAGGATTTTCAAAGATTGCTTGCTCTAGAAGCTCATAAACCTCCGTATTAGGATCTAACTCATAAGCAAAGCCTAATTTTTTAATATCACTAATGATGTTAGGTAATATTTCTAAACTCTTCTTTATCTGCAAAAGATCACGAGCATTTAAGTTTCCAGATATTAATTTACCACACAAACGTTGTAAATCATAGACCTGGTACAAATAATCTCTTAATTCATCTTTAATAATAAATTCCGTATTAATCTTTTCAATAGCATCGTATCGTTTATTTAGCTCTTTAATATCTTTGAGTGGATGCAGAAGCCAAGACTTTAATTTTCGGGAACCCATAGCCGTCTTACACTTATCTAAAAGCCATAATAAACTATAAGTTCTTTCTTTTAATCTTAAAGTTTCAAAGATTTCTAAATTTCTAACCGTATGAATATCCATATTTAAGTATTTATCTTTATCAATAATTGTTACTTCTCTAATATTAGAAACATCTTTCATATTAGTAATTACTAAATAATAAAATAAATGCTTAATACCCGTAGCAAACTTATCATCAAGCTCTTTATAAAGATAAGCATATTCATCTTCAAGATAATTATTACTATAAGTTATTTCAATTCCATAGTTATTTTTTAAAATCTGAATCAAAGAGAGATTACTATTATCGGTTAAAATAACTTCTTTAATATTCAGATTAACTAATTCATCTAGTAGAGACTCATTATCATGCTTAACTAAAGAAGCCATACATTCACCAGTTGAGATATCCGCATATGTTAAAACATAACAATTACCATAGTCAAGAACACTAGCTATATAGTTATTATCTTTAGGAGGCATCATTTCATAATCGGTTAAAGTTCCTTTACTAATAACTTGAATAACCCCTCTTTTGACCATTCCTTTAGTCATTTTAGGGTCTTCTAACTGTTCACAAATAGCAACCTTATATCCTTTATCAATTAACTTTTCAATATAAGGCTTAACAGAATGAAAAGGTACCCCACACATAGGTATACGTTCACTTATTCCAGCATTCTTTCCTGTTAAAGTAAGCTCCAATTCTCGAGCAGCTGTCTCGCCATCTTCAAAGAACAACTCATAAAAATCCCCAATCCGGTAAAATAATAATTCATCTAAATGTTTATTTTTAATGTCCAAATATTGTTGCATCATTGGGCTTAATTCTTCATACTTTACTTCATTTCTCTTCATCTGTACATCACGAAGTCTATTGTACCAAATTTATAATTTAAAGTCTATGTAATCTCCTTCTTTTAATGAAGATTTATTAATCTTTAAAAAATTTTTAACATTTTTTTAGATTCTACTTAATATCACTTTTTTTAATTAGATAAACACTATTTTTCTTATAAAAGGCATAGAAAATATCTTCCGGTTTTAAATTTTTCTTCTTTAAATGATGAAGAAGCCAATCTTTGTTTTTCTTAATATTCATTAGTGTATCATCTTGCATAATTCCATCAATAATTAATGCCATCGGATAAGATGATTTTAATTTTAAAGGATTATAAGGAAAGATTGATAACTTGCCATTAGTTTCTAATAAAGCATATTCTATTTCTTCAATGTTTTTAATACTATTTTGGCGTAGTTGAAATAATAAATCATCAATAGAATATCTAGCTATAACCATTTCTTTATAATTGATTTGACCGTTTTTAATAATCATAGTCGGTTTCCCGTCTAAAAAATTTCTGACAAATTTGGATTTAATAGAAAAGTAAGCTAAAGCAATTTCCATTACGACTAAAACAGCAATAGGAATAACGGTATTTAAGATGGTGTCGTTAAAGTTTTCTATGGAAATTGCTACTAACTCCGCTATTAGGATAGAGACAATTAAGTCAGTTGTTCCTAACTGACCAATTTCTCTTTTACCCATGATTCGATAAGAAATTAAAATAAAAAAATAGAAAAATATTGTCTTTAGCGTAATAACGACTAAGTCCATAAAATCACCTATTTATATTATGAGTAATTTAATCTCTTTTTAAACATATATTTTATTAGGTGAGATCATGAATAAATTATTTTTCTATTTTAAAAGTATTTTATTTTTATTATTATATTTATTGTTAGGTAGTATTTTAAGCTCTATTTTTTATTTATATACTAATATGTCTTATAATGTTAATTGTTTAATATTATTTATCTGGAGTGCTATTGGTCTTTTTGTCATTAATTTTCTTAATGGTAAAAGAACTAATCAAAAAGGCTATCTAGAAGGATTAAAACTGGGAGGTTTAGTTATTCTTCTTTTCTTTATCATTAGTCTATTTACTAAAGATTTTATTAGTCTAAGCAAGATAATTTATTATGGAGTTTTAATCTTAATTTCTATTATTGCTTCTTCAATAGGTATTAATTTTAAAGATCATTCTAATATAAAATAACAAACTCATTAGTATCTAAATTAACATAAGAAGAAGTATTAATGACTTCTTTAGTCACAGGATTAACCACATTTATTAGATATTCATTTGCTATCAAGTAAGAAATAGTTACGGTTTTATTCGTACATTTACCATCAATATAACATTGATGAGCTTTTTCCGTGACTTTTTTATTTAAGACTAGCCACATCTTGTCTTCATGATTTTTCTTCACAACCATCCCCGCTTTATATCCAACTAGTAAAATCATTAAAACAATGAGTAGAAAAGATAAAAATTTACTTATTTTCGCCATAATAATTCTTAATAAATTCCTCTCTATATGCTAATAAACTGTCATTTTTAATAGCAGTCCTTAACTCTTCAGTTAGATTGATTAAGTAATGGATATTATGAATCGATAAAAGTCTAGCCCCGAATGTTTCTTCACAGTTAATTAAGTGTTTAATATAAGCTTTCGTGTAATTTTGACAAGCATAACAAGTACAGCCTTCTTCAATAGGGGTAAAATCACTTTTATATTTAGCATTCTTAATATTGATTTTGCCATATCTAGTTAAAGCATGACCATGGCGGGCTAATCTTGTGGGGGAAACACAGTCAAAGATATCGACTCCATTACAAACATTTTCTACGATATCTATGGGATCTCCTACTCCCATTAAATAGCGAACCTTATCTTCAGGTAAATATTTGGTAGCATAGCGAACCATTTTATATTGCGTAGGTTTATCTTCACCAACACTAGTGCCGCCAATGGAATAACCATCAAAATCCATTTTAACTAATTCTTCAACACAGTGACGACGTAAATCCTCGTACTCGCCGCCTTGAACTATGCCAAAAAGACTTTGATTAGGATTATTAAAAACATCTTTTCCTCGTTTAGCCCATCTTAGAGTTCTTTCCACCGAGTTTTTACAATAATCATAGGTGGCTGGATATCCAATGCACTCATCAAAACTCATAGCAATATCGCTATCTAACTTATTTTGAATTTGAATAGACTTTTCTGGAGTAAGTAATAAAGCATCCCCATTATATTGGTTCTTAAACTTAACGCCTTCTTCGGTAATATCTTTTCTTTTAGCTAGAGAGAAAACTTGAAATCCCCCAGAATCAGTTAAAATTGGCTGATCCCAATTCATAAATTTATGTAAACCGCCCGCGGCAGCTACAATATCCTCACCTGGTCTTAACCATAAATGATAAGTATTAGCTAAGATAATTCCGGCGTGGTTAGCTTTTAATTCTTCAGGCGCTAGGGTTTTAACGGTGGCTTGGGTTCCAACCGGCATAAACATTGGCGTTTCAAAAGTCCCATAGTTAGTATGAATAAGTCCTAATCGGGCATTCGTTTCTTTATCTTTTTTTAATAATTCGTATTTTATTTTCATAGAGTACCTCGCTTAAAAAATTATACCAAAGTTAATAGGATTAATCTAGTATGAATAGAATTAAAATTTAAAATGTTAACTTCCTTTAAATAGTAATATCGACTTTAAGATATTTTCTAGCCCAAATTTTGTTCTTCTAAAAAAAACAATTAGTCTTTTTTAATTCTAGCTAATTGTTTTTCAAGGCTCTTACTTGGAAGGAAAAGAGTTCCCTTTAAATATCTATTGACAGCAGTTCTAATACTATAACTAGTAGCGGGAATATTATAACATTCAAAGAATTCATAGATTCCTTCTTTTTCTTCTTTAGTTAAATAACGCATCTTGCCATCAATTGAATAACCTGTAACATCATTAAGAAAACTATCTAAAGAAACTTTATTATAAGCATATTTATGAAGATCATCTTTAGAGGCTAAAGAAGAAAGATAAGTTAAATCACTATCAGCAATTAAATGATTATTTATTAACGCTGTCCTTAAATCTGTTAGAGGATAATTAGTAAGACAATAATAATCTAATATATCAAACTCTCTTTTAGAAGCACCATTTATAACCCCGTTTTTACGAAAGTCTAAAAGAAGCTCAAGGATGGTATTTAAATATGATAATTCATACTCTTCAACTGTATGAATGTGCATTCTTAACTTTTCTTTTAATGCCTCATCAACCCCGCAAGCACTTTCTAAATACTTTCTAACTCCAGATATCCCTCTATTTCCTTTGGAAAAAGCATCAGTATTTCCAAAATCTTTTAAAGTCATATTAGCACTTAAGAAACGTTTTAAATTTTCTAATTTTTCTTTAGAAATTCGGGGCTCTCTAGAGCTTTTAGAATCTGGCTGATTTCTTTTACTTTTTTCTTCTATTACATAATTTAGAACAGACATTATTTCTTCTTCTTTAGTAAAGAGATATTGTCTATATTCTTCATCATTAACACTATTTAACTTATCAGCATATTCTTTAAAAATAATATTCTTAATTGCATTTAAATCGTAATTAGTAGTATCACTAAGAATAAAGGCTATCTTAGCTCCTAATTTACTTCCCTTTTCTCTACTAGCCATTTGAATAACTTGATAAGCTAAAGAATTGTTCACAAAAGCTTTAGTAGGATTATTAATTAATCTGGCCTGTCTTTTTAACTTTTGATTATAATTGTTTTTTTCTGAACCCAAGGCATATTTTTCGAGATAAATTTTACTATATTTTTTAATATCATCAATATTTAGACCTAATTTTTCACTAATAATTATTAAGGATATTTCAATAGGCATTTCTAAATTATAGGCCTTTAAAAGAGCATCAAAATATTTATATAGATACATTTTTTCTCTAGTAGTTTTTAAGTCTTCAACCTGAGGATTTATTCTTTTTCCTTTTAATTGTTCCCTGCGCAACGCCAAAAGGGGTTTTTTAATTTTTTTAATAGTATCGCGATATTTTTTTAAGTCTTCTTCCGGTATCTGGGATTTATAATACCCAGCCTCTAAAGCAATCTCTGTTAAATCTAAAAGTGACATTTTATACTTATTAGCTAAAACTTGTAATTTTTCGGTAACTTCCGCTAAAGGCTTATTTTCCTTTAAAGATGTACTAACATCATAATAACAATGCATAATTAAATTTCTATCCATAATATTCTCCCTTACAACATTTAAATATCCTAACACATTTTAAATATTTTGCAATATCTTTTTGAAAATTTTAACCAAAAAAACTTGGACTAAGCCAAGTTAAAAGTTATAGTCTCAAGGGGAATAGCACTGCCCTCTGGGATGCTTTGGGAAGCCACTTTACCACTCCCATTAATTATATATTTTAAATTTAAAAGATGACATAACGCAATTAATTCAGCTTTAGAATAGCCAACGGTATTAGGCATTACATAAGAGTCATTAGTCTTTAAAAAGACTTTACTACCAATTAAGACTTTATTATCTTGATTAGGATACTGTTTAATAATAGTATTTCCATTTCCTAAGACAATAGGGTTAAGTCCTAAGAGTTTTAATTTATCCGTAGTAGTTAAGGTATCTGTATTAACAAAATTGTCTAAAGTAATAATATTAGTATTTGTTGATTCTTTAGTCTTTTGTTCTAAATTCTTATATTTAGCAATCTCATCAACAATATTAACTATCGCGCTCGCGGCATTTTTAAAAGCCCCTTGGAATTGTTTAACCGAAAAATATATTATGTACTGTGGATTATCATAAGGAAATAACATGGCAAAGGATTTAACATAATCATGATCTCCTGTTAAATAACCCCCACCACTAGGATTCGCAATTTGAGCTGTTCCTGTTTTTCCCATGACTTCAACAAGGTTAGATTTAAAATAACGGGCATCAGTTTTTCCAGAATAGACAACATCATGCATCATTGTTTTCATCTTATCGGTAGTAGTTTTTTTTACAATTTGCCCAATCTCTTCTCTTTTACCTTCATAAATAACTTCTTTAGTGGCACTATCAACAATTTTGGAGATAATGTATGGTTTTAGCATTACGCCATCATTGGCTAGAGTCGTTAGAGCTTGGATATTTTGAATAGGAGTTGTGGTAATTCCTTGGCCAAAGGAAGCTGTTGCTATTTCAGTAGCATAGTTAAAATCAATTGTGCCACTGGCCTCTTCGGGTAAAGTGATACCAGTTTGTTTACCAAAACCAAACTTTTCATAATATTCACTTAACTTTTCTTTACCTAATCTTTGACTAAGAATGGTCGCAGCAACATTAGAAGAGTAACTAAAACCTTCATCGAACGTAATACTACCCCACCCGACATTATTAAAGTCTTTAATAGTAGCATCACTTACTTTAATGGTTCCGGACATATATTTTTCATCACCATTATAAAGATCACTATCGATAGCACTCATAAAGGAATATATTTTCATCGTGGAACCAGGTTCATAGGAATAAGATACTAAAGGATTTAAGTAATTAGTCATATTAAGTTTATTAGCATCAAAAGATGGTGAAGCCCCACTAGCTAGAATGGCACCAGTCTTTGCATCAGCAACAGTTAAAGTAAGCCAGGTATAGTTATAATTAGTCGAAAGATTATTAATTTCTTGCTCAACAAATAATTGAATATTATTATCAATTGTTAAATAAATATCGTTACCAGATTTACTTTGTTTAATGTTTTCTTCGGCATACGGAAGCTTATAACCATAATTATCGGTTTGATATTCACTAAAACCATTTTCCCCCTTTAAGGTGGCATTACAATACTTTTCAATCCCCATTTCTCCGTTAATATTACCTTCATCATCTTTTTTAGAATAGCCAACAATATAAGAAGCAAAATCTCCCATTTGATAATATCTTTTAGATGAGACTGCAAAATCTAGTCCTGGTAAATTTAAACTTTCAATTTCTTGTTTTAGGGTCTCAGAGATATCTTTAGCATAAGTAAATTCGACTTGATATTTATTCTCAGTATTAAGACGTTCTAGGATATAATCATAAGTCATATTTTTATTACCATTTTTATTAAATACTTCGCTTAGCTTTTGAGCTGTTAGTTCTTTATCTACAACGTGTTGAGGTTTATTGGGATTAGTAGTTCGGGTATCACTTAAATAAGCAATTAAGGTATAAGAATTAACGGTACTGGCTAGATAGTTACCACTCTTATCATAGATATTACCACGATGGGCATATAATATTTTCTTAGTCGTATTTCTTTTCTCGGCATAAGCTTTTAAGTCAATGCCATCGATTTCTTTTGATAAGGAGATGTAAATTAGTTTACCGATAAGAGCAATAAAAAGAAGAATTAAAAGCAAAAGAACAATTTTACTAAAATAGATATTTCTATTCTTCTTAGTTTTCATTATCTTCATCCTTATCTATACTAGTAATATTATTATTCTTATAAGATAAACCATTTTCTTTAGCAATTTCTCTAATCTTATCTAGGGATGCTAACTCATTAATTTGCATTTCTACCGACTCATTAACATTCTCTTGCTTTTCAATATTATTCTTTAGTTTTTCCACTTCAATATTAACCTCACTTAACTTAGCTCTCGTAACAACTTGCAATAGTGGTGAGAGGATTAAGACTAAGATAATTAGTATAAATAATTTTTTATCCCTTTTATTATTCTTTTCTGATTTCATTTTAAATCCTTTCTGCTACTCGTAATTTCGCACTTTTACTACGAGAATTCTCAGCTAGTTCTTGGGTGCTAGGTAAAATAGGCTTTTTAGTTATTAGTTTTAATTTAGGTTTATATGCCTCGGGAATAGTTGGCAAGCCTTTAACTAATTCATTAACTTCACTATTTTCTTTAAAGAATTTTTTTACAATTCGATCTTCTAGAGAATGGAAAGTAATTATAGCTACTCTTCCTTCTGGCTTTAAAAGGTCTAAGACATCAGGTAATACTTCTTTTAGAACCGATAATTCTTTATTAACTTCAATTCTAATAGCTTGAAAGATATTACGTTCAGGATGTTTCTTATAAAAGTAGTTAGCGCCGACGGCACTTTCAATTATTTTAACTAATTCTAAAGTAGTTTTAATAGGACGGGAAGATGCAATCTTACTGGCAATCAATCTACTCTTAGGTTCTTCTCCATAACTAAAGAAAATATCAGTTAAAGCTTCTTTAGAGTACTCATTTACGACTTTTTCCGCACTTAAGGTGGCATCAGTATCCATTCGCATATCAAGAATACCATCTTTACTAAAGCTAAAGCCACGGGTAGCATCATCAATCTGCGGAGAAGAAACACCTAAATCAAAGACAATTCCATCAATTTTGGTAACACCAAGTTCTGCTAACTTAACTTTTAAATCAACGAAGTTACTTTTAATTAACGTATAATTGGTCCCAATCTTTTTTAAACGTTCATCAGCAAAAAGAATTGCTTTACTATCTTCATCAAAGGCATATAAGTGACCAGTTGTTAAACTACTTAAAATTTTACTAGAATGTCCCCCAAGTCCTAAGGTGGCATCAACATAAATACCATCCTCTTTAAGATTTAAATTATCTATAGTTTCATTAAGTAATACACTATAATGTTCCATAAAATTCACATCCTTTATAATTTGTTTCATCTAAGGTTAATCTTACTATAATTTTAGTTTTTTGTAAATAAAAGAGCCTAATAAATAGGCTTAAAATTGGTAACTTGACATTTTATGTTATTGATAACGGTTTCCTGTTCTGGCTTTGGTCTCTAAATCATTAAGTAATTCTTCGAGACGGTTTTCGGAGTAGAAAATAGCTATTTTTAATTCATCTTTTTTAGGTTCAGGACGCGTACAAGTCGTAATAAAATCATTCTGACCCCAGGTTTCTTTCTTTAAGAAAACACCTTTTAAAAGATAATAATTATCTTTTAGATGACTAAAGACTATTCTAATCTGATCATTTGATTTAAGCTCAAAATTACCAGGTTGCCCCACTAAACTTTTAATCTGATAATTATTACTACTCCCTATTTCAAAATTAGTTAAGATACTTCTAATCTTACTATAAGCTTCCTCTAAATTTAAAATAATATTATTTTAGCCCCTACTTTCTTTGAAAAAAGAGCTTAAATTTAAGCTCTGGATGAATATTTACCATCTTTAGTCGAAATAATAATATGTTCACCTTGATTAATAAACATTGGCACTTTAACTACATAACCAGTTTCAATAGTAGCATCCTTTAAGGCATTATTAGTAGTATTACCCTTAGTTGCTTCAGTAGTTTCAACTACTTCAAATTCAATCTTTTCTGGTAAGTCAATTCCAATTATTTCTCCTTCATAGAAATTGATAACAATCTCTAAATTTTCTTTTAAATATTTCTTTTCTTCTTCTAGTTTACTAGCTGGTACTTCAATTTGTTCATAAGTAGCGGTATCCATAAATACGTAATTGTCCCCAGTACTATATAAGTATTGCATAGGTTTTCTATCAATATGGGCTTTTTCTACTTTAATATTAGTATTGTAAGTATCTTCAACAATCGAACCAGTTTTCAAGTTTCTTAACTTAATCTTAACGAAAGCAGCACCTTTACCTGGTTTTACATGTTGAAATTCAACTATTTGACATAATTTACCATCCATGATGATAGTCATGCCGTTTTTAATATCGTTAATGTTGATATTCATAATATAAGCCTTTCTTTAATTATTTTTTCTCTTTATGAGTTGTTTTTCTGCCACAATTACTACAATATTTTTTAGTTTCTAACTTTTCTGGAGTATTTTTCTTATTTTTACTTGTAGTATAATTTTCATGCTTACATTCTTGGCATGCTAAAGTAACATAATTTCTATTTTCATTTTTAGCCATAAGTATCCCTCCTTTGCATCACTCTTAAGTATTTTATCATACTTTTATGGTTTTGCAAACAAATAATTCGTAATTTCGGTACTTATTAAGCGATGTAAAGGGGCATTATATTTTACTTTGGCACCTTCCACGGAGATATTAGGATTTAATATTACTAAGGAATATTTAGGGTCCTCAAAAGGAAAGTAGGATGCAAAAGTGGTATTAATGGTTGTAATACCGGGGGCATAGTAGTTCTGGGCAGTACCGGTTTTACCAGCGGCATGATATTTTTTATTAATAAAGTTATTGGCTGTTCCCCCGTTAACTACTTCATAAAAACCTTCTTGAATTCTTTTTAGGTATTTAGGTTCTAAAGAAACTTTATTTAATTCTTTAGGATCTCCTTTTTTAAAAGAAAGAGCCATTCTAGTACCATTGTTAGCAATCGTATTAATATAGTTTAAAATTTGTAAAGGAGTATAGGTATCATATTGACCAATAGCTAAATTAAGATATAAGTCACTAGCAATCTTATCTCCTTTAATACCCGTATTTTCTTTGGGAAAATCAATACCAGTGGAACTACCTAGTCCAAATGTTGAAAAAACACGCCGATACTTATTAAAATCATCTAATGTTACTTCTAAGTCCATATTATAAGAATATTTCTTTCCTAAAACTTTTATAGCAGTCATAAACTGATAATAATTACTAGAATGCTTAAGAGCTGTTATATCATTTAGATAACCTAATTCTTTATAAGAACATTTCTTGGGGACTTTATAAATCTTAATACAAGAATCTTTATAAGACTTATTAATATCAATAGCATTATTTAAATATCCGACGGTATTAGAAGCTCCTTTAATAACAGAACCAACAGTATAACTAGTAAGAATAATATTACTAGAGACATCAGAAAAAGTATTATTCTGATATTTTAACCCACTTAGTGCTAAGATTTCTCCGGTCTTAGGATTACTTAAGATAGTATAATTAGTATCAAAATACTGGGTATTTTTTAATTTCTTTACTTTAATCATATTATTCTTTTGAATTTCTAAGAGTTTTAATTCTAAGTCTAAATCTATATTTAAGACTAAATCCTCTCCAAAAGAACCATGTTCTACTAATTCTAGGGTATTATCACTCTTAATGATATATTTATCTCTTTTACCATGTAGCATATTCTCATAAAAGAGTTCTAATCCTGATAGACCAACCAAATCAGTACTAAGATACCCTTTTTCTAAATAAGTATCTTTATCTTCTTTTTTTATAGAACCTACTCTTCCTATGATACTAGGAATAATATTATAAAGATTATCCCTTTCATAGATATATTCGCAAGTAAGTCCAGTTAAATTATACTCAGTAATTTGCAGACATAAATTATCAGAAACCCTTTTAGTTATAACTTTCGTGTCATAATAATAACCATCTGTTAATAAATAAAAAGTGTGAATAGCTATTCTATCTTTAAGAGTATACTTTTCTAATTCTTTATCTATTCTTTCGTATTTAATTTTCTCTATCTGAGTATCGGTAACTTTCCGATATTTAAGATTATCCTTATCTTTAGAAGTTAATAAGTAATTAGTATTTTCAGTTAAAAGGTAATACTTCTTTAATTCATCTTTAGAAGCTTCTTCAGTCAAATTAAGAATATTAATTAATTTATAAGCTAGACTAATTAAATAATCGGTACTAGGATTATTAATAAGACGATATGTAATAATATTGACTTTCTTATTATCTACGAGAATTTTACCGTTACTATCTAGGATTCGCCCTCGATAGTTTGGCAAGCCATAAAGATATTTAGTAGTCTTCTCTTCATAAAGATTTAAGTAATAATCATGATTTTTAATTCTTAAAGTATAAAGTCTATAGGAAAAAAGACTAAAGATGAGGATAACTACCGTTATTAAGAGCATCTTTTTTTTCATAAAATCCACCATTACTTAGTATTACAAATTCTTTTTAATTCATACAATTAAGTGGGTGATATTTTGTATAATTTAGTAGAGAGTACCATAAATAAGTTATCTTTAAATGATATTTTTACTTTTGCTAGTAAGAGTAATATTAAGCTTTCGAATGAGGAAGCCCAGTTTATTTTAAGTTTCTTAAGATCAAACTGGTATAGTCTTCTAAAAAACCAAGATATTAGTATCCTTGATAAGTATAAAGATAATTTTAGTCCTGAAAATTTTAGAAAAATTAAAGATAATCTTCTTCTATATAAAAATAAGTACGGTAGATTATTTAGGTAGTAAAACTTAGATGTCCTATAGAGGTTTACTCTTAATCATCCCCTGGATGATTTTTTTTCCTAGAATTTATCCTGATAGTTCTACCGGCATTAATTATTCTTTTAAAATTTAAAGCTTCTTATCCATCTATTTATCATCTTAAATTACATCCAAAGTATATATAGTTGTTATAAATATAGTCATTGTATTTTAATGCATTCCTCCAGACATATGTTTAGATGATAACATTGCTTTTTTCTTTTGTCTAGGTTTTTTTATAATTTTTAAAATTTTTTTCAAGATGCCAAATTGAGAGTTATGTACGGCTTTTTTATAAAAATATAACTTAAAGTATTTAAGAAGGTTTGATTATTTTTAAAAGGGTTTATTATAGAAAAAAAGTCCTTTAGTCTTTATAAATAGACTTATGAGAACTTTTTATTTTAAGAATTCTTCTAATTCATTTTTACTTAAGAAACCAATATTTTTCTTAATTTCTTTACCATTATCAAAAAGAATAATGGTGGGAATAGACATAACCCCAAATTGTCGAGCCAGCTCAGGAAACTTATCGACATTAATCTTTAAGATAGGAAAGTCCATTTCTTCTAGAATGGTTCCTAACATCTTACAAGGTCCACACCAATCAGCATAAAAGTCTACTAAAATTTTTTTATCTTTTAATTTACTATCTAAATCATTGTCTTCTAAATACTTAATCATTTTAATTCTCCTTGGTACTTCCTATTATAGCATAGGGATTTTTAATATCAATCTTTTTTGTATTTATTAATTTTTCAGCTTGATTTTTAGTAATAATATTATATTTAATTAGAATACTAAAAGCGGCTTCGTTATACCCTGTCTTATCATCTTTATAAGTATTTTGAAGTTCAAGAATCTCATCAATCGCAGCTTTAGGACCCGCAAAAGTGCTCTTTAAAACTGGCGTATTATTTAGAATACCACTAGCTAATTTAGAATCTTTAATAACAGTAGTAGAAGGATTAAAAATAGAGATTAGAAATAAACCAGTAAAAATAATACAATAATATTCTATAAAGCCAAAGATAAGCCCTAGAATCTTGGAGAATAGTCCAAAGACAATAGTTAGTCTTAAGATTTTTTCTAATATTCCACTCGCAAAAACTACAACTTTTAATAATATTTCTAAGATAGCAAAACAAATAAGAAAAGCAAGTCCTTCATAAATAAGAATATTAAGGACAGTAACGCCTGCTAAGTCGCCCGAAAAATTAAAAAATGGTAAATGTAGATACATAAATTCGGAGATAGGATTCTTTAAGACAAATGCTAAATAAATAATTAAAATAGTTCCTAAAAATGAGACAGCACTTTTAATAACCCCCGTCTTAAAACCAATAATGGCTCCAAATAATAAGAGAATTAAAATGATACTATCTACTATACTTATCATAAAATCACTTCCTACTTTAAGTATATACTAATTAATTTGAAAAAGAAAGATAAATATGCTAAAATTTTTTTAGTAAGTGAGGTTTAATATGACTATTTGTTTTAAGTTAAGTTCTAATCTAATTCCGGTTGTGACAAAGTATTATGAAAAGTATATGCCGATGAAAACACCACCCTATGCAGTATTCCAGGTTAAAAATTATGATACAACGGTTACTCTTTATGAGTCTGGTAAAATTATGTTTCAAGGAATAAGTGCCGATATTGAGGCATCTTTATGGATTGAACAAGAACGGATTAAAAATAATCGGTACATTGATACTACCGGTAAAGAAAAAACGAAGAATAAAGATAATATTCCGACAAAGAAATATTATAATATGGCGACAATTGGTTCAGATGAAGTTGGTACTGGAGATTATTTTGGTCCCATTGTTGTAAGCGCTACTTATGTATCTAAGGAAAATATTAGTTTTCTAACGGATTTAGGAGTCAGAGATAGTAAGAAGTTAACAGATGATAAGATTATGGAAATTGCTCCTCTTATTATTAAGAAAATTCCTTATGTTACTTATATCCTAGATAATGATACTTATAATAAGTTACCAGAAGAAGATAAGAATATGAATAAGATTAAGGCTATTTTACATAATAAAGTCTTAACTACTCTTATAAAGAAAGATAATTATTCTTATGATGCGATTGTTATTGATCAATTTGTTTATCCCAAGAAGTTTTATGAACATATAAGTAAAGCCCCGGAAAAGATTACTAATGTTACTTTTATGACGAAGGCTGAAGACCAAGTCTTATCGGTAGCAGCTGCCTCTATCATCTGTCGTTATGTCTTTTTAAAAGCTATGAAGAAGATGAGTGAAGAATTAGGTACTAAAGTTTTACTAGGAGCTAATTCTGGAGTAGATGCTCTAGCTAAGAAAATCTTAGAGGAAAAAGGCCCAGAATATCTAAAACATTATGTTAAATGGAATTTTAAAAATACAGAGAAGATAACTGCTCTATAACAAGAAAAGACTGCTGTGAATGTTTATAAATTCATAACAGTCTTTTAATATACTTAGCAAAGAGATCTTGATGAGGTCTCTATTTCTCTACTAAATTTTCACGGACAGTAAGGATTATTCATACTTCCATCACCGTTATTTAATACTTCTGCTGATAAATTTAAGACAGGTCTTACCCCGCCGGCGTAGTTCACGTTGTAGCGGTTGTTGTGAGCGCTACCACTCGAACCCACGAACTCTACGACAGCGTAGCCGCCGTTAAAACTGTACGGCGAGGAAGACCAATACCATGACCCCGAATATAGGTAATAACCCTTATTGTCAGCATCCCATCCACCAGCTAGTACAGTCTCATCAGTCGTTATTAAACCAATTGGATAAGTCAAATCCCCATTTCCATTAGTAGTATCGCTTACCGTAAAAGCATCATTTTTTTGTTGACATTTTAAATTAGACTTTGATGCATGCCAATTATACCAATTGTAATATGTTTTACTTACTCCCGCTTCAGTTCCAGTTCCAGAATTATTAGATGCAAAACTGCGATCATTACAGAATATATTATCTGCTAAATATTGTTCATTTTCCGTACCAGAAATATTGGTTTTATACCAATTATCTAAGTAAGTTTTTATGGTTGAATCATTGGTATTAGTCTGGGCTACTTCTTTACTGGATGTTCCATACCTAACATAACCATATTTTACGGAAGTACTTGAATCACCTGCTGTTACCCCCAATATTTTATATACATACGAATTATAAGTTATATCAACTGGACTACCAAAAGTATAATAGCCGACATAGTCTGAGGTCATCGTCCAAGCTGATACGGAAATCGGATCTTTTAAAGTAAATCTGTCAGTTGTCGCATCATATGTATACTCTTTAGCTATAAAATAATTATTTGTATTTGTAAAACCAATTGTTGAATAATACTCAGTAGCTTCTACTATCGCATCACGATTACCATACATATAGCCAACACCAGCATTATCATAATAAACAAGTGAATTAGTAGCTTCTTGAACATTATCTTTCTTCCAATAATTATTAAATGCGGAAGTGCCGATTTGTCTATCCGTACTACTTTTACCATTAGCATGAGCAGAGGTTCCATCATAGATTACACGAACTGTACCATCGCCATTAATACGGATAATACGCCAATACTTATCAGCAAACTTTACATAGTTATTAGTAACATTGCCCCTATAATAATAACTAGTTCCATAAGCATCCGGAGCACTACAAACATAACCATCTGTTGTCTCTTCTTTAGTAACATTAACTGTCCCATCACTATTGATAGTTGGACACTTACCGCTTGTATCCAATTGAGCAATAACTTTATCAACAGGATTGTACTTCTTAAAATACACATTGCACTTTGTTCTCTTAGTTAAGTTAGTAACCATTATTCCCCAAGAATCATTATCCCAACTAGCAGAAGCATCATTATCACAAACTATTTTTTCTATTACATAACCATCATTCTTACCAGGTATAGTCTTAGAGTATTCTCCATCTATATAAGGAGTAATAACTATATCTCCAGAG
>ENA-OROK01000434-OROK01000434.1-human-gut-metagenome-genome-assembly--contig:-NODE-434-length-51795-cov-8.760553_pt1 | contig 51795 bp, 45 predicted proteins | sample MGYA00242127_ERZ509046 | MGnify/ENA primary metagenome ERZ509046 (study PRJEB26280, sample SAMEA2338728) | human gut metagenome | biome: human gut; feature: human-associated habitat; material: faeces... | reverse complement strand
TAGGGAAAGAAAACACCTTGCTTGAAAAAAGTTCTGATATTTCCTTAGTACCGTCCTGTGACATACCTATATTATCAGGAAATTTTGTGCTTACTGTAACTCTTCCAAAACTTTCACCGGCTTTTGCCATATCGTCCTCTTTCCAATAACGCAAAACAGGCTTTGATATTTTTAAGAAATCATAATCACCAGGGAAAACAATGCGATTTTCTTTTAGGTATTGCGGAAATCCATCTTCTGTAATACGCCATACAGCCTGCGGATTTACAGGATAACTTATACCATTTTGGGGATTTATTATTGCAAAGTTGCTATTTGGTCTTTCTAATGCAGTTCGTTGAGTAGTGAGGTCATGTATGCGCCAAGGCCTCCCGGGAAAATCTGGTGTTTCATAGTATTTTCTATCTTTTCCAGCCACACTTGCAATAAAGTCATCAGATTTTGCGTAACAAATAATCCACTCGTAATCTTGCGACACGCCAAAAGGCACATCAGATTTTGCTGTCCTTTTTCTCCAAGGGAAAGTTGCAACATAGTTTGTTGAACCAAACACCTCATCACATATTTTTTTGAGGTTTTCTTGTTCGTTATCATCAATGCTGATAAAGATAACCCCATCATCTGTTAGCAAATTTCTTGCCAGCAATAACCGGGAATAAATCATGCTGCACCAGTCGGAATGAAACCGTCCGTTGGTGTCGGTATTCTTGAACAGGCGGTTTTCGTCCTCGTCGTACATTCCCATCTGTGCGTTTTCTTCTTCCTGCGAGCGCATGAAATCGTCGGCGTAGATGAAGTCGTTGCCGGTGTTGTACGGCGGGTCGATATAGATCATCTTGACCTTGCCGAGATAGCTCTCCTGCAAGAGCTTGAGAACTTCCAGATTATCGCCCTCGATGTAGAGGTTTTCGGTGGTGTCCCAGTCCTTGCTCTCCGCCACGCAGGGGCGCAGGGTCTTCCGGATCGGCTTGTTGGCTTCCACGATTGCCGCCTTCTTGCCGACCCATGTGAACTCGTATGCCTCACCGCCATCCACTACGTCCGGCGAGAGCATCTGTTTCAGCAGCTCAAAATTGACCGCCCGCTTGTACACCTTCTTCTCCGGCGTGCTGCGTTCCTCGTCCAGCATCTCCGTGACGCAGTTGGGAAACAGGGTAGCAATGCGGTCTATGTTCTGTGCCGTCAAGTCCGGCGATTCCATGCGTAGTTTATCCATTGGTAGTTCCTCCCTTAATTTTTATCAAGAACTTCATAACAACACTCGTTAGTTCGATAATATACTCGATTTCGTTGCTGTTTATCGCATCATTGTGTTTAACATGATTATTTTGGAAATCTGTATAGTATTTAACAACTTGTTGTACCATATTTCTTAATTCAACCGATGCACCTGCGCTTTTAAGCATTCCCCCGATGCCAGGAATCTGATTTTCTAAGCTCTTTCCATTATTGAGCAAGTCTTTGACCAACAACTCGAAAGAAAGTCTCATATCATCAAGTGTATTTCTTTCGAAAATGCCTCCCTCATATTTAGATAATGCACTTTCATACTGAGTCAACGATAACGGATGACCCGATAACCAATGTTTTGTTTTTTGGATGAGTTCCGTTTCGCTGATCTTTTCTGTGGCAAGATTTCCGTATCTCGTAAATAGGTTAACTTTAAGCTCCTTGACCTTCTCTTTGTCGCTCATCAATGGAAGGTCACATAGTTCTTTAATTATTTTGAATTGTTCTGGAGCATCAAAGGCTCTCAGGTTTTCCTTGAGCGCAGTGCGCTTATTGGAAGCATCAAACGGATAACTTCCGTGCGGAATTTTTCGGTTATAATCAATGGCAAATGAATTGCAGTATTCTACAATTTTCATACCGTTTAGTCCATAATTTGTATCGGCAAGAATATCACAAGCATATGACAGAAAAGCATCGTCCAATTTAGCCATAATAGTTCAATTTCTCCTCTTCTCTTTTCAATCTTTTCAACTCCGCGTTCATTTCCATCTGCCGGTTGAGCTGCTTTTCTCGCCGCATTTTGTTTTCCAGTGAGGCGATCTGCTTTTCGAGCTGCTTCTTCTTTTCATCCCGCTCAACAGATTCTTTTAGGCTCTCGCCGGAATCTGTTTGCAGCTTGTCCCCGGCAATCTGACGAACAAGGCTTTCATAGACGGCATCCATATTCAAGCCGTCGATACTAAGATGCAGCTCATCTTCCGGCATCCAGTCGGTGTGATAGTAACGGCTGACCTTGAAGGCGTTGCTGCCGGACGCGGCAGCCTCCTTGTAGCCGATCCACGCCTGAGCCTTGCCGTCACAGGTCAGAATAAAGAGAATGTGATACGGGATCTCCTTGTCGATTTGTTTTAGTACTGCTTCGTCAAGCTGCGGTTCGTTCAGCCGTACCTCAAATACTTCAATCTCGGTGACTGCTTCACCCGCAGCGATATTCAGCGTAGACGCTGCCAGCTTATTCCGCCAATATACCAGCCGGATCTGATCGACAAACACACGGCGCAAAGCAGGGGAAACGTCAAGATTCTCATAGAACTTCTGCTTCGGTATTCTTTTGCCAAACTCCGTAGATGCAGGAAATCCAAGCATCGCAAGCCCTCCTTATTTCACAACTAAGAAGCAAATCAGCTCAAAATCATCCAGCCCCGAAACCGCACTGAGCAGCGCAGATGTGCCGCCGCTCTTGAACAGACTGTCAATATCGTTTTCTTCTTTCGCGTCAATGATGGAATTGATTGCCTCGCTCAGCAGTTCAGAAATTTTACCCATTTTGCGTCCGTCATCCGTCTTGTCATTGAACCACTTACAAAGCTCCGCGCAAGGCTCACCCTTGCCACGGCAGAGCAGACGCATCGTGTCAAGCAATTTCTTCGGGTTGAGGTAATCGCAGACGATTTCACCTTCTTCGCTGATGTAGACCATGTAGAAGGGGTGAATTCGGTTCCGATTGTCAATGTTCACGCTGTCATTGATATTTCTGAGGACGAAAATCACACCGGCAGGAGAATCCTCCATCTGCCCAACAACGGTGTGCAGACCCTTTGGCGCGGTTTCAATATCCTCATGTTGCTTCATGTATTCGAGCAGATCAAGCCTGAACTCGTTGAGCCCCAAATCCATGATGGAAATACCGCTTGTCATGTCCTCAATGTCCACAACTTCCTCTTGTAGCCGCTTGAGCTGTGCGCGACGATATTCAAGATCGCCCTTTTCCTCGGCATTGATCAGGTCATCGTCGCCGGTAGAGGTCATGACCGAAATCTTCATGCGGGTTTCCACGCGGCTTTTCAGGTTAATATACTCGTCGAGATCCATATCCGGCCAGAAGTTTACAAGCTGGATATGGTCGTTTTTGCTGCCGATACGGTCAATTCGTCCGAACCGTTGGATAATGCGAACAGGGTTCCAATGAATGTCGTAGTTGATGAGGTAGTCGCAATCCTGCAAGTTCTGACCTTCGGAAATACAGTCGGTTGCAATCAGAATATCAAGCTCGTCGGTGCTTCCGGGCAGGAGTACCGACTTGCCTTTTGAAACAGGCGAGAAGCAGGTTAGCACTGTGTTGAGATCAGCTCGGAGCTTCGGAATGGTTGTCCTCCCGTCAACCGTTCCGGTGATCTCTGCCGTTTCCAGCCCGAAATTCTCTTTCGCGAATCTGCTGACATTCGCAAAGAGATAGTCTGCGGTATCAGAGAACGCCGTGAAAATAATGATCTTCTTGTTGCCGGGATTGATGGGATGCTCGATTTTCTTCCGGATCAAATCAAACAATGTTTGCAGTTTCGTGTCATGCTCCGGCGTGATGTCGGCAATCATGAGGGACAGGAGTTCCAGATTCTCTGCATCCTTTTCCAGCTCGCGCATCCATGAAACATAGTCCATATCGGCAAGGTCAATTTTGACTTTCTTGCCGACTGAAAAGAGATCGGTGTTCTGATCGTCATAATCAAAGTCTTCTGCGCCGGAAATCTCCGTCAGATTCAGGACGCAGTCCCCAGACTGATAATTTTTGATCGTCCCAATCGTATCGTTGATCAGCTTTTTAATGCGGTCAATCGTCAGGCGGAAAGAAGCAACCGAGCTTTCCAGCCGCTTGAGAAGGTTGATGCTCATAAGACGGCGAATGCCTTCTTCACGTCCTTGCTGGGTCAGGCTGTTTCCTTTGTGGTGCGTCATGTCGATGTACTTTGCCAGTTTCGACGGCATGATATAATTCGACGGCGTATAGATCGTCAGGCTCAACGACATGAGCAGATTGTAAATATCGTTATAGTTGATCGCATCATCCAAGTCAGTCAAACATGGACGCAGCGAAATCGGCGGCAAACGCTCCGGAAATTTACCAATGTCAGAAGTGTTGTAATACTTTTCGATGTGCTTTCTTGAACGTGCAATCGTCACGCTGTCCAGCAGTTCAAAGAAATCAAAATCCAACGTCCGAAGAAGTTCGTCCGTTGTGCGTTCGTCGGCAGGGAGCTTGCTCCAGGCGTTGAAAGCCTTCTGAGCCTGACGGAAAATTTCATCAATGCTCTTAGCTGTATTCAGCCTTTTGTTCATCTGCGAGGCATCGCCCTCATACGCAAGAGCGAGTTGGTTTTTGAGGTCAATGAATTTATTGTTGACCGGTGTAGCTGAAAGCATCAGCACCTTCGTCTTTACACCGGTGCGAATCACTTTGTTCAGGAGCTTAAGATAACGATTTTCCTTTGCACCTTCAGCCGATACCTCGCCGCCGTTACGGAAATTATGGCTCTCATCAATGACAACGAGATCATAGTTACCCCAATTCAAACGGTCTAGGTCAATTCCGTTCGACTGTCCATGTTCGCGGGAGAGATCTGTGTGATAAAGAACGTCGTATCGCAGTCTGTCCGCTGCAATGGGGTTATTTATATAGTTTCCCTTGTATGTATTCCAGTTCTCAGAGAGCTTTTTAGGGCAGAGAACAAGCACGGATTTGTTGCGGTTCTCATAATACTTGATAACTGCGAGTGCGGTGAATGTCTTGCCTAGACCAACGCTGTCTGCCAGAATACAGCCATTGAATTTCTCGAGTTTGCTGATGATAGCGAGAACAGCATCGCGCTGGAAGTTATAAAGCATTCCCCATATTTTGCTTTCCTTGAATCCAGTAGCTACGTTAGGTAGTTCGTCCTCTGAAATGTCATCAAGGAACTCTTTGAAGATGTTATAAAGCGCAACAAAGTAGATATACTCCGGTGCGTTTTCGCGATATGCGGCAGAGATATTCTCGATTACAACGTCTGTGACTTCTTGCAGCTTTTTCTTGTCGTTCCATAGTTGCTCAAAAAGTTTAAGAAAATAGTTGGCATTCTCAGAACTTTCAGTTTTCTGTACCGCATAATAGGCGTTGTTACCACGTTCACAGCCGAGATCTACAGTAGTAAAACCGTTAATCGGCATATAGGTGCTTTTATCGACTGTCATGAAGCCCATCATCTGTTCCTGCGTGACGTTAGATTTGAAAACGGCTTTACGTTTGATCCAGTCTGCGCACTCTTTTGCAATCGCTTTTTGCGTCAGCTCATTGCGGAGCTTAACTTCAAACTCTGTACCGTACAGGCTGCTTTCTCGCGAAATACGTGGAATATAGAACTCACGTTGAGCCTTTGATGCTTTCTCGGTTACGAATGTTGGCGAGGTAAAGATGAAACGTAATTCGTCAATGCTTTCAAGCTGCTTTTTGAGTTCCTGATACGCATAAATTGAGAAACAAGCGGCGGCAACGGACAGCCTGCTTCCTTTTTTAATGCCCGCTTGCAGATCGCCTTTGACAGTCATATTGATGTTATCTATAATCTGCATTTTATCACCTTATCGAGACATCCAGTTGTCTCTTACTTTTAAATAATAGCAAAAAAACTGTACCAAAAACAGGATTCAGCCGTTAGTTACTCGTACAGCTTCACAAATATCACCGATGTCACAGTTTAGATAATCACAAATTCGCAACAAAACAGAAAGGGCAACATCTTCTCCTTTGTTGAGTTTACTCATTGTTCCTGCAGAAATTCCGACATCAGCTTTTAATTTCATTTTAGTTATATCTCTTTGAATAAGCATGACCCAGAGCTTTTTATAGCTAATCTTCATGGTACTACTCCTCGCTTTTCGCAGTTTCAGTAAATATAAATTATTATAACATAAATCGTCAAAAAAATCAATAGCATATTCTATCTATTTGTAGAAAAAGTCCAAGAACTCGACATGAAATTGCCATATAGTCAGTTTGAATTCGTTTCTATCAGAGCGCAGAGGACGCGGTATATAAGGCGTTGGGTGTTGAGTAACTGTGAGAATGAGATGTGCTGGCTGTAGTGAAATGGTTATGCTTTTGACAATTCAAAATCGGAAATCACATTGAGAATCGCTGCTTTTATATATGCTCAACTCGATTTTTGTTCTGTATCATTTCCCGTAACACTCATTATAGAATTCAAAAATCCTCGCATTTGTGTTTGACAAACACTGTGCGGGGATTTTGCTATATTGTTTGATTTCACGGGTTATATGGCATAAAGCACCGGAGTATCGTTGGGTGAAAGTACTTATAAAGGTCTGCGTTGAATATTTTTCAGGTGCAAGAATTTTCATTCTTTTCTGCGATTATTTTGCTGAGATTTTCCCATTGCTCATCGGTGAGCTTGGTTATTGCTCCGGTGCGGCTTACTTTAATGAAGTCACGAAATTCCGCGATGTATACAGGAGATTGCAGCAAGCGAATATCCTCAATTACCGCATACCACGGGCTCCTCCAGTATGGCGCTTTCCAACCGGGAAAATAATCTTGAAACGGTTCATCGGCAACTCGGCCGACAGCGATGATGCTTCCCGCGTATTTTTTATATAGATTACGCTGCTCCTTTGCAAAATTGCTCAGGTCTGAGTTTTCAATGCCTGCTTTTTTGAGCTCCGCACAAATATGGCCGATGTGGTCTACGGAGGTCTTTGCACACATGAATAAGACTGTATCGCCGATCCGGGCATCTTTATCAACAGTCCACTCAATACTGGGATAAAGATTGTAGTGCAATATCATGTCAAGGTTGCTGATTCTACCGTTCTCAAGTCGGTCTTGTAAATCTTCAATGCCGACAGGGGATTGGAAGTTAGTAATAAAAGTGCTCATTTTTATCCTCCTGAAATAAAGATGAATAATTCTCATAACTCAGTATACCATACCCCGCCACCCATTACAATAGAAAAGCATTAACGATCGGAATACGCCTGTGTAAGCCAAAAGCGGGAGAGGCCAGCCTCTCCCGCTTTTGCAAAACTTTTATCGAATGGATTCTTGATATCAATACCAAAGGAAACCGAGGAGCAGAATTCTGATGAGTATCTGCCACCATGCATATTTGACGGTTACGGTGCAGGTGTCAGTTTCGCCTGTTTCAAGTGACGTTACGGTTATTGTAGCCACGCCGGTTTTGAGTGCAATCATTTCATGAGTTGTCGTGTCAAAACTGATAATATCAGGGTTAAGGGATTCAATCAAGTGCTGGCCTGAGCCGGTATATTCAACAGCTCTTTTTTCTCTGTAGTACATCGTAACAGACTTGTTGGCGAACTCCGTTCTTTTTCTGCCAAGCGAAGCCAACGTAACGTCGTAAATCCCGTTGTTCGCTGACGATGCAGTTACACAAATGTTACCCGCAATGCCGCTGCCGTCACCGACAATTTTTACGTCGGCGTAATTTGAATTGAAATCTGCAGTGCTTACATCGGTTGTGTTGCTGAAAACCGTTATGGAGCTTTTACCTTTTGTTCCTTCGGCAAGGATGCCGTCATCGTTGTAAATAAGGTTTATATCGCCCTTGCCCTGACCTTCAAAGCTTATCATGTCGCAGGCTTCATTATTAAGTGACAAGCTGCCGTTGAAGGTGACATTATTACCCAGCGCGTAGATTCCTTCGTTCTCAGAAATTATGACTGTATCGGCGGTTGTTGTTACGCTTGCATAGCATTTGTCGGTCGTGACGGAAGCGTTGATTTCATCTGCATTACTTTCAAATGTGAAAGCGGTGCTGTCATTTACCTCAAAAACAAGTGTTACAGGTGCGGGTGATCCGTCCGGAGTTGATTTAACTATCATGTGCGTGGAAATAACATCCATATCACCGCTTAAATTTCCGTCTTTAATTGTTAATGTTTGACCGGCTTTGTTTTCAACGGTGACTTCGCCATTAAGTTCAACGCTGATTTCTGTGTTTGCGCTCCGATTATAAGATCTTGTATTAAGCACCATATCATTGTTGGGCCCATCGATATCTATTTTATCAAAGTCAGAAAAATCAGTTAAGAACTCAATGCCATAAGCTTTTTCATCGCCGTTTACTACGCATGAGCTATAGTTTTTGTCGACATATACTGTGATATATTTCTCGCCGTATCGATTATCATATGCAATCAAGTTGTGACCGCCGTCAGAAGCAACCTCATATCCAACAATGGCAATTGCGTGACCATAATTTTTCCACCAATAAGAAAATAGCGTTAGCTTGCCGGCTTTTACGCTGTTTACCAGCTTTTTAAGTCCGGCGCTCCAATTGTCTCTGTTGTTATAATAAGTATTGCTTCGCAGGGCAGGTATTCTTTGAGATAAAAAGTAGTAGTTCACAGCACTTTGAACGGCAGAGTTCTGGTAGGGGGCAGCTACGTCGTATAGAGTGCTTGCCTTTGGATCAAAATTCTTCGGGAATGCAATTTGCCCTGTTTTGTTGAGAATAGACGCTACTGCCATTCCGTAACAAGAGCCGCCCCATTTTTGGGCTCGCAATGCTTGTATATTATTAATGCATATGGATGCGTTATTAGAGTTATAAATTTTCCTCACGTAGTTTGCGAGCTTATTAAAGTCGGAGTCTGTAATTTTATATGTACCCGTGCGGAAATAATAACTGCTGTTTGTAAAGGAAAAAATGTCGCTTTTTGTAAGACAGTATTCGACCCAAACCGCATACAGAGTTGTATTGCCGGTAAGAGCGATCGTGTTGCCTGCACGATACTCCGGGGTCGTTGCCGATGAAGATTTTGACCAGCCGAGGAATGTGTAACCACTGCGAGTGGGGATGGTTGAGCTTATGGTGTAGCTTGTGCTGCCGCTTTGGGTGGCAGGAGCGCCTATGCCGCCGTTCGCATTGTAAGACAAATTATATGTTATTTTATTCCAATGAGCATATAATGTAAGACTGCTACTGACGGTTGATGATTCCGTTATTTTTGAGCCGCTGTCTTTTCCGGTATACCATCCGTCAAAAGTATATCCGTCTCTGGTAGGCGTTGGCAATGCTCCTACTGTTGGATTTATCCACTGAGCATAAAGGGTTACATCCGCATTATTACTGTATGTTCCTCCGGGATAATATGTCGTTCCGTTACCGTTAACTGCTGTATTCCAACTCTTGAAGCTGCAAGACACGGTTTTGCCAGATGACGCAGTATAACCACCATTAGCGTTGTAAGTGATGCTAAACGATTTCGTGGGTTTAACTGAGCTCAGTGTAAGATTGTGTGTAGAAGCCTTTGTTTGCCTTGACGGAGCGCCGCTGCCGCCATTGGCATCGTAATATACGCTATAGTAGCTGGTGTCGTTTCTCCATACCGCATAGAATTTATAGCTCTGTGCATCGCAATATACTGAGTCACCCGGCTGGTATGATGCGCTCGATGCGTTGGGGCTGGTTGACCACCCTAAAAATGTATAACCGGGTCGGCTCGGCGTTGTGCTTGAAATGTTGAAATATCTTTCGCACTCCAAATACTGGCTGGAGGGAGCGCCGCTGCCGCCGTTTGCGTCATATTCCGCACAGTGCGTGTTTGCGTTAATAATGCCAGTAAAAGAAAATGTATATGTTTTGATTTCGCCACTGTTATCCGGGATGACATAAAAAGTATAGTATAAGGGATCGCCGCGACCGTTTATTCCTACGCTGTAAATATTTCCTCTGCTATGTGACTCGTGCAAAACATCATATGATGTGTTTGTTACGGAGTCATTAATTTTGGTGTATCCGTCGTAGTCAACCAATTTCACAGTGTATTTTGATGCTCCGGTTGAATTCCATGAAAATCGCTTATAGTGATAACATCCGTTTTTTAGAGAGTAATCACTGTCGGAGATTGAACTGTTTGAGGATGGAATAGTATATTCCGAATAGCTGCTTTTGTACGGGAAATAGCATGTTCTGCCGGCGGAATCTACAAATGAATAAACGGTAGTACCGTCACTCATGTAATATGCGTTGTAACAATAGAGGTCGTAAGCATCGCTTTTTGCTTTAATATGTACATATTTAGTCGTCACGGCTGTTGATTTGTAACATTGCAAAAATGTGTTTGCCGGAATCGTTACTCTCCATGTGCTGCCATAGTAGTGACAGATTACCGATGCTGCGCTGGCTTTCAATTCCCCGATGCCCTCGCCGCCGACGGCGACCGCACCGAATACCATTATCATGCACAGCAGCAATGATAATGCGCTTTTGAGTTTCTGTTTCATTTTTCTGCCTCCTGAATTCATTTTTTGAGCCTTCTCTCAGGGCGCACCTTGCCCTTATGAGAAACCCTCTCATGAATAAAGACAGAATTTTGCAAAATCGGTTCACAGATTTGTAAAAAAATTTGTATTTTTCAAGTTTTTTTCGAAAAAAACCCGTTTGAAATTTCTAAACTCCAAAACCGAATGAAATTTGCCCCGGCTGTTCAGATTTTTATTGATTTGTCCGAAGCGGTATTGTATAATATTTATACAGATCAAAGAAAGGGGCAAAAGCATGAAAACTTTATTCAAAAACGGCACTGTATTCGACGGCAGCGGCAATGCTCCGTTTGTCGGCGACGTCCTTATTGAGGACAACAAAATTCTCAAGGTCGGCAAGTGCGACGAAGCGGCGGACGAGACGGTCGACGCAACCGATCTTTATGTTTGCCCCGGTTTTATTGACGCCCATTCGCACAACGATTTCTTCTGCGACAGGGCAGACAGCGAGAAATTCTTCAGCCCGTTCATCAGGCAGGGCATCACCACCCAGATAACCGGCAATTGCAGCTTTTCGCCGTTCGGAACGGATGAAAATACGCCCTACAGAGACAAGCTCGGCGGCGGCCTCTTTGAGTCGGAATTCACCGGCAGCCTCGCTTCTTTCCGCGAGAAGCTCACGGGCAGGCTCCATGTAAATATCGTGCCGCTCGTCGGTCACGGCTCTGTTCGTGCGGGCATCTGCGGCTATGACTCAACGCCGCTCACCCCGGAGCAGCTTAAAAATGAGATCGACCACGTTCATCAGGCGATGGAGGACGGCGCATTCGGCGGCTCGATGGGCTTCATGTATGAGCCGAACAGATACGCGACCAAGGAGGAGCTTTATGCCTTCGCGAGGGAGATAGCTAAATACGACGGAATTCTCACCGTCCATGCGAGAGCCTGCTCGGCGGTCAGCGCGGAATATCCGCTCATCACCAAGAAATCCCACCTCGAGATCGCACTCGACGAGATAGTTGATATCATGGAGCAAACGGGCGTTCGCACGGAGTACAGCCACCTTATCTTCACGGGCAAGAAATCGTGGAAGAAGCTCGATAAGATGCTGAATGTTTTCCACACCCTCAAAGCTCAGGGCAAGCCCATTGCATATGATAATTACGCATTCCATTACGGCGCGTCGGTCATCACTGTTGTGTTCCCCGAATGGTATGCAAAGCTCCCCAAGGAGCAGGCGAATTCACCCCTGAATCGCTTCAAGCTCAGCCTGACCATACTCATGTACCGCAAGGTGCTCGGCATCGACTGGGAGGATATGACCGTCGCGTATATCAGCGATGATCACCCCGAATACGAGGGCAAAACGGTCATTCAGCTCGCCGAAGAGGAGGGCGTAAAGCCGCTGGATATGTATCTGAAGCTCGTTGAGCTCTCCGACCGCACGGGCAGGATCTATCTCGATAAATATTACAACGACACGATCGTGCGTACGCTCATGGAGGACGATATGTCGGTATTCATGACCGACGCATGGGTTGAGGAGAAGGGGAGGCAGAATATCGCGACCTTCCAGACCTTCCCGCAGTTCTTCCTGCTCGGCAGGCGCTGGAATATCGCCCCCGAGAAGATAGTCCGCAAGATGACGGGCGCAACCGCCGACCGCTACGGCATCAAAGAGCGCGGCTACCTCAGAGAAGGCTATAAGGCCGATATCAGCATTGTTGACCCCGCAAAGCTCAGCGTTGACGAATCCCGCCCCGACGCAGCCCCCGGCGGCATCCACAGCGTCTATATCAACGGCAAAGCCGTCCTGAAGAACGGCGAATATCTCGGCGGCACCAACGGCGAATTCATTCTGAAAAAGTAAACATAGTTAAAAGCGGTCACCGAAGGCGGCCGCTTTTTGTCAACGGAAAGGGAGATTATATGAAAGTTCTTATCATCAACGGCAGCCCGAGAGCGAACGGTAACACTTCCGTCGCCGTGCGTGAAGTCGAGAATGTTCTCAAAGCGGAGGGCATTGAGGTCAAGACCGTGCAGATAGGCGGCAGGGATATTCGCGGCTGCATAGCCTGCGGCAGATGCTCAGAGCTCGGCAAATGTGCGATAGACGATACCGTCAACGAGCTCGCGGGCGAATTCGAGAGCGCGGACGGTCTTATCGTCGCAAGCCCCGTTTATTATGCGTCGGCGAATGCTACGCTCATTGCCTGCCTCGACAGGCTCTTCTACAGCACTCCTTTTGATAAGACGATGAAGGTCGGCGCAAGCATCGTCTGCGCCAGAAGAGGCGGCTGCTCGGCGACATTTGACGAGCTGAATAAATACTTCACTATTAGCAATATGCCGATAGCCTCGAGCCAATATTGGAACAGCATCCACGGCAGAGTCAAGGGCGAGGCGGAGCTTGACGAGGAGGGCAAGCAGACTATGCGAACTCTCGCAAGAAATATGACGTTCCTGATGAAGAGCATTGCTCTCGGTAGTGAGAAATATGGCCTGCCTGAAAAGGAACCGCGCGTCGCAACGAATTTCATCGGCTGAGCAAGCGCCCAAAGCTGTTAGACTGTCTAACGTTTAACACATAAACGATTTAAAACTATAAGCGGGAGAGGCCTAACTCTCCCGCTTTTGCTGCTTTATCGGCCTATACGACGCATTCAGAATTCTCCGGATGAAAAAATTTTCAAATTATTTTAAAAGATATGCACTAACATGTTGAAATTTAGCAATGTTTGTGATAACATATGGTGTAAGAGCTAAAATATTACAATGAAAGAAAATGATATTAATGTTATCGCTGTATCTTAACATGATCGGCACGGAAGTTGAAAGAAAACGATTTGAGGAAGTTTATTACCAACACAGGAAGCAGATGGTTTTCATCGCAGATTCCGTAGTACACAATATGGATGACGCCGAAGACGTTGTCCAGGATGTCTTTTTTACGATCGCGTCGTCGCATATGGATATCCTAACCAAGATCGAGGACCCGACGGATCTGAAAAATTATATGCTCAAGGCGACCAAAAACAAGGCGATCAGCACGCTCCGACGGCAAAAGATACAGAAAGAATGCGAAAATAAGTTTATTGATTTCAATTTGGAGTTCAATGATTCGGTGTTCGTCGAGAGCGTATGCGCCAAGGTCGAGTATGACGAGCTGCTCGATGCGATTCGCTCGCTCGACGATAAATATCGTGAGGTGCTTTATTATAAAATCGTGCTCGATCTGTCGGTCGAGCAAATTGCGAGTACGGTCGATCGTACCGAGAGCACGGTTTGTAAGCAGATATATAGGGGCAAAAAAATGCTTGCGGAGATGTTAAAGAGAGGAGAAATGGCAGAATGTCTATGACGAGAAGTGAATTCAATATGGCGTTCAGCACGGTGATAGCGGAGGAGTTTGCGGATGTTCCCGATGAATCAGAGATCGAGGTTGAGTTCAGCGACGAATTCAACAGGAAGATGCAGGAGCTTATCGACAGCATAGGGGCGAACAACGGTCAGCAGCCGAAGAACGACCGTAAATCGCGCCTGAATATCAAAGGGCTCATTGCGCTGGCGGCGACCTTGGCGCTCCTGCTTGCGGGGCTGGTGAGCGTCAATGCCACAGGGAATCCGATAGTGAATTTCATTGTCAAGACCTATGAGGACTTCAAAGAGATACTTTTCACGGGTGACGGCGCGGCAGAAATAGACCACGTTTATGCTTTCACAGAAGTGCCAGATGGGTTTACGGAAACGGAACGGGTGCTGAACGACGATATGAGCTTCATGCGGTATGAGAATAGCGAGACCGGCGCTGTGATTGAGTTGTCGCAGACAACGATTAATGATAATTCATTTGTGCTGGATTATAAAAATGGAAACACTAAAACATTTCGTTTTGCCGACAAAGAAGTCAAAGTATACGATGGAGATTCTGGAACTTACTGTGCCTTTTGGCATGAAGGCATAAGTTGTATAAAAATGATATATTCGGGAAAAATCAATTATGAAGAATTGATGGATATGGTTAACGAATTAGAATAAAATACTTATATGCATTTTAGCGGGTTGCAGTCGTCACAAATGTGGCGGCTGCATTCTTTATTAATAAATCTTAAATTTGTTTGTCCTAATTTTGTTGATTAAAGCGTTGTAAGGTTTGAATGGGGGAGAAGAGGTGAAAAAATGCGGAATAATATCATTAAAAGAGTCATTTGCGTTGCCGTTGCTTTTGTGATGGCAATGTCAACTTTCTCAGCTTTTGCTGCAGCACAGGTGGTCGAACCATATTTTAATAATACAGTTACGGCTTCAAACATGGCTTCGGTTTCTTCATCAGGTAAGTTGACAATAGCCAATAGCTTTGCTGGAGGAAAAACTGTTTTCAGCAAGGCAATTATAACTACCTACGTTGAGAAAAAGGTTCTCGGTCTGTTCTGGAGCAGAGTGGATATCGGTCAGAACAATAATAAGTGGATCGACGTAATATATGAAAATGTCTATACAGGATTCCACTATTTTCAGCTTTCAGACAAAGGCACATACAGAGTGACGACCGAGTTTGTCGTGTTTGGTTCCGGCGGCCCCGCCGATACCATCACAAGAACTGCAACCACCCAGTATAAATAACCCGTAATCACTAATCAATAAGGCACTTTTTGAAGCTCCCCCATGCTCAAAAAGTGCCTTTTGTTTTTAAATGATCGCCGGATAAGCTGTCGATTAGACTTTGACCCTGAATATGCGGCCTGCTTTGACGACAGCCTCCCCGATGCAATTGCCGAGCGGTTGTAAATTACCCTTCAATTTACTTGTAAAATCGAGACAAGAAAGCTATAATATAAAAAATAAGCAAACGCAAGACAAAAGATGCGTGAAATTGTTGACTCCGATGTCGATAAAGTAAAAATGTGATCGACACATTAAGGCTCCCGTAAGTGTTTCATACGGCGGGTTTTACGATTTGGATGTTAAAAGAGTCGGTGAAGTACAATGAAAATAGTTTGTTTTCATAATCCAAATGAGGAAAACGGATATTTAAGTAATTGGTATCCCAGTGAATTTACCGTGAACGATGTAGACTTTTCCTCAATGGAGCAATATATGATGTATAAAAAAGCTGTGTGCTTCGGGGACAAGGACACGGCAGTTAAAATACTTGCGACTGATGATGTTGCCAAGATAAAAGCTCTTGGCAGGCTTGTCGCAAATTATAACGAGAGCTATTGGAACGGCGTTCGTCAAATAATTGTTTTTGAGGGATTGATCGCGAAATTCTCTCAGAATGAGGACTTGAAATCGCAGCTAAAGGCAACGGAAGATTGTATCTTGGCTGAATGTGCGGTCAAGGACAGAATATGGGGCATAGGGTTGTCAATGAATGATCCTGATAGACTTGAAAGGGACAAGTGGATTGGACAAAATCTACTTGGCTATGCCCTGATGATGGTGCGTGAACGGCTGTAATTCCTTTTCCCTTGGGGGGCGGCGTAAGTTAAGAGAATACTTTTGATGGAAATAACCACGGCGCGGGTTTGCTCCCGTCCGTGGTTATTTTTTGCTGTTGCCGAGCTGTAAGAAATGAAGCCGAAAATGAGACGATTTCTGACCCTCCGAAAACGGTCGTCATAACCTGTAATGACAACATGTCGTCATATATGACAACTCAGCAGGTCAAACACCTGTTCTGCGTTTTCCATACAGAGCACAAAAAGACATTTCGGCGGATTTTCAAGTGCTCGTTGTAACCGCATGCAGAGATGATCTGTAACAACTAAACAACATTAAGATAGATATTATATATGCATTAATTTTCGCTTCTTAATGCTTTATATTGCCGAGTTTGCCTAGCACACGGCTTGAATTAAGAAAAGGTTTTTGACTATTCCAAAATTGTTAGAAAAGGCTTAATTGCAAGAAATCGCTCGGCATCTTCGTATACAGAATTCTAACGTAATCCTAAATCGTATCATCATATTTATGCTTTGAAAAACCTCGTTCCTGCTTATAATAATTTGATAAAAAGCGTTCTACAGATTCCGGGCTGCTTATCCCATCAAAGAGATTCTTCGAATCAATACATTTCCCTAGTGTTTGCGGAGTTAATTTTGAAAGAGTTGAAAAATCTTGCGTACATATAAACGGCGAAAGCTTTGCAATCACATATCCTACATTCATATCGATTTTATTTAAATTAATATTCAAACGATCCGTTTCAGGTACAGAGGCTTTGAAAAAATCTGCCGGGGTACGACACTCCAATATTTTTGATAACGAAACTGATGGCAGAAAGCAGCCACACGCATTTATTGTCCTGCTTATATCATTTAAAATGTACTTTTTTTCAGATTCTGCAACCAGCGAGAAGAAACTTGTTGTAAACATTCTGAATTGAGCATTGCTCAGCAGATTCCGATTTACACGATAATTAATGCCTTCCGTAACCGTCTGATCGTTGCCATATCTCTTCTTGTTATATTCTGTTTTGCCCCAATATCCATACAATGTGTTTTTGTTGCTGAGTATACTAGATTCCCAGGTTCCTTTATCACTGTTGAAATTCATTTCAGCTAATCTATGCTCAAATAGCTGAACGATTGGCCGGCCGAGAATAAAAGTTGCAGCAATATGTTTGCCAAATGTCCTGTGATAGCAGACACCTTTTATTTCATGAAAATCCAAGCGCCACCCATTACTGCTATCAACATAATAATGAGCACACTGGGGTAATTTCCACCTGCTTTTCCCCAAAAGCTGCTTTAATTCAGTCAGATGACTTTTTTCAGTTTTAGGAAACTGTGATTCCAATATATTTCGGAGAGTAAGGATTTCTTCTTCATAGCCTTTATCCAGACTGTAAAAAAAGAATTCATCCATCTTTCTGCGTGATGCTGCTGATGAAGCAAAATCAAGCGTACGTGCGCACACGTCATATGTATTCTTTAATATTTCTTTAATCTCTTCACCATACATTGTTTATGCCTCCCTAATATTACACAGTTATCCTTGCGACTTTTCCCCAAGGTGGGGCGACGTTTTTGTTATTTAACAACCACAAAACCGGAATACCGCCCGCAAGCTTTTCTCTTGGAAACGGGGCATAGCCATCCGTTAAAATGATAATACAGGCAGGCAATTTTCCTTGCATATGCTTTTGGACATATTCAAATATAATCTGAAAATCTGTTCCGCCCCCGCCGGCAGGTTTGATGATTTTGAACTCTTCTTCATTTGTAAAGGGCTTAGGCGCAACAATCGCCGCATCAAAAAAGCCAAGCCAACCTTTGAGCTTGCCGTCAAACTGATCAATGGCTCCTTTTACCTCGGAATACGCCGCTGTTATCATATTGTCCGACATAGAACCGGAGGTATCTATCATAAACAGAATATCTTCGACCAAATCATCCTTATCATTGAAATCCGGAAGAAAAAACGGGCTTTCATCAAATCTTCTGTCGGGCGGTGTAAAAGAATAATCGACGATTTCCTGCTGAACAAAATCATTCAAAATCATCCGCCAATCTGTTTGCGGCTTTTTTAATTCCTTAAAAAGTCGTTCGGCAAATAAAGGGAAAAGCCCTCTTTGATTAGATGGGTCTCTTATAGAAATGGCCTCACAAGCATCCTCAAACCGTTTTACCCACACATCGCGAAGTATTTCGTCATCTTCATCCATGCCCCAGCGAGTGTGATCGTCCCATACTGCCGCGGTTTTATTGTGTTCAGTTTGTTCTTTCTTTGCACGTCCTAATGCGCTGCCTCTTGCATCTCCGTAATTTTCATCATCGCTGCCGCTTTTACCCAGTATTCCTGTTATTGCCGATTTCAGTTTCGGTTTCCTGTTTTGAGGAAGCGGCGGGAGCATTTCGTATACCTGCTCTGCCGTGTATTCGTATCCCTCTTTACCATCAGGAGCAAGATGCACGGACTCGCCGTATTTCTTCAAGGTTATAGCTTTCAAATTCATTTTTTCAGACAGAAGTATGTTTGAGTTGACCACAATATCACAGGCTATATTAAACCTCTCGTTATCTCTGTCTCCTTGCCTCAAGCAGTGTTGCAAAACGACATGAAGTATCTCATGCATCATAATGAAGTCCAGTTCCGAGTCGCTGAGTTCGTCCAAAAAGTCCGGCCCAAAGAAAATCCTATGCCCGTCGGTCGCGGCTGTTTCACAGTTCTCATCAATAGAATAAATCATGTGCATCAAAAGCAAGCCGTAAAATCCGTTATTACACAGAATTCTCATTCGTGACAGTAAAAGACGCTTAATGTATTCTCTTTTCTTTTCATCTGACAGAACCATTCATTAAACTCCCTTTGCTCTGAAGCCATTTTGCGAACTCTGGTATCAGCATTAACCGTCTTTTGTAATCCTTATCTATGTACATATAGTCTTTTAACAGTATAGTGCTGAAATCCGGAGGCATTTTATCAGCATATCGGATTGAATTCGCAATTCTCACCATTTCATCCTTGTGACTTTTCGCATAAGCCGTCATAGATGCCGTTAGAGCGTACATAGCATCTGTATTTGTAGGTAATGCCGGCATCTTACCATCAAAAATATCTTTAATAGACGGGAGATTCCGGTATACCTTCGCCCATGTTCTAAATTCTACAGCTACGCCTGTCCCGACAATACCGGCAATCAATGAATACATTTTGTCGATATCATTGTCTATTCCATTAAGTATATTGCTCACCATTTCCCATGCACGCGGTGTCGGGAATGCAAGGTCATCATTTGAAGAATTAAAGCCCATAAGATGGTTCTGTCTGAAAGAGAGAAAGCCGATCACTTTGTCATTTACCCCAGATGTAATCGCCCATTGCTTCCAAGAACTAAAGCTTCCTTCGATTTCTATATGCATTAGTCTGTTTGCAAGTGCTTTCGGCATCTTGTATGCCACCGATTTATCTGTGGTACGGTTACCCGCTGCGATTACAATGCAGTTGTCGGGCAGTCTGTGCTCACCGACAACGCGGTCAAGAGTTATCTGATATGCCGCCGCCTGAACCGATTGCGGTGCGGCAGATATCTCATCAAGAAAGAGGATATTTACTATTTCATCGCTCGGATCCATTTGAAAAATCTGAGGTTTAAGCCAAACGGCAAGAGTCTTATCTGCATTTGAAGTCGGAATGCCTCTCAAATCGATGGGATTAAAAAGGAGCAGACGAACATCTGTCACCTTTACTGTTTTTCCGGTATCTCGTTCAATTCTCATTGCTATCTGCCGTATTGCCTGCGATTTTCCGACACCGGGAGGTCCCCAGAGCATAACGGATGGCATTGTTTTGACAGGAAGTTTGTTTTGAATCACCGTGCTGTATACATACGACAGCTTATCTACCGCTTTTCCAACAGTCATAGAAGGAATGTTCGTAAATTTCACATCGTTCATTTTTTGTTTACCCCCAGTTTCTTATCAAGCTTTTCAACTTCGGCACTGTATTTTTCTATTTGCTCGCTGTAATTCTCGTTCTTTGCAAGTTCCGCCTTCAGTTCAATCTCTTTTTCGATAAGATTAGATAAGCCAACTTTCAGCTTTTCAAGATGCTTGTCAAGTGTGTCGAGATAATTATCAATACGCAGAAGATTTCCAATTTCGGTGTCGCCGAGTTCAACATAATATTTGCCTTGCCGAGAGAGCCAAATATACGGTTTTTCCCGTGCCATATTGGCAGGAAGCACAATATCAAAACCTCTGTAGTTCATCAACGTTTTTTCTCTTGTTTCAAGGGCATAGCCCCTGACGGCCGAGGTTATATACTCGCGAAGATTCTTACGGTTTTCTGCCTCCTCTTTCTTTATACAGATTTCTGTAGCCGGAGGATTTCCCATTTTCCAATCTCGATAATAGGAAAGATCTTCTTCGCATTTTGTTATTAAGATCCTCTGATGTTCGACCTTTCCCGGAAGCTCCAGAAGCTCTTTTTCCATTTGTATTCTTGAATCAATGAACTTGCGCTGCAGAGTAAGATACCTTGTCAGTTCGTTGGCTGCTTCTACTCTTTTTTTTACAAGCGGATTTCCGACAGCCAAAGCCTTGACTTCGGCGTAATCCAGTATGGTGTCCTCGATGTCTGCGGCGCTACGAGTCGTAAGTGATCCGGAAAGCAGGCTTGAAATAAACCGTTGTTTTGTTTCAAGTAACTGCCATGAATATGCATCAAAGCTTCCTTCGGTGATATATCTGTAAATATACACCTGCGGGTTGGCGTTGCCTTGACGAAGAATACGTCCTTCACGTTGCGTCATATCTGCAGGTCTCCACGGAACATCAATGTGATGAAGAGCTATCAGCCTGTCTTGAATATTTACACCCAATCCGAGCTTAAAGGTTGATCCGATCAAAATACGGACGTCACCGTTACGTACCTTCATAAATAACTGCGCCCTTTTTGCTTCGGTTTCAGCGTCATGAATGTACGCAATCTGTGTCTCCGGAACACCGAGGTTTATAAGAACGGCTTTCAATTCGTCATAAATATTAAACCCGGATTTTGGTGTGGAAATGTCGCAAAAAATCAACTGTGTCGCTTTGTTTTGTGCGTTCCTAAAATAAATATCTGCCACATTTTCTGCACACCGCGCTACCTTGGATTGATATGTAAATGTTGCGTTGGGATCAACCAACCGTAAATCAAGTGCTGCTTTTCTGCCATCCGTTGTTATTTTCAGCATATTGTCATCCTCGCGGCGGACTCCGCCACTGCGCACATCATCGGCTCTCTGTGAAATATTATCGAGATACGCCGCAAAATCAGGCGTTTTGGATATGAGCGCATCCTTGTAGCCGCCATGCATCGGAATCCCGGCGGATTCGTCTACCCGATGAAAATCTGCAATGGAAGAAAGCAGTGAAGTAAGCTCAGGGAGGTTGTGAAACTTAGCAAAGCGTGTAGCCAGCCGATAGCTGCTCGTATCTACATCAATTTCAAATTCGGCGTTGCGCTCGGCAAACATTCCAATCCATGCGTCAAAGCTCTGCAAGTCTAGCATTGCAAGCTCGCCACTCTGTAAATACTGCTGCATGATATATGCATCGGTAATCGAGTTGGTAATCGGCGTGCCCGTGGCAAATATAACACCCTTTCCGCAGTTCTTCTTTTGAATCATATGGACCTTATCCATCATATCCTGGCATTTTTTTGATCCGTTTTCGCTAATGCCAAGAACGTTATTTGCCTTGGTTTCAAATGGGACGTTCTTGAAATTATGAGCTTCGTCAACAAAAAGACGCGTGATTCCAAGCTCATCAAAATAGACGGTATCGTACATATCGTCCATAGCTAAAGTCATCTCGAACAACGCTTTTTCAAGGGCTTCTTTCTTCTTTTTCAGTTTCGAAGTAGCCTTGCATTTCTGGGTGACAAGTTCGGACACCAGTTTCTTTTTCTCTTCCAGTTCCTCTATGTAGTAATCTTTTGATAGGGGAATCTGTTCAAAGCAACTGTAAGCAATAATTATCCCGTCAAAATCTTCATCCCGAATATACTCAAGCACTGCCTCGCGCTTGGCTGGAGTGAAATTCTTCGGATCAACGCAAAGGAGCTTTGCGTTCGGGTACATTGCAGTGAAAATGTTTTTCCACTGTCCGACAATGTTATTCGGTACAACATACATATTCTTTGTAGAAAGCCCCATCCTTTTCATTTCCTGACCGGCAGCAATCATGACATATGTTTTTCCCGCTCCGACATCATGCGCCAACAAGGTGTTAGGTGTAAAAATTATTCTTGCCACCGCATTTTTTTGATAAGGATACAGTTTGACCGAATCGGACATAGTGGGAAAATCCAAAAAAGACCCGTCAAAAATACGCCTGCGCACACAGCTAAAATTGTTTTCAAATATGGTTTCAAGACGCTTTTTCCGAGCGTCATCTGTCCACACCCATTTTTGAAACGCATTGATAAGTTTTTGCTGCTTTTCAATTGCGGCAACAGTCTCCATTTGGTTTATAATGCGCTTTTTACCGGATGAGTTCGAAGCACAGCTTACTTTCTCTTTAACCGAAATCGTTTTCATATTCAGGGTTTTCTCCAAAATATGCAATGCTTCAAGTCTTTCCGTTCCGTATTTCTGTCTTACACCTACACTGTGATTATATCTGGACTTGCAAGGGATTTCCCATGTTCCGGTTATTTCATCATGAACGGTTTTATATCTTTCCATGGTTTTTTCCCTATCGTCGTAAAAACAGGAATATCTAAACGGATCCCCGAATAAGTAAATTATAAAATCATCAATTATATCTGCCGGGACCCACGGCGAGCCAAGTGTTATGTATATATCCTTTGTAGCTACCGTCGGCGGAAGTACCTTTTCGATTGCTCCCAAATTATCTGCAAAATAACCATCATACTTTTGGTTTGCTTCGTTTGCAGCATTCCATTTGCGCATAAGATTGCCGGAAAGGTATTCTTCGGCGGTTTCCCAACCTTGATAAAAGCATTCGTTCCACGTCAGCGGATTTTGATAAATAGACCCTTTCAAGGTTGAAATAACGGTCTTATAATCTGCCCCCGTCACAGAAGATATATATTCAATATTCACCTTGCCTAATGTGTTCAGACTCATAATCAGCGCATCCGGAATGCTTTCTACGTGAACCCCCTGTGTTCGTACATCGGAATTGAATATATTATTCCAGTCCAAAGGAAGATCCATACAGGTAACTTCGCGGATATGTGCTTCTTTTCTCTCTTTTTCTTCACGGGCTTTACGATCCGATTCTTCTTTTTCTCTGCGCCGACGTTCATTTTCCTCATGCTTTTCCGCGGTACGCTTAGCTGCACGGAGTTTACCTATAACCTCCCCAATTTCTTTTGAGGAATACTTGCTGTCAATATTCTCTGCTAGTTTCAGAATATCAAAAAGATTCAACTGCGCACTGTCACCCGAATGGCTTTTTTTAGACATGTACCGTCACACTCCGATCCTCTTTCGTTCACCAATTTAATTATATTGTACAGCGACGAATGCACCAAATTCGGAACATAAAGAAAGCAGACTGCGTTTTCACAGTCTGCTTTTCTGCTTGAATTCAAATGAGTTGTTAATCTAATTCGCTTGGTTTTCATCCGCTGGATAGGGGGGAGCATTGAAAGTGAGGGTGTATTTTATATAGAAAAACGGTTCGTTTTTCATAATTCAGCTCCATATTTGGAAAGATTCTATAGACGAAATTAAATCAGTTGCCTTAGCCCAAATCACTGAATAATCTGACTCCTCACCGTTTTAACACCTATAAACCTTAACCACTGGGTTTCCGTAATCATACCTATGCTTAATTATAAAGAGACTTATCAATGTGCATCTGCTGAGCAGGAATCCAAAAAATTTTACACCAGTTTCGGATACCAAAAAGCCGTTTTTGAATCTTCAAACGAATCTGTTGCGACCGTTAATGAAAGTGGTATGATAACTGCGACAGGTCGTGGATCGGCTCGTGTTACCATTACATATATCAATGAAGCAACAGGAAAAGAACTAAAAGATGAATATGATGTCACTGTCACGTTTACCCGTTGGCAGTGGATCATCTGGTACTTATTCTTCGGCTTCCTCTGGTATTGATCTTTGGATTAATGATTCAAAAAATTTTAGCGTTATAACATAACGCCATTACTGTTCACCCTTGCGCCGTTAATCACTCAACAATGTTTTGATTGCGTAGTGCAATGGACTAACCTGACCGGTAGTCACAGCGAAATGCATAATGTCTTTCATACTTGTCACCATGCAATTTAATCTATAATGCTTCTAATGATGATAACCACGGCGCGGGTCTGTTCCCGTCCGTGGTTATTTTTTCTGTTGCCGAGCTGTAAGAAATGAAGCCGAAAAATGAGACGATTTTTTATCTCCCGAAAACGGTCGTCATAACCTGTAATGACAACATGTCGTCATATATGACAACTCAGCAGGTCAAACACCTGTTCTGCGTTTTCCATACAGAGTCCAAAAGACATTTCGGCGGATTTTAAATTGCCAATTGTAACCGCCCTTCAACTTTTAATTCAACTGTATAAACTGCCAAAACGATCTTCTGACCGACCCAAAGCGAGAACGTATTCAGAAGCAAACATTCCCTGAATAATCAATCGGACAATAGCAGAATACAAACGGAGCATTCATCGGAATAACTCGCAGAAAATGGTCTTCACATGAATTTTCGTTGAGATAATTTCGCGTACTGTTTATGAATAAGCTGATCAGCAACCGAATTAACCGACAAATTTTGACTTTGTGCAGTAAATTTCATTGCATTTTTCCTGCAATTGTGCTATGTTATAATTAAATTACTATATGGAAATATTTATAACCATATACAAGTTCCGTTAAAATTCGATTTTGTACAGCGGATGAGGTGAAGGAGATATATTATCGGGATGACCCTTCCAGATGTCATGTTTTATCGAGACTTGGTTATACGGCGAAATCATACGCAATTGTTCACATCAACAACCGATATTTACGGCATGGAGACCTTAACATAAACGATTTTTAAGCAATGTACCGATTGTGTCCCGTGAATCAGTGGTATAATTTTTTGAGTACTTTGGACTGAAATGCTAAAATATTAACAAAGGAGCAGAAAATTATGGAGAGCTTTGAACCGAAAAAACTGGCTCTGATACGCATCTGGCAGATATTAAAGGAATATAGTGACTGCGATCATACTCTTACTCAAGACGACATTGCACAGCATCTTGTCAGTGAATACGGGATCGTAATTGAGCGCAAGGCTATCAGCCGAAATATTTCTCTTTTGAAAGAGGCGGGCATTGAAATTGAATCGAGACGCGCCGGCAGTTACCTCGCGGAAAGAGCTTTTGAAGATTCCGAACTCAAGCTGCTTATTGATGGCGTTCTTTGCAGTAAACATATTACGGCAAAACATTCAAAGGACTTAATAGATAGGCTGTGCGGACTTTCCAATAAATTTTTCCGCTCCCATGTAAAAAACGTCTATTCGGTTAATGAATGGAGCAAAACAGATAACCAGGCGTTATTCTATAACATCGAGTTGGTTGATATTGCCATTGAGCAGAACCGGCGTATTGCATACGATTATAATAAGATCGGGATTGATAAGAAGCTTCATAAATCGTCTTATCAGGTTGTTAGTCCTTATCAGTTGATTCTTCACAATCAGCGGTATTATCTGATGGCATACAGCGAGTTTTGGGGCAATATGGTCTTTCATCGGCTTGACCGCATCACTAACATGAAAATATCGCATAAAAAGGCAACGCCGATAAGGAGTGTTCCAGGATATGAAAATGGAATCGATTATAAAGAGCTTTCTTCCGCTATGCCGTATATGTACTCGGATACCCCCGAATGGATTAAATTGATTGCCGATGCCTGCATTGTTGATCAGATCGTTGACTGGTTCGGGACGGATGTTCGGATGTCAACGCTCGAAGATCAGGACAAGGTTTCGGTTGAAATCAAAGCCAGCCCCAACGCGATGGAGCATTGGGCTATGCAGTATATCAATCATGTGGAGATCATTTCTCCGGAGTCACTGAGAAACCGGATAAAAGAAGCGCTTGAGAGTGGATTATCAAAATATAAAATATAAGGAAGGTAAAAAAATCATGGCAAATTACTATATGGTCAGAATAATGCAAAACGTTGAACACTATGTCAAAAAAAGTGTCGTAGCGGTCGGATGGAGTGAAATTAACTTTTCAATTTACACCGATGCAGACAAGTTATGCAAAGATGTAAAGGATTATTATTACAATAATTCTACAGATATGCGTTTACCAGGTCGAAAACTGGGTGAAGTTAAACGATTCTATAGCATTCAGAAAGACGACGTTTTGCTTATTCCGTGCTATAAAGGGTTTTACATAGCCACATCAAAGGGCGAGTTCATTTACGACACAACTTCTGAAGATCTTATGAATCAACTGCGAGTGACCTACGTCACAGATTTAAACGGCGCTCCGATAATTTTCGACAGAAATGATAAAAATACCGCACTGTCTACTAAACTAAAAGTCAGAGGTTACACGGTTCTCAACATTTATGAGAAAGAAATAATCAATACTGTTGATAAACTGATTTCAGAAAAAGAGGATCTCCCATATCTGAGTAAAATTATCTCCGAGGAAAACAAAAGACTTTTGGAGTTTAAGACAAGTCTGACGACAATACTTCCGGACTATAAAAAAATCGGATTGCAGGCCGGTGGTATCGGATTTGAAAAAATGATCAAGTATTTATTTGAAGCTGATGGTTATTCGGTGAAACGGCTCTCAAAGCAATGCGGAGGGTCAGATGTTGCAGATGCCGATATTCTCGCGGTGAAAAAATCAAAAATCGGTGATGAATTTTCAAGCGTGCTGTATATGCAAGTCAAACACTATTCGGGTAAAAGTGACAATGGTATCGATCAAATCATTGCTTTTAAGGAGAAGATTGCTGCCGAAAGCACAGATAAAAATGCTAAAGTAATCACTGATGAAGGCGAATGGTCTGTTAATGTTTCAGATATAAAGTATGTACTTATATCAACGGGTACGTTTACTGACTATGTTATAGATAAAGCCGAGGAAAATGATATTACGTTGATAGATATTGATAGGTTGGCTGAAATGCTGTATGAGGTAATGGACGATATTCCCGAAATAATTCACAGTCTCGGGTATGTTAAAACATATCAGCATGTTGATGGTTAAGCAAATTTCCGATCAAATCCGCCTTTGACTTATTGGACCACGTCACGGCAGAGGACGATCACTATCACTGCAAAAAGTGTGTGGGAGCGCTTTTCGATGACTGATTGACCATGAAGCCAAGCAAAAAATGAGCAGACCGCAACGCGGTCTGCTTTTTTATGTTCCGAATATGGTGCGATGTTGGGGCTATAATGAAATCACCAAAATAAATGCCGACTATTTTCGGCACAGGAGGATCTATATGAGAACAAAACAAATCATTTCAATTGCATTAATGCTCGCCATGCTGGTGACTGTGATCACCGGATGCAGCACAAAAGAAGGCTCTTCAACAAACAGCACTGAAGAATCCGCCGCTTTTTTTGCTTTTCACGAAACGAAAGAAAACGAAGAAGTCAAATCAATAAGTGAACTGACAGCAGTGAAAAATACACGCAGTGAATATGTAAAAACTTATTCAGTTTATGCTGAGCAAGGGGCAGTTGTAACATGGTCTGATCCTAAAACAGGGCAATTTAGATATAAGGATAAATGTGAAACTTGTGGGCAAGTAGCGATTGGCGAGCATAGCGGCGGATTATTTGTCGGAGAGGGATCGACCTATAATGCCGGCTTTACTTGTACCAATTCCGATTGCAGTATGTGGGGGAAATCTCAGCGTGCAATAATTAGCTGCAGTACAAGCGGCGAATGGATTGTGGTTGACGACTGATCGGATATAATTAAATTGAATTTTTGAAGATGTTATGAAGCGCTTGGTAGAGAAACCTCCGACAAGTATCATTATACTGATAACGAGGAGGCGAATCTTCCTTGGAGAAAAATCACAAGTAGTATGAAGGGGTCCTCGGACTCCTTCTTTTACGCTTGCTTTACTGACTTGTTGTTTAAAAATCCAATGATAATGCGCTGTATACCCAAGCAAAGCGGTTGATCCTAACCTCCCACTTTTGGTACATTATTTGAGGTATAAGTATTATAGTAAAGCGAGTTGAGACTGAGACAAATTAATGATGGAGGATTTGCAATGCTGTTCTATAAGGTTACAGGAATAATGGAAGCCAACGAAACCCCGGAAGAAGATAGACGAGTTAGACGAGAAAATCAGAGAAAGATTGAAATGAAGAGCGAAGAATTCAACCGTAATCATTCCAGCAATTCATTTTACTTTATTTCCGAGATTGACAACACCGTGGTAACTGCAGGTGTAATTGCTGACAATAAGAATAAAGTTGAATCAGATCTTGCGGAATTTTTCAAATATCTTGATTTAACGCTGAAAGACGTTTCGATCAACGAAATCACTTTCAACGGAATAGAAAATCTCCTCGGTGCAGCAAACCGATGGGATTACATTGAAGATGACGATGACATCATGGAACGCTTCGGCCTTGATAAAATCACCGGCAGATGCGGACGCGGAATTGCATTTGGAGATAATATTATTGAAGATTGCACCAAGGAAAAGATTTACGAATCGGCGAGGAAGTACCTGTTAAATGAGACTTTCATCCCGGAACTTGATCGTATTTATTCTGCAAAGCCAAATTCAAAAGCGTATGGTCATCCTGTTCATTACATGATTCAGACCGATGATATGGATACAAGGAAAGATGTGTATAATCTTCTGCTTCAGGCTTTATATGAGAATAATCGTTTAAGCAGCAGACGCTATTCTTTTCTGAATTTCAAACCGGGAGAAAGATTCTCGGAAATGGCTTATGACACTTTATACAAGGTTAGTTCGGGCGGCGCTGTGGTCGTGCGTTATCTCGCAAATGACGATTCGGAAGAAAATGGACATGCACTCTGTGATAGTGAAACGATTGAAAGTATCTGTGAGTATGCCAAACGGTATAGGAATCAGGTGCTGACCGTGATTTGCCTTCCGAGAGAATGTTCAAAAGCAAAAGGCCTTTTCTACGAAAACCTTGGGACATTATCCATGATTGAACTTCTCGAAGAGTTTGTAGACGGCGAAAGAGCAAAAGCATTCCTTTCCATGCTGGCAAAGAACGCAGGTGTCCGTACAGACAAGAAACTGTTCAACAAACTTGAAAACAATAAAGGATATCTTGCTCCCGATCTTCATAATCTCTTTGACGATTGGTTCAACAACAAATTAAAAACATCAATATATCCACAATACAAAGATATTGCGGTTGCAAAGAAAGAAGTTATAAAAGCGACTCCGAAAGGCTCCGCCTACAATGAGCTGCAAGAGATGATCGGCCTGTCTGCCGCCAAGCAAGTGATTCAGAAGGCATTGAACTATTACAAGATGCAAAAGCTTTACGAAGAAAAAGGCGTAAAGAGAGATAGACCGGCAATGCACATGGTCTTTACTGGTAATCCGGGTACAGCTAAAACTACAGTTGCGAGACTCTTTGCAAGAATTATGAAAGAGAACGGATTGCTTTCTAAAGGTCAGTTGATAGAAGTAGGAAGAGCTGATCTTGTCGGTAAGTATGTTGGCTGGACGGCACCTACGGTCAAATCCAAGTTCAAAGCGGCACTTGGCGGCGTTCTTTTCATTGACGAAGCGTACTCGCTTGTAGAGGACCGTGACGGATTATATGGTGATGAGGCTATCAATACGATAGTTCAGGAGATGGAGAACCATCGCGACGATGTGGTTGTCATATTTGCCGGCTATCCGGATAAGATGGAAGGATTTCTTCAGAAGAATCCCGGCCTGCGTTCGCGCATTGTATTTCATGTGCCTTTTGCAGACTACAATTCCGAAGAACTGTGCTGTATCGCAAAACTCATAGGAAAGAATAAAGGGTTAACTTTTTCTGAGGATGCGGTTGTAAAGCTGGAAACCGTCTTTGATTCAGCGCGTCAGCAGAATGACTTCGGTAATGGAAGATATGTGAGGAATATTCTGGAACAGGCAAGAATGTCTCAAGCAACACGTTTGATGGAAGCAGACTTTGATTCGATTACTACCGAAGATGTTGTAACCATCAAAGCTGAAGACATTGCAGAGCCACCGGCAAAGCCTAAAGAAAAGCGACGCATAGGCTTTGGTGTGTAAAGCGCCATGATCTGTGTATTGCATTTGTTACACAATTCTCGTTAAAAAAGAGAGGTTACTGATATGAACGCATTTGATAAGACCATCGGCTGCTTGGCGATCGAGAATGGACTCGGACAAATCGGTGTTACGCCGAAAACCAAGGGTATTTATTTAAGTTTCGGAGTATCTGCCACGAAGGCGCCTGTTGCTCTACGATGAACCCGATAGAATTGCTATTTGTTGTTGACTGGTGATATATCCTCTTTTACTTACAGCAAAACGGATTGAATCAAGCAGAAACAGAATGCGATGATTCACTTTTGGGAAATGTTGATTTCAGAAATCGTCGGAAAATCCATGGTTAAATAGGAAGGGTGGAATTAATATCATGAAATATTATGCTGCATACTTACCGTACATTATAGATGATGATTATGATTGGAGCTATCCTGCAGCGGAAATTCAACTCCTTTGGCGGCTTGATGACCTACAAGATCGCTTAGAAGAACTGATTACTAAAGACGCACCATATAGAGATGGATATATGTACTCGGAGGAGGACATTAGATACGCTTTGCCCGAACGCCTTTTTGATATCGGTAAAGTTGAACGAGCAATTGAATTCGTAAAAGATGAGCTGGTAAACAAATATGGATTGCCGGATCCTGACTCTCTTATACTTGATGAGTCGGAGAGTGCTGATAATGATTGCGTCGGACAGATGACTATGTTCGACCTTCTCCATGAAAAGTTGCCGAAGGTAGCATAAATTATGAAAACTAAAGTAGAAATCATGTCGCGTAAAGCAATGAAAGAGTTGATCGAATCGGGATTCCCTGAGAATACAGCAGTAATCAGTTTTTATGATCCTAATGATGGACGAGGTCTTGCAAGATTAAAAGAGTACGAGCCCATAAATTACAACGGGATATGCGATTATGTCTTTACGGTTGGGGTACATGATATTGATATTGAAACACTCGAAGATTATGGCTTGTCATACGAAACTTATTTCCCCGAAGTTGAAAAACTGGCAGATTTTATATGTATTGTCGTTAAGAACGGAAAAGATATTATCTGTCAGTGCGAGCACGGTCAAAGCCGTAGTCCCGCCTGTGCTGCAGCAATAAAGGAACACTTTGAGAAATCCGGAATAGAAGTGTTTGCTGATTACAGATATTATCCCAACCGGTTGATCTTCAACAAAATATATGATGCTTTACGCGGGCGAAAACATAAATAGCAAAAGTGAAATAGTTTTATTATCATAGCCTTCGGTAGTTTTCAAAAAGCCCTGAAAGACCTTATTGTATTACAATTCAATATAACATATAATACCCAAAATTCCATCTGCTTACGACCGCATTGATCTTATATACTTTCAATGATAAAAACCATGACAGGAGATAATTCTCTTGCCGTGGTTCTTTTTGCTGTGAGGCGGTATGAAGCACAGCAGAGGATCGGCGGCTTCATACACACCGGAACGGCTTAAAGGCAGCAGATAAGCGAGCCAAAGGAAACGGAGCAGCAACAAATAACGATATACTTGATCCGTTCACACCGCATGTGCTTCGACATACATATTGCTCTATGCTCCAATGGATCGGGGTGGATATCAAGACAGCGCAGTATCTCAACCAATTTGAAACTTATGAAGAACTTGTCTTTGCTGTTGAGCAGTTCATCTATTACTACAACTATCAGCGGCGTCAGCACAAGCTGAACTGCCTGCCACCGGCAACCTACCGCAGCTTACTGGAAGCTGCTTAAAAGAAAACCAGGATCCCTTTTCTGAGACCCTGGAAGAAAACTATTTTTGTTTTTTCATCTGTCTACTTGACAGGGAGCGGTTCAAAAATCGGACAGCCTTTTACCGCTTGTTGTGAAAGAAATCACCTTGTGCTTGGCAATTTCAATTTAACGCATATTTTGAGACAGCAATTGTTTTTATTTTGCAGATATTTCATCAAACGCAGCTTTGAGCTTCTCCAGATGGCGTTTATTACTTATTCTGTAGCTCGGGTGATAAACCTCTATTATAGTATATCGAGGGGAGCAGATGCCGATCTTACCCAAAGGATCTCTCAAACCGCTCCCGCAGCAAATTATAATATCCGGCTTGATCATATCAATTTCCCGTTTAATAAAGCTGGCATATTTTTCGGTATACACCTAGATCGTTTTCGGTATGCTTTCCGAAAGGCCGCCGCGTTTGTTGAGATTCATAAATGCGACCTTATTCAATACGTCGTGACATTTGTTAACACTCTCAAAATCCAGGCTGTAAATTGCATTGGCAAACATAGCCAGCCTATTTGAGAATATTGACGGCTTTGGTTTTTGCGGCTTTTCTTTTTGAAGGCAGACATCTCTCAGCCAAAAATTATCCCCGTCGGAGCGAAACGGGCGTTGATCCTTTTCATTCTCAATATTTGATTCCTTTGAGATAAATAGATATTTTGTGCCCTGCTTTGCATACACGGGCGGATCGATGATCCCGTCGTATGTAAATGAATCCTTTGCGATTTCCGATGTTCCATAATCAAGGTATTCCTCATTAGATTCTTTTTGTTGCAGAGCCTGCCATTCCGCAAAAAGGTTCTCAATTTCTTGAGAATAATTGTTTGTCATAATCCTCACCCTTATTTATTATATTTTTTCGCCGCGTTGCGCAGGGCGCATCCGACTTCATCCGCAAGGCTCTCAGGATAAGTGACGGTTACATATTCGGCATACTGCATAGCCCAGTATTTCATCGCCGTGCAGCTGACCCTGACCTCTGCCATAACTTCATCGGCCGTCTCATCAACAAACCTGACATCATTACCGAACCAATCCATAATTTCGCTAATGATGCACTTTTGAGCCGTGAATGTGACCCTTTTCGTTTCATCGGAGAACATATATATATGCTCCGCCATATGCTTCGGCAAATCAAGCCCGCACTCAAATCCGGATACTTTTTTCATAGGCTTTACGGGCGTATCAAGCATACGAATATCGGTTATCCTGTCTATACGGTAGTTTGCCGCATTATCGTATTTGTCATAATTACAGATCAAATAGTACCTGCCGTTTGTTGCGACCATTTGATAGGGATTGATTATATATTCACGCTCATTCCCGTCGTCATCCTTGCGTGGGTGAAGTTTTTTATCTGTACCCCAATCATTATATTTGAATGCAACCTGACGCTCATTGTTGATCGCTTCCCCGAGGACTTCAATGGTATAGAAAATTTCACCGTTTTTCGGTGTGTTCTCGGGCATGCTGCAAACATGTCTCATGCTTGAACGGAAATACCGACTTGATAGCCCCTCAATTTTATTTATCAATTCTTTGCATTGCGAATGCGGAATGTGCTTTGAGAAAAGCAGGCTGTCAATCAGCAGTCTCAACTCGGCATCCGTAAAATCACGCTCAAGATAAAAGTCAGAGAGAATCGTGCTCTCAGTAAGGCTTCCGTCCTTATTCTTGATCATACGAGTAGTTTGGCTGCATTCAATATCATAGCCTGCATCTATAAGATTTGAAAGATTGCGCTTGATCGCTTTGCGGTCGACCCTCATGCCGTATTCCCTTTCGAGGATTTCGGCGATCTCCTTTTGGCTCAGACGGTGATTTTCATCGGTATATTGCTTTAAGATATTAAGAATGCTAACAATAGTCGTTTTCTTGTGCAGCATTGAATACACAATTCATCACCCCCGCTTTTATTATATATGCTTCGCTATAATAATACAATATGTGATGGGACTTTTTTAGGCCATCGTCTTAGAGTTAAACATGATCGGCACAGGAATTTGTAAATCAATACCGCTTTAACGATTCACGGAATCCTTTGATAAATGTCAACAGAAGCATTAAACTGCCGATAACACCGATCTCAATCCACCTTTTGCGTCTTTTACGGTATTACCGTTTTTGTCAACAACTTTCGCCGTTATCGTCGCCGAGCCTTTGGAGACGGATTTCACGCCGCAGGTCATGCCGTCGGCGGAGGGTATAAGCTCAAATCCGCTGTCGTCCATACTCCATACCACCCTTGCACCCTCCGGCAGGTCTGTCACGTTCGCATGAAGATTCAGCGTGAAGCCGTAGCTGACTGTTGTGACAGAGGTAGTGTTGATCGAAATTGTCGGATAGTCCGTAAAGCAGTGACGAAAAGTACACGCAAGCGGTTTAAAATAAAAAATGCGCAGCCGAAGCCGCGCACGAAAAACGCTGTTCCTAGTTTGAATTGCTGTAAGAAATGAACCCGAAAATGAGACGGTTTCCGAGCATCAGAAAATGGTCGTCATAACCTGTAATGACAACATGTCGTCATATATGACAACTCAGCAGGTCAAACACCTGTTCTGCGTTTTCCATACAGAGCACAAAAAGACATTTCGGCGGATTTTAAATTGCCAATTGTAACCGCCATTCAACTTTTCATTCAACTGTATATACGGCCAAAACGATCTTCTGACCGACTCAAAGCGAGAACGTATTCAGAAGCAGTCATTCCTGAATAACCAACCGGACAATAGCAGAATACAAACGGAGCATTCATCGGAATAACTCGCAGAATATGAATATTTCAATTGCCCATAGCGAATAGTTATCTCAGAATTTGCGCCCGAAATAAGGTTGCTAAAAAGTTCATCTCAAATCTTCCGATTTGAATGTTGTATACCCTTCATAATAGTAGCTGTGGTCAATGCCCTTCATGTAGATCTCGCGGCTGTTTATCTCGTCTGTCAGCGCCGATTTCAGCAGCACCTTAATTTCCACATCTTTGATAGGGCTGCGCTCCATTGCAAGGAGATAGTCCTCTTTATCCACCGTGCTCCAATCTACGACCATGCCGATTTCAACTTTTAGAATATGGTCGAGCCATATACGGGTGCTGCGGCCGTTACCCTCGCGGAATGGATGGGCAATATTCATTTCTACATACTTTTCTATGATCTCGTCAAAGGTGGACTGCGGCATCTTCTCAATGTTGGCCAGCGCCGCTTCCAAATACATCAGGGGTGCAAAGCGGAAATTGTTTTTCGCCAAATTCACTGTGCGCAGCTTGCCGGCAAAGTCATAAATATCCTCAAAAAGATACTTGTGTATCGCCTGCAGGGTTGAGAATTTGCCCGCCGGGAGAGAGTCAAGTACGCCGTTTTCAAACAGTTCAACAGCCTTTTTCTTGCTGATGCGTTCTTCTTCTCGGGCAAGATCAGCGGAATTTGTCAGCCCTAATTTATTATCCAGTGCCATAGTGCACCTCCAAAACAGTTGCTTTTCGTCCCATTCGCTCAAGTGAGAGCATTCACTTTTAGGCGGATTAGGTGAACGTAATTCTATAATTTCAGTATACCATAACAGACTGCGTTTATCAAGAATTAATAATGAAAACAAAGTGATTCTCATAGCTCGGAACAGAGCGCTTTTGTCTGTATTGATTCTTCATTTGTTTCTAAATTACCGCCGCAGTTAATCTTACATACTTTCAATGATAAAAACCACGACAGGAGATAATTCTCTTGCCGTGGTTCTTTTTTGCTGTGAGGCGGTATGAAGCGCGGCAGAGGATCAGCGGCTTCTTACACGCCGGAACATCTTAAATGACAGGAGGAGATAACAGAGCGTAAGAAAAATGTGTAAAGAGGCGGTGATTGATTGAAGCCACCGTAACGGCAATGTCGGGCTCTGTGGGGTTCGGTTAAACGACCCTGCGGAGCCGCGACGGCTGAGCGACCGACTACGGACGTGCTTTTAAGTGGTTAGTTCGTCCCTTCTGTAATTTGTGATTGGTGCCCGATAAGCCTTTGATTCGACTTTTGCTGTTCAGAAACTTTTATGCGCTCGGTAATCTTACATACTTTCTTTACCGGGACAAAACGGCAATATTCACCCGCTTGTCCTTCTAAGGCAGAAAACGCGGAGCAAATCTTACATATTTTTTGTGAGTCGAAAAAGAAAGGAGGCTTATCACCGTCCATAATGCCCACAAAGGCCTGTGATTTTAGCCGCTCGGAAACCGTCCGACGGCGGAAGATAATATCGACTTACGGCTTTTACGGTATTGAATTAATCCTAAATGAAAAATTAAAAATTTTTAACGAAAGGAATGATGATTATGTCAACCGGTAAGGTTGGTACACCCACAAGCACTGTTTTCAGAATCAAAAAGGCACAAAAGATCCCTTGCGACTGCGCACTTTGTCGTTACAGCGAGAACCGCAACGGCAGCATACTTCACTGTATGTATTTCGGTCTGTATCCGCCGAAAAGGACCAAATGTGAACGGTATTGGCCCACTAAGCCGCCGAAGGTCAAGGGTAAGAAAAACAAGCAGAATCAAAAGAAAAACAACAGCAAAAACAAAAAATCAAAGAAACGGAGTTGATCTTATGCTGTACAAAGAAATGCTGCTCATAGGAGAGGATTACGATTATTTTATTGAAATGGATCCCGCCGGCAACGGGATACGGTTTATGAGGGTCGGCGATGACGACATACGGAAATGGGTGGCGGCGATAATCGACACCGGCGACGGCTTTACGCTTGCCATGCTCTCGGAGCAAGGCATAGTTATGAAAAAGCTGGATCCCAAGGGGCTGTGCCGCGTGAAAGCCAATTACAGAGAATTATTGCTGACGGGCTTTACCGGCGGGCAAACGATCTACGATCACGTATTCATAATCAATTACACAGGCATAGACAGCGAAGGCGTGACTATCTGCTATTGCGATGATGATACGATCTACACAATTGCGATCTGTGAAACGGAACAAAACCGACTGAGGTTTCGCTGTGCGTAGTTAAATGACCCTTTCTTTATTTTCCTTCTTTATTGCTTATGCGGTGAATCCCGATTAATACTCGGGGTTTGCCGCAGGGCAGCATACATAGACTATCTGTAACAACTAAACAACATTAAGATAGATATTATATATGCATTAGTTTGCATTCTTTATTGCATTATTGTTTGCATTTAATGCTTTAATTTGCCTACTGCATATGTTTGCCTAAGTAAGGATAGTTATTTGCCTGTGACTGCCTTTGTCTGCCTTCAAGGATTTGCAGCTTTGATGCTGAAGTCTGCCGCTGCCTGTCTAAGCCTGCGTGTGCCTGCCTTCGCATTGCCTCTTCGGCGGTTTTGGAGGTTGAGTTGCAGCAGTTGCCTAAGTTTGCTTCGGAAGTTTTGTTTCATAGCTTGCCTAACCATGGTCAATTGTTGCGAGGATATGGCATTGAAATGCATAACAAAGTGTATTGATCGTTTTGCCTGCAATATGCCGATATAGATGCCTTGACTATGCATTTAACCGATTGCTGCAAAAATTAAAACCAAATCTTACATACTTTCAGTGACGGACAGGATAAATCCGCAAAGCATGAATTCACGGGGGGTGAAAACAAATGCGATGGCCGTAGATACGACAGCGATAATTGCTGCTGACAAGGTTTGACAGACCTTATCATATTGTCTCAAGCGACATAATTGCAAATCACTTCAAAAAACCAAGACCAATCTTACATACTTTCAGCGACGGGGCGAAAAGCGGTTTTGTATCGACATCGACCCGTGACTCTATCGTCCTTGGAGAGGGACATAAAAAACTACTACTTTATTACACGAGGTGACAATAAAATGAAAGATTTTTTATCAATAACAGTCGATGATGAGCTGGATTTCAGCTCGGTATCCGAGAGAAAGGATAAATTCATCCTTCTCAATGAAGGGTATTATTCATTCAGAGTTTTGGGAGTTAACATGGATAGATATCAAGGCTCTGAAAACTCCAAATCGTGCCCCGTAGCTAAACTGCTGCTTTCGATAGAGAACGACAAAGGAAATGTAGTGCTCAATCACTTCTTTTTCCTGAATAACTCTTCGACACAGCAGATCGCCGACTTTTTTGAGTCAATCGGTCAGCCGCTTACAGGCCGTTGCAATCCTGATTGGGATGCAACCGTCGGTCTCAGCGGCGGCTGCTATCTGACTCAAAAGGAGCTTACCTACAGGACAATTAACAAAGTCAAGCGCTTTGTACCTGCAAGTAAGCCGAATTCCGAAAGAAAGGAGGAGCCGTGGTATGTATAATTCGATTAGAATAAATGATGCGGATGAGCTTATGCCCCCGCCGTTCATTCTGAGCGCTAAGAAAGCTGCCGAATTAACCGGTCTCTGTTATGCGACGGTCATAAGGCACTGTAAGGACGGCACGATCAACGCATTCAAAAACGGCCGTGAATGGTGTATTTACGGTGACGATCTTGCTGCAATGATGGGTGTCGACCGTGCCAAGCCCGAACGCAAGGCGGCAACAGGATGCTATCGTGAAACCGTTATCAGCCATACCGTTTTTCAGCACATTGAACGGAAAGTCAATAAGTAATCTGCGGTAAAAACCGCGAATCGGCCACTTCTGCATCATTGAATATTTGCGGCATACTCAACAATAATAAAATCAGAAGGTAAAATTTAGTGGCGTCCGCCGCTCTCGATATGACAGAAGAATTACCTGCTTTAAGCGTAGAAAAATAACGGAGGCGACAAATGATTCAAAAAACAAAACAGAATACTTTTGAGCAGCTGTGGCTTTCGTATTATAATGACACGCTGTATGAGAAGGGATTCATAACCGAGGATGAGAGGAATAAAATGCGCCTTAAAATAAAGGAGTACACCTCAAAGAAAGCCACATAGAAATCGAAAAGGAGAAGGCGATCGATCAAAAATTCCGCATTAAACATTACATCCGTCGTTTTGCATTCTGCTCATTCGGCGGAGAGGTGTTTGGAGTTTATGCTTGAAAGAGCTGCCGCTTTTATTGCGGCAGCTCATTTCCGTAACGGCAAAACGCAGATGTAAAAAATGGTAATCATGCGCTTTGACTTGATTAAATTCCGAGTTGACGTATAATATAGGTGACTTGTTTTTAACGATTCGGATCGTCAATCTATCGTGAAAGGAGGAAGTGGTTTGGATATACATGAGGTTCGCCAAATGCTGCGGACAAAGTCGATTTATGATATCCCGCTGAGGGTAACATATTATGCCCGAGTTTCTTCGGAGACGGATGAACAGCTTAATTCTCTGGATAACCAAGTGAGCTATTATGAGGAGTTTATCAAAAGAAACGCAAAATGGTCTTTTGTTGCCGGGTATGTTGACGAAGGCATCTCCGGCATCTCCACAAAGCACCGTGAGAATTTTAATCGAATGATAGACGATGCGGCAGACGACAATTTTGACCTTGTGATCACAAAGGAGATTTCTCGTTTCGCCAGAAATACTCTTGACTCGATACAATACACGAGGCAGCTTTTATCGTGCGGAGTGGGCGTGTTCTTTCAGAATGACAACATCAACACATTTGATGAGGATTCCGAGCTGAGACTCTCCATAATGTCGTCAATCGCGCAGGATGAATTGAGAAAGCTGTCAAGCCGTGTAAAGTTCGGTCAACAGCAAGCTATTAAAAACGGCGTTGTTATAGGCAACAGCCGGATTTTCGGGTATCGGAAGAAGGATAAAAGGCTCGTTATTGACGAAGAGCAAGCCGTTATGGTGCGCGAGCTGTTTGAGCTATACGCCACGGGCAAATACTCAATGAAGCAGATCGAGAATGTCTTTTGGGAGAAGGGCTACCGCAATAACAACGGCAAAAAGATATCGCACACCACAATGTCAAACTTGATCTCAAACCCGAAATACAAGGGATACTATGTCGGGAACAAGGTCAAAGTGGTCGATATGTTTACAAAGAAGCAAAAGTTCCTGCCCCCGGAGGAGTGGGTCATGTTTAAGGATGAAACGGGGGAGATAGTGCCCGCTATCGTTTCTGAGGAGCTTTGGGATCAGGCAAACTTCATCTTAAAACGTCGCAGCGATGATGTGAAAAATCGCAAGAACATCTGCAACCATGCAAATCTGCTGACAGGCAAGCTGTTTTGCACCTGCTGCGGAGCTCCGTATTATCGCCGTGCGTCAGCTGACAGGCAGGGTCGGAAGGACAGCAGTTGGGTTTGCTCGAGCAAGAAAAATAACGGCAGCGATTCATGCGAGTCGTTTGTGATTTATGAGAGCGAGATCGCATCGGTTCTTTTTGAAGTGTTTCGCGATAATTACAGCGATTCAGAGAAAATGATCGGCGAATATGAGCGGATGTATAATTCGCTGAGAGATGACGGCGGTCTGCAAAGGCGGATCGAATCACAGGAAGCGAAAATCGCAACGTCACAAAAGAAAAAACAGAAGCTGCTCGAGCTTGTTACCGAGGGCAATATTTCGGATACGGATTTCAGAGATATGGCTGCTCAATGCAACAAAGAAATCGAGGCCGCCGAGCATGAGCTTTCGGAGCTTAGAAGCCGCAGGGATTCAAGCGATGAATTCAAGCGCCATATGGATGAGATACGAGCCGCAATGAGAGCGGCAGAGCGTAATATAGCCGACGGAGTTGTGACAAAAGAGTTTATCGACACCTTTGTTGACAAAATTCTTATCACGCCGATCGAGAAGAATAAAATGAGACTGGATGTCAGGATTTTTACGGGTGAGAACAGCGAAAAATACCTGAATCGCCTTAAAAACAGGGCAAATTCACTTGTTCCTACGGGTCAAATGCCTAAGAAGATGATCGAGGCTTATGAAAACGGTATAAAATAAGTAAAGCTACAGCTTTGCGGCAGGGGGTCGGGCATTGGCTCGGCTCCCGTTCTTTACACAAAAATAAGCCTCCCGAGCGATACGGGAGGCTTGAATTATGCTTAATTTTCGGTGAATTCGTTTTTGATGCTGAGGCCTGCGAGGGCTTCTTCTCTCGAGATTTTGCCGATATTGCAGTCGGTCATGAGCTGCACGTCTTTATCCTTCAGCCTATAGAAGCACCAGATCGCGCCGGCGATGACAAGGCCGATAACGGGCAGCATCGTGTAGATGAACCAAAGGCCGTTGAGGGTGTATTCGGACTGAATAACGGGGTTCGCCTGAAGCTCCTGGAAGCTCTCCGCTTTGACGGTGCTCCACTTGAAGAAGCTCAGGAGCGTCAGCGGCAGGGCGGAGGAGACGGCGGCGGTGAGCTTCACCATGAAGGTCTGGATCGCAAAGGTGATGCCCTTTGCGTCGATGCCGGTCTTGAATTTGCCGTATTCGGCGCAGTCGGGGGTGAACATAAAGAGCATAACGCCCGAGATGCCGCCGGGGATATTTTTGAGCACGGTGAGGATCGCAAAGATGATTATGTTATTGTAGCCGACAAGCCAGGTGATAAGGCCGAGCAGAGCCGACGCGGCGGTGCAGGCGAGGTATATCTTCATCTTGTCGAAGCGCTTGATGAATTTCGGCACGAGCACGGAGAATATCAGCATGGGCACGACCGAAAGGGCGCCGACAAAGAGGCTGAAATTCTCATTGTGGAAGAGATAATAGGATACGAAGAGATTGAGGCTTGCCGAAACATTCAGGGCGCTGAAGAAGAAGTAGCCGATATAGTAGATAAGCAGATACTTGTTTGAGAACAGGTACTTGAACATGCTCCTGACGGTGAAATTCTCGTCGTTCTCGCCGCTGTAGCGCTCCTTGCCCTTGAAGCAGATGGGAGCCATCGTTGCGAGGGCGATAACGGAGCAGACTATTGCGACCACTTTATAGGAGAGGCCGAACTGCTGGTTGACGAAGATAGTGCCGACGACGGTCGCAAGCGCAGTGCCGACGCCCGCCCAAATGCTCTTGTAGGACATCAGCGAGGTCCTCTCGTCGAGCCTGTTGCTCATTGCGGTGACATAGCCGAAAATGGGCACGTCGCAAAGGGTGTATGCCGTATCCCAAAGGACATAGGCTATCGCGAACCATGCGAGCTGGAGCATTTCGTTGGAGCCGTTATTCTTCGGGATAAAGAAGAGCAAAACGGTGGTGATGGGTATTGCGAGCAGGGAGATACGCAGCCAGGGTATGAATTTTTGACCGTTTTTGAAATGAACCTTGTCAAATATGCAGCCGAATATCGCGTCGTTCACGGCGTCCCAGATCTTGACCGCCAGCATGACCGCTGCGGATTTGGCGGGGTCAACGCCCTGGAAGAGCAGGAATGTTACAAGATATGTGCTTACAAGGGCATAGATGACGTTCTGACCGCAGAAATAGAGGTAATAATTCATCCTCTCCTGCTTTGAAGTTACCCATTCGGGATTTGCATTTTTTAATGTCTTACTCAATCTCTTGCCTCCGAATTGACCGGCGAAACGCCGGAAAGGTATATAATAATTATACCATAATCCGGCGGCTTTTTCAATTGACCGTATTTATAAAAAACCGAGCCGATATCTGTGCAACACGGCAATTTGCCGTGAGAAATTCATTCCATATCCTTAAGATGTGAAATATCGTTTGAATACATTACCTCGGGCAGTCTGTTCTCACGAAGCCTGATATGCGTTACGGAGCAGTTCAGCGCGCTCCAGCGTATCGTTGCGGGCAGCCCAAGCCCAAGCGCGGCTCTGATGAGGTATCCGAAGAAATCGTGGTGGCTTGCGGCTATCACGCGGCAGCCGTCGCCGCCCATATCAAGTATCTTTTTTATCGCCGATTCGGCTCTTGCCGTCATTTGCTCGGGGGATTCGGGGTCGTGCAGGAATACATCCTCGTCGGGCGTGACGGCCTCGGGCACAAGCAGCTTGACTTTTTCACGGGGCGTGCCCCGCACGAGAGTCTCCGCCTCCATAAGCTCGGGCAGCATTATTATCGGCTTGCCGAGCTTCTTCGCTGTCGGCTGCATGGTCTGCGCCGTGCGTATGAGGGTGCTCGAAAATATCATGTCTATGTCGCCCGGTTTAAATCTCTCGGCCAGAGCCTGCGCCTGTTTCTTGCCCAACTCGCTCAGAGGGGCGTCGTCTATAGTGAATTCCGGCATATATTCCTCGCCCGAATTCTCGCGGGATTGGGCGTGGCGGATAAGGTAAATATCGGCGTTAACGGTCTTCATTGTCTGCCTCCGTTCGGTTTTGAACTACATAATGTATTATAACAAACCGTTTGGCAAAATTCAACCGTCGCTTCAGCGCCGAAAAGTGCTGAACTTTTTTCGCAAAAGCCCTTGAAAAGCCGCTCGATTTATGTTAATATAAGCAATAATAAGTCAAAAACGCTATGAGCGGGCTCAAGTAGCCGTGCAAAAGGATTCTCAGAGAGCCGTCGGTCGGTGCAAGGCGGCAGTCGTTGCATGAGTGAATTACTCCCCGCCAGTTGCGCTCCGAACGCCCTCGGGTCATTAAGAGTCGCCGGGTAAGACCCGTTACAGTCTTAAAGTGAGATTGTCACTTGTCAAGGCTTCTGCCGTGAGGCAGAGGTAAATTGAGGTGGTACCGCGGTATATCCGCCCTCTGAAAGCATTAAGCTCGGAGGGCGCTTTTTTATTGTCTCTCCGACAAAGAAAGGAAGCAGAAGAAATGCCTATCACCGACATTCTGACAAAAAATGCGGACTTTTATCCAAACGACGTGAGCCTCGTGGAGATAAACCCGAAGCTCGAGGATAACAGAAACATGACCTGGCGTGAATTCGCCCTCACCCAGTCCACCGCAGCGGAGACTTACAGGAAAGAAATCACCTGGGGCGAGTTTCAAAAGAAATCAAACCGCTTTGCAAACCTTCTCCTCTCGAGAGGGATAAAGAAAGGCGATAAGGTAGCAATACTGCTGATGAATTGCCTTGAGTGGCTGCCCATCTATTTCGGCATCCTGCGCGCGGGCGCGGTCGCTGTGCCGCTGAATTTCCGCTACACCGCCGATGAAATAGCCTATTGCCTTAATAAATCCGACTCCGAATATATCGTTTTCGGCCCCGAATTCGTCGGCAGAGTTGAGGAGATATGCCACAAGGTCAAGCGTATCAAGATGTGGATATATGCGGGCGAGGATTGCCCCGCCTACGCCGAGAGCTATGACAAGCTCGTAACGTATTGCAGCTCAAAGGCGCCGAAGGTCGAGCTGACCGACGACGATTACGCCGCAATTTATTTCTCGTCGGGTACTACAGGCTTCCCGAAGGCGATACTTCATTCGCACCGTGCGCTCATGCACGCCGCCAAGACCGAGCAGGCGCACCACGGGCAGACCAAGGACGACGTTTTTCTCTGCATACCGCCGCTCTATCACACGGGCGCCAAGATGCATTGGTTCGGCAGCTTCCTTGTCGGCGGCAAGGCCGTGCTCCTTAAAGGCACGGCTCCCAAATGGATAATCAACACCGTTTCCGAGGAGCAGTGCACGATAGTCTGGCTGCTCGTGCCGTGGGCGCAGGATATCCTTGACGCTATCGACTCGGGCGAGATAGACCTTAAAGATTATAAGCTCGACCAATGGAGACTGATGCATATCGGCGCTCAGCCCGTGCCGCCGAGCCTTATCAAGCGCTGGAAGAGCATATTCCCGCACCATTTGTATGACACCAACTACGGCCTGAGCGAATCCATAGGCCCCGGCTGCGTCCACCTCGGAGTTGAGAATATCGACAAGGTCGGCGCTATCGGCAAGGCGGGCTATGGCTGGCAGACCATGATAGTCGATGAGCACAGGCAGCCCGTTGGCAAAAACGAGGTCGGCGAGCTTGCCGTTAAGGGCGACGGCGTGATGCTTTGCTATTATAATGATGAGGAGGCCACAAAAGAGGTCCTTGAGGACGGCTGGCTCTTTACGGGCGACATGGCTATCGAGGACGACGACGGCTTCATTTATCTTGTTGACAGGAAGAAGGACGTCATCATCTCGGGCGGCGAGAATATTTACCCCGTTCAGATAGAGAATTTCCTGCGCCGCAACGATGCGATAAGCGACGTGGCGGTTATAGGCCTGCCAGACCGCAGGCTCGGCGAGATTTCCGCGGCGATAATTCAGGTCAAGGATGGCGCGAGCCTCACAGAGGAGGAGGTCAACGACTTCTGCCTCGACCTGCCGAGATACAAGCGCCCGAGGAAGATAATCTTTGCCGATGTGCCGAGAAACCCGACGGGCAAGATAGAGAAGCCGCTGCTGCGTAAGAGATATTGCGCCGACGGCCTTGTAGCCAAAGAGAACGAGATCAAGGAAGGATGATATATATGAAAAAGCTGATGCTCGGCAACGCTGCCGTAGCGAGGGGAGCCTATGAGGCGGGCGTTAGAGTCGTTTCGTCTTACCCCGGCACCCCGAGCACCGAGATAACCGAGAGCATGGTTCAATATGAGGACGTCTATGTTGAGTGGGCGCCCAATGAGAAGGTAGCCGCCGAGACCGCGATAGGTGCTTCCATAGCGGGCGGCAGGGCGATGAGCTGCATGAAGCACGTCGGCCTCAATGTCATGGCCGATCCCGTCTTTACCGTCAGCTATATCGGCGCTAATGCAGGTCTTGTATTCTGTGTCGCCGACGACCCCGGAATGCATTCGTCTCAGAATGAGCAGGACTCCCGCCACTATGCAAAGGCGGCGAAGATACCGATGCTCGAGCCTTCGGATTCGGGCGAATGCCGCGACTTCACGAAGCTCGCCTTCTCGCTCAGTGAGGAATATGACACGCCCGTATTCATCAGGCTTTCAACGAGAGTTTCGCATTCGCAGAGCCTTGTTGAGCTGCATGAGCCTGAGAATATCGAGCTTAAACCCTATGTTAAGAATATCGCGAAGAATGTTATGATGCCCGCAAACGCCATCGGCCGCCACGTCGTGGTCGAGGAGAGGAGCAGGAAGCTCGCCGAGTTTGCCGAGACATGTGAACTGAATACCGTTGAGGATAACGGCAGCAGGATAGGCGTTATCACCTCGGGCGTCTCTTATGTTTACTCCAAGGACGCTCTCGGCGATAAGGTCAATTATCTGAAGCTCGGCATGGTTTATCCGCTGCCCGAGAAGCTGATAAAGGATTTCGCCGCCTCGGTCGATACGCTCTATGTTGTCGAGGAGCTTGACGGCTTTATCGAGGAATTCGTCAGATCCCTCGGCATTGAGGTCAGGGGCAAGGATCACTTCACCCTGCTCGGCGAATACAGCCAGAATATGATAGCTAAAGTCGTTCTCGGCGAGGAGACCGCCGCCGCAGAGCCTCTGCCGCTGCCAAAGAGACCTCCCGTCATGTGCGCGGGCTGCCCCCACAGAGGCACGTTCTATGTGCTCTCAAAGCTCGGGCTCACCGTATCGGGCGATATCGGCTGCTATACCCTCGGCGCAGTCGCACCGCTCAAGAGCGTTGATACCACTATCTGCATGGGTGCCTCCGTCAGCGCCGCCCACGGCATGGTCAAGGCTAGAGGCCGCGATTTCTCAAAGCAGCTCGTCTCCGTTATCGGCGATTCGACCTTTATCCATTCGGGCATAACAGGTCTTATCGACATCGTTTACAATAAAGGCAACAATACCGTTATCATCCTCGATAACTCCATCACCGGCATGACAGGCCACCAGGATAACCCCACCACGGGCTTCACAATCCGCAAGGAGCCGACCGTTCAGGTCGATCTTAAGGCTCTCTGCCGTTCCGTCGGTGTGCGCAGAGTCAGAGTTGAGGATCCGTTTGACCTCAAGGGCTTTGAAGCCGCTGTCAAGGAGGAGCTTGCTGCGGACGAGCCGTCGGTCATAATCGCTCAGAGACCCTGCGCTCTGCTCAAGACAGTCAAATATACCGGCCACTGTGCCGTGGACGCCGAGAAATGCCGCAAATGCAAGAAGTGCATGAAGCTCGGCTGCCCCGCGATTTCGGTTGACAACGGCTGCGTTAAGATAGACGAGAATCAGTGCAACGGCTGCGGCCTTTGCGTCGGCGTTTGTCCGTTCGGTGCGATAAGCAAGGAGGATGAATGATATGCAGAATACAAAGAATATAATGATAGTCGGCGTCGGCGGGCAGGGTACTCTGCTTGCCAGCCGAATTCTCGGCAACGCCGTCATCAGCGAGGGCTACGACGTTAAAGTTTCCGAAGTCCACGGTATGAGCCAAAGGGGCGGCAGCGTCGTGACCTATGTCAAATACGGCGACAAGGTCTTTTCTCCCATAATCGACAGGGGAGAGGCCGATATGATCCTCGCCTTTGAGAAGCTCGAAGCCGCAAGGACGCTGCCCTACCTCAAGGAGGGCGGCACTGTCATACTCAATGACCGCGAGATAGCCCCGATGCCTGTTATCACAGGCGCGGCCGAATACCCCGACGGGCTGGTCGCCGATATTGCCGCAAAGGCAAAGGTGATAGCCATTGACGCTCTCTCGCTCAGCCTCGAAGCAGGCTCCGCAAAGGCGGTCAATGTCGTGCTCATCGGCGTGCTCGCTCGCAGCAGCGATATTTCAAAGGAAGTTTGGATACAGACCATAAAGGACACCGTTCCCGCAAAGTTTCTTGAGCTCAATCTTAAAGCGTTTGAGCTCGGCTACAATTGCGGCTGCTGATGAGGGAAAAAATATGAGTAAAAAAGAAAGCACAGCCAAAAAAGCGGCGATAATCGGCTACATAACGGCGGCGATATTGCTCTTTGCCGTCGTGCTCGTTATCCCGCAGTCGAGAGCGGTGTTCAAATCCCTCTCGGGCGCTCATCCGTATTTAATGGGCTTTGCAAAATTCGCTTTGCTTGCCACGGCGGGCGAGCTGATAGCGGCTTATATTGCGAATTCCGCGCCGACAGTACCCGTCAAGATAGCTGCCCGCTTCGTCATTTGGGGATTTATCGGCGTTTGGATAACCTTTATGATGAAGGTTTTCTCCGTCGCCGCCGCTCAGATGATGGCGTCGGGGCTGCTCCCGGGCGGGGACAGCAGCTTCCTCAGAGCGCTTTACACCAGCGTGATGATGAATACATCATTCGGCCCGACTTTTATGGCAGTCCACAAGTGCAGCGATAAATTGCTCGAGCTCCGCAGCAAAAAGGCGGATTCGTCGCTGAAAAGCGTTATAGGCTCGATCGACTGGTCGGCTTTCGTCGGCTTCACGCTGCTCAAGACCGTGCCGCTGTTTTGGATACCTGCGCACACCGTCACTTTCATGCTCCCGAGCGAGTATCAGGTGATGATGGCAGCCGCCCTGTCGGTCGCCCTCGGCGTATTCCTCAGTCTCGGCAACAGAAAGAAAAAATCCAAGGAGAAATAAGCATATGTCTGTCAGAACACCGGAAATCGAGACGATGCCTCGCGAGGATATCAAAAAGCTTCAGAGTGAGCGCCTTGTGTGGCAGGTCAAAAGAATGTATGAGAGAGTGGAATGCTTCCGTAACCGTATGGATGAGAAGGGCCTCAAACCCGAGGATATCCATGGCATTGAGGATCTTCCAAAGCTCCCGTTTTCATATAAAAAAGATCTGCGCGATTACTACCCATACGGTCTCTTTGCCGAGCCGATGTCAAATATCAGGCGAGTTCACGCTTCAAGCGGTACTACGGGCAAGAGGATAGTCGTCGGCTACACCGATAATGACCTTGGCATGTGGGCAGAGTGTGTTGCAAGAATGCTCAACGGCATTGGTCTCGGTAAGGACGATATCATTCAGGTGTCGTTCGGTTACGGTCTTTTCACCGGCGGCTTCGGCCTCCATGCCGGCGCCGAGAGGATAGGCGCCACCGTTATCCCGATGTCCTCGGGCAACACGGCGCTCCAGATACAGACTCTCATCGACTTTAAAGCCACCGCAATCTGCTGCACTCCGTCCTATGCGATGTATCTTGCGGAGGAGGCGGAGAGACTCGGCGTTATCGATCAGCTTTCGCTGAAGGTCGGCGTCTTCGGTGCAGAGCCGTGGAGCGAAAATATGCGCCGTGAGATAGAGAATACCCTGCATATAAAGGCTTACGATATCTACGGCCTCTCTGAGATAATGGGCCCAGGCGTTGCCTGCGAATGCGAGTGCCAAAAGGGAATGCACGTCTGGGAGGATAATTTCATTGTTGAGATCATCGACCCCGATACCGGCGAGCAGCTCCCCGACGGCAGCACTGGCGAGCTTGTGTTCACCTCGATCACCAAGGAGGGCTTCCCCGTTATCCGTTACAGGACGAGGGATATCTGCTCGCTCAATTATGAGAAATGCGAGTGCGGTCGCACCCATGTCCGCATGAATAAGCCAAGCGGCAGGAGTGACGATATGCTGATAATCAGGGGCGTCAACGTCTTCCCGTCTCAGATAGAGGGCGTGCTGCTTGAATTCAACAGCGGCGAGATAACCCCGAATTACATTATCACCGTCGACAGGGTCAACAATACCGATACCTTCGACCTCGATGTTGAGATGAGCGAGAGCATGTTCTCCGACGATATCAAGAGCATCAACGTCGTCGAGAAGCGCATCACCGAGAAGCTCCGCTCCGTGCTCGGCCTCGGCGTCAGGGTTCACCTTGTCAACCCGAAGTCCATCGCCCGCAGTGAGGGCAAGGCCAAGAGAGTTATAGATAAGCGAAAGATTTGACAGGAGGGCATAAAATGTTAGTTAAACAGATTTCGGTTTTCCTTGAAAACAAGCCCGGCAGGCTCTCGGAGGCCGCCGAAGTGCTCGCAAAGAACGGCATTGATATCTCGGCGCTTTCGCTTGCGGATACCGATGAATACGGCGTCCTCAGGATGATAGTCAGCGACCCCGACAAGGCAAAAAATGCTCTCGGCGAATCGGGCGTCATCTGTAAGGTCACCGACGCGCTCGTCGTCGCCATAGACGACAGACCCGGCGGCTTCTCCGAGTCGCTGAGGATCCTCACCGACAACGGCATAGAGGTCAAATATATGTATGCCTGCGTTTCGAGAGAGCAGGGCAAGGCGATAATGGTGCTCAGTGTTGCCGACCCCGCAAAGGCGGATGAGCTTATCCGCAATACCGCGAGCGGCAATGTCGACCCCACGCTGATATACAGAATATAAATACTGATTCGGGAGTGCTCGCAGCCGCGGGCGCTCTTTTGCATCTATGTCAAAAAACAGCCTGCGGCATATTATGTATCAGAGGATACAACGTCCTCAAGAACGAAAGGAATGATATATATGGCCGATTACGCAGGCTACCGCTATCCTCAGCGCCGCCAGACCCCTTCGGAGCCGTGCTCCTGCACCGTTTCGCCGCTGCCGTCGGATTATACCGTAGCGATGCTTTATGTGCCTATGCAGACCGATACCACCATTTTTGACGAGATGAAGGCGCTTGAGTGCGGCACTCTGTTCCCCGTGCTCAGCAAACCGTTCGCAGGGAAGTGCTGCAAATGAATAAACGTGAGACAGCGCTCATGCGGCTCAGCGCCGTGCAGTTCACCCTCTGGGAGATGCACCTTTATCTCGATACCCACCCGTGGGATATCCGTATGGTCGAGCAGCATAACCGCATAGAGGCAAGGTACCGCACAATGAGAAAAGCGTTTGAAGATGAATTCTACCCGCTGACAACTTCGGAGGGTCATGGCGTCGAATGGCTCAAAGGGCCGTGGCCGTGGGAATATGAGGAGTGTGGCTGCTGATGTTTAGTTATGAGAAAAAACTTCAATACCCCGTTAAGATCAAGAACCCGAATCCGCTCTATGCAAAGCTCATTATAAGTCAGTATGGCGGCCCCGACGGCGAGCTCGGCGCTTCGCTGCGCTACCTCAGCCAGCGCTTTACAATGCCGTTTGACGAGCTGAAAGGACTGCTGACGGATATAGGGACCGAGGAACTTGGGCATCTTGAGATGATCGGCGCAATAGTCTATCAGCTCACGAGAAATCTAAGCGAGGATGAGATAAAGCGCTCGGGCTTCGACGCATATTTCGTTGACCACACTGCCGGTGTTTATCCCGCCTCAGCTGCGGGGGTGCCGTTCACCGCCGCTTATATCCAGAGCACGGGTGACATGATAAGTGACCTCACCGAGGACCTTGCGGCGGATGGTACGACTGCGTAAGAACAACATATCATCAAAAAACGATAGGACAAGCTATTTCCAAAACATAAGCGTACCGCACAGGCGGCGTTTCTCAATCCCACACAGGGAGAATAGAAACGCCGCTTTTTTCATGCCCTCATGTTACGCAGTAGAGCAGGAAAAAGCCTTGCAGCAAGCGGCTTTTGGGGCGCGGTTTTGGCAAGGCAAGGTGTTTATACCTTTTCCCTTAAAAACGTGCTTCTACTGCGTAACAAAACCACAGCAAAGGAGTGATGAACAATGGCAGTTTTCCGTGTGGAACGAAACCGCGGCTATACCGTAATGAGCAACCACCATCTACGCAACAGGGGCTTGACCTTGAAAGCAAAGGGGCTGCTTTCGCAAATGCTGTCCCTGCCGGACAACTGGGACTATACCCTTGCGGGGCTGTCCCATATCAACCGTGAGAGCATCGACGCGATCCGTACCGCCGTATGGGAGCTTGAAAAAGCCGGATATATCACCCGGCGTCAGGGGCGCGACGAAAGGGGCAAGATGGCGGCAATCGAGTATACCATCTACGAGCAGCCGCAGTTGGAAAACCCGATATTGGAAAATCCAACAACGGATAACCCGATGTTGGAAAATCCGATGACGGATAATCCGACGTCGGAAAATCCAACGCAAATAAATAAAGATATATCAAGAACTGATTTATCAAAAAAAGAGAAATCAAATACGGA
>ENA-OROK01000432-OROK01000432.1-human-gut-metagenome-genome-assembly--contig:-NODE-432-length-51857-cov-19.612949_pt1 | contig 51857 bp, 38 predicted proteins | sample MGYA00242127_ERZ509046 | MGnify/ENA primary metagenome ERZ509046 (study PRJEB26280, sample SAMEA2338728) | human gut metagenome | biome: human gut; feature: human-associated habitat; material: faeces... | reverse complement strand
AGGTTGGATGTTTTTCTGCTCTTTACTTTTTAGAATATTATCTCGAACTCGCGTTTGAAGTTATTTCTTTTGATCAATTACTCAATTCTGCAAAAGAAAGGAATGCCGCATTCTTTGACAAAATTGGCATTTCTCACATATAAATATAACGATGGAAATCGGAATTTTTACCTTTCATTGGGCCACCAACTATGGTGCCGTCCTTTAATGTTATGCCTTACAGAAACATCTTGAATCTATGGGGCATGAAGTGAAGTGTAAGCACTCAATTGCTTCAGAGGAAGATGGAGGCAATACCGAAGGGTATCTCCATTGAACAGTTCTGTTCTCGTAATAAATACCTTATAATATATTATCACATACTAAATGGAACAGTTAGAAGCAAAAGATATATGTGCCGCCTTTTTAAATGGCTATATATATTGCACAATTACAGAGCAGCTCATTACTGGTAGGATTCAGAGTCTGGATCTTGATAAGCTCAAGAAGACGGCAGTTGAATGTATGAAAGATTACATCGAACACTCCGATTATTCTAATGAAGAGAAAGAGGAACTGAAGAATAACTATGAGCATTGGGCAGACGTGACTTTAAAGGGAATTAAGCAAAGGTTGCATGATAGTGACAAATTGCATGAATAAGCAAGATACCAAAATTCCTAATTGAACAATTCAACATCGGCTTCGCCGATAATTCAACACTTAACATTCAACACTCAACATTGCCGTAGGCTTCAATTCACAATTGACCAACTCTCAATCGCATGCGTAGCAGCGAATAACTCAAAAATCAATATTCAAAACTCAAAAATCCTAATTGGCATTGTCGAGCGAAGAATTTTCGTGCCAACGAGTGCAGAGCCAAACTTGTTTGAGCTATGCCGAGTGCAGCCGAAAATCACTTGTGTGTAAAATGAATGAAATAGTTAATAAACAAGTGAAATAATAATATATTATGCATGATTTTAAAGACATTAAAGTCGCAGTAGCCGGTACTGGCTACGTAGGACTGAGTATAGCTACATTGCTATCTCAACATCATCATGTAACAGCAGTAGATGTAATTCCGGAAAAGGTTGAAAAACTCAACAACAAGATTTCTCCCATCCAAGATGACTATATCGAAAAGTATTTGGCCGAAAAGCCTTTGAACCTTGTAGCTACACTTGACGGCAAGTCTGCTTATGCTGATGCCGACTTCGTGGTTATAGCAGCTCCAACCAACTATGACCCAGTAAAGAACTACTTCGACACAACTCACGTGGAGGAAGTGATTGACTTGGTGTTGGAGGTTAATCCTGATGCCATAATGGTCATCAAATCAACCATCCCAGTCGGCTATACTCGCAACCTTTATTTGAAGTATGCCCAAAAAGGAGTGAAGACGTTCAATCTTCTTTTTTCTCCTGAATTCCTTCGTGAGAGCAAAGCCCTCTACGATAACCTCTACCCAAGCCGTATCATCGTAGGTTATCCCAAGATCATCAATAAGTCCGAGTTTGAGGCAGAGAACAAAGCAATAGAATCTGTAACTGATGTTAATATGTTGATTGAAGCTGCCAAAACTTTTGCTGCTCTTTTGCAAGAAGGTGCCATCAAAGAAAACATCGACACCCTCTTTATGGGTATGAAGGAAGCCGAGGCTGTAAAGCTCTTTGCTAATACCTACCTCGCTCTTCGCGTCAGCTACTTCAACGAACTTGATACTTACGCCGAAGTTAAAGGTCTTGACTCAAAGGCAATTATCGAGGGCGTAGGTCTTGATCCACGTATTGGTACCCACTACAATAACCCTTCATTCGGTTACGGTGGCTATTGCTTGCCAAAGGACACAAAGCAACTCCTCGCAAACTATCAGGATGTTCCACAGAATATGATGTCAGCCATTGTTGAATCAAATAAGACTCGTAAGGATTACATTGCTGATGCTGTATTGCGTAAAGCTGGCTATTATGCAGAAAACGGGCAGTGGGATGCAAGTAAGGAACAGGCTTGTGTAATTGGTGTCTACCGCTTGACCATGAAGTCAAACAGTGATAACTTCCGCCAGTCAGCCATCCAAGGCATTATGAAGCGTATCAAAGCAAAAGGCGCAGAAGTTATCATATATGAGCCAACACTTGAAGACGGAACCACTTTCTTTGGCAGCAAGGTAGTTAATAATCTTGATGAGTTCAAGGAACAGAGCAAGGCAATCATTGCAAACCGCTTTGATGACTGCCTGAAGGATGTAGAGGATAAAGTATATACACGAGATATATTTAGAAGAGACTAAGAGATGGTAGAATATAATGTAAAATTAGAAGGCAAGACAGTCCTCATTACTGGTGCAGCTGGCTTTATCGGCAGTAACCTTGTTAAGCGTCTTTTCCACGATGTAAAGAATATTAAGGTAATTGGAATTGACTCAATTACCGATTACTATGATGTCAACATCAAGTATGAACGTCTGAAAGAAATAGAGGCTTTGGATCGTGACTGGACTTTTGTTCATGCTTCTATTGCTGATAAAGATGCTGTAGAGAAAATCTTCACTGAAAACAATATTTCTGTCGTTGTAAACCTCGCTGCCCAAGCAGGTGTACGATATAGTATTACTAATCCCGATGCTTATATCCAGAGCAACCTCATCGGTTTCTACAACATTCTTGAAGCATGCCGTCATCATGAAGTAGAGCACCTTGTGTATGCATCCTCTTCATCTGTATATGGCAGCAACAAGAAAGTTCCATACTCAACTGACGACAAGGTTGACAACCCTGTATCTCTTTATGCCGCTACCAAGAAGAGCAACGAGCTGATGGCTCATGCCTATAGCAAACTTTACAACATTTCTTCTACAGGCCTCCGCTTCTTTACTGTTTATGGTCCTGCTGGCCGTCCAGATATGGCATACTTTGGTTTTACCAACAAATTAGTAAAAGGCGAGACAATCAAGATCTTTAACTACGGCAATTGCAAGCGAGACTTTACTTTTGTTGACGACATTGTAGAAGGGGTTGTACGTATTATGCAGCACGCTCCCGAGAAGCATAATGGCGAGGACGGTCTTCCCATCCCTCCATACAAAGTATACAACATAGGTAATAACTCTCCTGAAAACCTCCTCGACTTCGTAACCATCCTCCAAGAAGAACTTGTACGTGCAGGAGTATTGCCTAAAGATTACGACTTCGAAGCCCACAAGGAACTTGTACCTATGCAACCAGGTGATGTGCCAGTAACCTATGCTGATACAACTCCTTTGGAGCAAGATTTTGGTTTCAAGCCAAACACAAGTCTAAGAGAAGGATTGAGACGCTTTGCTGAGTGGTACGATCGGTATTATAATGATTAATTCGTGATACAATTCACAATTGACCAACTCACAATCGCAGGCGTTAGCCGAGAATAACTCAAAACTCATCACTCCTAATTCCTAATTCTCATAGGCGTTAGCCAAGACCAAATCCTAACTCCTAATTCTTAACTCAAATATGACTCTTACAGATAGAAATGAAATGCGCAAGCAGATGTTTGCAGAGATGGAAGAGAAACTGTTTAAGGACAGCAAGTCAGAAGACAGTTCCTTCTACTATCACTCTTCCGAGGGCCGTATAGTTTTATCTCATGCCCTTTTCTGGGTAATGACACAAAATATAAAAGGCAAGATGGCAAAGCAGAAGTTCCTCTTGTTGCTCCGTCAATATCAGGAAGAGATGCTTGAAGCATACCTCATTTTATCACCCGACTTCAACGACTTGCTTCACTATTGCAATGTCATTTACGATATGCTGCCCAATATCCTTATGAGTAGCACATTCCGTAACGATAAAGATGCTCGCAGGTTGTCTGCAATAGCTCTTGTTGCCTGTGGTTATGGAGGCGACATGCCCGAATCTCTTTGCAATGAACTGCTTGATGACATAGACTTCTATTATAATAAGGTAAAATGTCGCAAGATAGAACGTATGCTGCCAGCACTAAGCAAAATGGTTATTGAATAGCAAAATGATTTTGCAAAACGACATCCCGGCGTATTGTAAGACTTACAAAAGTGCCTATACAAAGGGCTGTAACCTAAATAGATTACTAACGACTCTCCAATCTTATAGTATAATGGGTTGGAAGTAATAGAGTGCTTACATAAAAACAATATACATTAACACTATAATATGATAGCATCAGTACAATATAATGATTTAAGAGGAACGGCTGCTGCCGATGTCTCTGATTTTTACATGAATTCACTTCAAAAATATCTTAAGGATACGTATAATGCTTATGATTCTGAAAGGTATGTATGTCGTGGATGCGTTATATGGATAAGTGGTAAAAGAGAAATACCTTCTTTGAGCATAAGTTACCTATGTTGGGATAAGACATCAGAGAAGTTCGTTCGCTTCTATCCTAAAAAGGATATGGATTTAAATGAAGCATTCTCTCTTTTCAAACGCTTTGAGGTTGTCATGGGAACAGATGTCAACGACATTGATGTTAATGATGACGACTGTTTAGACTTAATCTGATATGAGCAAACATGTTATATTTCCTCCATTGGCTATTAAACAGATAGCCAATGTGATGGCAATACAAAACCCATATGCTCCAAACTACTTGAAAGGACCAGAATTGGTTAACCTATTCAATGCTTTAGGTTATCCTGATGCCTATACTTTTGAGGATGGCAGAGGTATCCAAACAGTTGATTATGGAGAGGGACTTTCGCGTTTGACTTATGCAACCAAGCGTTTGGAGGATTTGAATAAGGCTTGTCAAATTCCTGATGCATTGCAAGAATTTACCAAAAGGATTCAGCAACCTTTGGAGTTCGTTGAAACTTTACAAAGAGTATTGAAGCCATGGAATTTGGAAAATCTGGTACCAAAAATCGAAACGGAAGCTTTTCAAGTCAACGGTGACGGACTTAATAAGTCTGATGTAGAAGGCGTTGAAAAGCCAAAGAAAGAAGAGACTCGTATAGAGAAGAAAAACGAAAATATAGTAGAACGATATAATGCTCGCAAAAAATCACAGGAAGAATCCATTTTAGGAAAGATTCCCAAAGGACACCCTGTAGTATTCATTAGTTATTCTTGGGATTCTAAGGAACATAAGGTATGGGTGGCAAAATTGGCAGATGATTTGACCTCAAAAGGCATTTATGTCCTATTTGATGATTACCTTGATTGTGGAACAACACTACCAATGTTCATGGAATATGGAATTGAGAGGTCTGATAAAGTTTTGATAATAGGAACACCTAAATATAAAGAGAAATGTACAGGTATTTCGTCTGGTGTTGCTTTTGAGGATACAATAATTCGTAGCAGTATGTTTCAAAACTTAGGTACAAAGAAATTTATACCTTGTTTAAGAGAAGGAGATTTTGCAAAATCTTTTCCCATTATACTTAGTGGATGCAAAGGACATGATTTTTCCAAAGATGATAATTATGATGAAATCATTGACAATCTTTGTCGAGACATTTATGGGAAACCTCGCCGTGTCAGACCACAATTAGGTGATATACCAGACTACGCAAAAGAATAGACCTTATGGTTATAGAGAAAATGCAGATGCATACCAATGCAAGAATTGTTGCAACGGTACTGACTAAATACAGAGATACTTTTTATGCTTTGAAGGAGTTGATAAACAATTCCCTCTATGCAAAAGCGACTCGCATAGACATCAATTTCCTTCCTTCTAAATGTGATAGGGACAGTGTCTGTTATCATCCAATAGATAAAATTCAAATTATTGACAATGGATATGGAGTATCTCATTCTGATTTCAAGAAAAGCATTATGGTAATAGCCACAGACAATAAGTCTGATGGTCATGGCGTTGGCAGATTCAGTGCACTACAGATAGGTAGATGTATGCACATCTCAACAATTGCTTATGATGTAACGTCTAAGCAATATTCAAAGACAGAGGTTGACTTTGATATACGGCAATTTCAAAAAGATGATTTACAGAATAAAGAATTTACAGTAAATACTTCTTTGCTTGAAGGATCACATACTACTGGTTACCATGTGGAGATTAGTGATCTATATACTTATGATGAAAAGTGTAAAAGGAAAAACCGTCTTGGTAAAGAATATACAAATGAAGGATTTCCTCAAAAGCTATTTGAGAGCTATCCCATATATATATTTGAAGGTAAGGTAAAGTTTTATTTCAATGGTATTGAACTTAAAAGAACTGATTTTACTACAGGAGAACCTTCTATAAAGAAGACATACTATATAGATATTCAGGGGAGGATGCATGGAGTCATATTCAAATACTACAGTTTGAAGCTGAAGGATTCTAAAGTTCGTCTGTTCTTGCAATGTTTTGATGGTAATATTAATTACACAGCTTTAGAATTAACGTATAATTCAAATTGGTATGCGCCTTCGCTTGGAACACAATTCGTACTTATCGAGTCTGATTATCTATCAAGAGATTTTTGTAATAACTATGAATTGGTAAACTTGAATAATAAGGAGTGGGTGAGTTTCAGTACATTCTTGAAAAAAGAGATAGATGAGCATTATAAGAAAGATAATGTAAAATATAAGAGTTTTTTGCAAAAACTCCAGAATGACAAAAGCTATCCTTTTACCATTACTGAAATTGGGAACAATTCCTTATCTGTCGATCTATTTAACCAAAGTGCCTTTATTATAGAAGATGACTTGAAAATATTAGAGACAGGGGATAATAATAAACGTCTTATATATACATTGCTGAGAAAAGTGATAGATGATGGTAATATAAGTTTCATTATTGAACATGTAATGGGATTAAGTGTGGGTAGTAAAGCAAAGTTGATAGAGTTATTAGACAAGACAAACCTTGAAGCTGTTGTTAATTATACATCCTCTCTTGCTAAAATGGAACAAGCGCTCGAAATGTTAAACAAAATAACTGTGTGTGAGGTTGATAAACATACAGAGCAGTTTGCTGATATCTCGTTTTTATTATCCAGAAACATGTGGCTATTTGGGGAGCAGTACATGGGAGCAATTGCAATTGAACCAGAAGAGGATATATGCCGAGTGCTGGACAAACTCTTCAGAATGTACATTTCGTATAAACCTCAACAAAAGAAATATGATAATCAGATAGAAGAATGCAAGCGTAAAGTAAAGTCGCTGTCAAGTATGGCTTTCTATTCAGAAAGAAGATTCGCTGCTAATGAAAAAGATATTCTTTGTGTTGTGATGTTGGCACCTTCTATTAAAGCCAATCAGTATGATTTAACACAGATAGACAACTATATTTATCAGTTAGAAAAAGACAACACAATAGTAAAGGAAGGGGTAAAATTCAGAATATATTTTGTCGTATCTATGTTGGCAGATTTTGCAAAATCACAGATGGTCTCTTCTTCTACAAACGATAAAGAACCTTTTCTCTATAAATGTCGTAATCAGAATGGTAACGACATAAAGGCATATCTTTTAGAGTGGAAACAGCTCGTGAAAAATAACAAAGAGTTGCTTGCTTATGCTTCGTCATCTTTGAAATTAAACAAATTTGATGTCGAAGCTGCATTTATGCAGGAATATTCAGACTTGATAGAGAAAAAAAACACTGCACAATTACATATTGTAAAATGATAGTGTAAAGGTTGCGTGATAGCGATAAATTGTATGAATAAGAAAACTAGTAAGCCCTCAAATTAGGGCCTAAATTAGAAAGAGGTATCTTCGCTGCTGATGTTTAAAACATTGAATTATGTACTGCAGTGAAGATTTGGAACTTTTTCAATAAGTGAGAACAATAAAAGCTTGCTTTTAAATTGTCGAGCGAAGAATTTTCGTGCCAACAAGAGCAGAGTCAAACTTGTTTAAGCTATGCCGAGTGCAGCCGAAAATCACATGTGTGTAAAATGTATGAAATACTTAATAAATAAGTGAAATTTTTAACATCTCAATGTATAGGAACTTGTAAAAGTGCCTATACAAAGGGCTATGCCCTAAATTGAGTACTAACAATATTTCAAGACACAATAATAATAACATTTTAATAATATAAACATTATGAGCATTTTTGCAGGTAAAACCCTTATGATTACTGGTGGAACAGGTTCCTTCGGTAACGCAGTGTTGAATCGTTTCCTTCGTACAGATATAGGTGAAATTCGTATCTTCTCACGTGATGAAAAGAAACAGGATGACATGCGCCATGAATATCAGGTAAAATATCCTGATGTGGCTAACAAGATTAAGTTCTTTATTGGTGATGTACGTGATTTGCAATCATGCCGCAACGCTATGCCAGGCGTTGACTATATCTTCCACGCAGCAGCCTTGAAGCAGGTGCCCTCTTGCGAATTCTTCCCAATGGAAGCTGTTAAGACCAATGTTATTGGTACTGACAATGTGCTTACTGCCGCTATTGAGGCTGGTGTAGGCGCTGTTATCTGTCTCTCTACTGATAAGGCTGCTTATCCTATCAACGCTATGGGTATTACCAAGGCTATAGAGGAAAAGATAGCTGTAGCTAAGAGTCGTTATTCAGGCAAAACCAAAATTTGCTGCACACGTTATGGTAACGTGATGTGCTCTCGTGGTTCTGTAATTCCTTTGTGGATCGACCAGATTCGCAATGGCAACCCTATCACATTGACCGAGCCAAAGATGACACGTTTCATCATGTCATTGGAAGAGGCTGTTGACCTCGTTCTCTTTGCTTTCGAGCATGGTCAGAACGGCGATATCCTCGTGCAGAAGGCTCCAGCTTGTACAATTCAAACTCAGGCAGAGGCAGTATGCGAGTTGTTTGGTGGTAAGAAGGAAGAAATAAAGGTTATCGGTATCCGTCATGGTGAGAAGATGTACGAAACATTGCTCACCAAGGAAGAATGTGCCAAGGCGGAAGATATGGGCAACTTCTACCGTGTACCAGCCGACAATCGTGGTTTGAACTACGATAAATTCTTTAAGGAAGGTGACACCAAGCGTGCTGAAATCGAAGAATTCAACTCAGACAATACTTATCGTTTGAACTTGGAGGAGACAAAGGCGAAGATTGGTGCGCTGGAGTACATTAAGAAGGAGTTGAGTGGCGAGGGTAACTTCGTGCAGTAATTAAGGCGTATGAAAATATTAGTAACTGGAGCCAAAGGTTTTGTAGGCAAAAATCTTAGTGCTCAACTCAACAATATAAAAGAAGGCAAGGCACGCTGCTACGGAGACCTCATAATAGATGAGGTCTTCGAGTACGACCTCGACTCTACACCCGAGCAGCTTGACCAATGGTGCAAGGAATGTGACTTCGTGTTCAACCTTGCCGGTGTAAACCGCCCCAAGGACAATGACGAGTTTATGAAGGGCAACTTCGGTTTCGCCTCTACTTTGCTCGACACCCTTAAGGCTCACGGTAACAACTGCCCCGTTATGCTTTCAAGTTCACAGCAAGCATCCTTGACAGGACGTTTCGGTAACAGCGAGTATGGTAGAAGCAAGAAGGCAGGCGAGGATTTGTTCTTGGAGTATGGCAAGGAGACTGGAGCCAAGGTATTGGTTTACCGTTTTCCAAACCTCTATGGCAAATGGTGTCGTCCCAACTATAACAGTGCAGTAGCCACATTCTGCAATAACATAGCCAACGACCTCCCCATAACCGTCAACGATCCAAGTGTAGAACTCGAACTACTCTACATTGATGACTTGGTAGACGAAATGATTCACGCTTTAAAAGGCGAAGAACATCATTGTGAGTTTGAAGGTTTGGAAGTACTTCCCTCAGCAGAAGGCAAGTATTGCTATTGCCCTATCACCCACAAAGCCACCCTTGGAGAAATAGTAGACCTACTCCACAAGTTTGCCGAGATGCCCAAGACCTTGATGATTCCTGAAATCCCAGCAGACTCATTTGCCAAACGTCTCTATAGCACCTTCTTGAGCTACTTTCCAAAAGAAAAAGCCATCTTCGATTTAAAGATGAACGTAGACCCACGCGGCTCATTCACAGAGTTAGTACACACACTAAACTGTGGACAAGTAAGCATCAACATCTCCAAGCCAGGCATCACCAAAGGCGAACATTGGCATAACACCAAATGGGAACAATTCATTGTTGTTGCAGGACATGGACTCATCCAACTCCGCAAGGAAGGTACCGATGAAGTGTTAAACTACGAAGTAAGTGGCGACAAAATCCAATCCGTCATCATGCTTCCAGGTTATACCCACAACATTATCAACCTCTCCGACACTGAAGACTTAGTAACAGTCATGTACTGCAACGAAATCTTCGACCCCAACAAGCCTGATACCTATTTCGATAAAGTAGAAAAATAACAAACACAAATCTGACAGATTGAACAGATTATTGTACAGAGGAAACTATGATAGTTTGGAGATTGAACGTAAAGTAAAATAGTGCTTTAGATATAAGTAGTATAAATCTGTATAATCTGTTCTATCTGTATTCGAAAAAATAGTGTTTTATGAACAAGCAACCCAAATTTGACTATTCAGATATAAAGTTCAAAGACAACGACAAATTAAAGCTCATTATCGTTGTTGGCACACGTCCTGAGATAATTCGTTTAGCAGCCGTCATCAACAAATGCCGTCAATATTTTGATGTCATTCTTGCCCATACAGGTCAGAACTACGACTACAACCTAAATGGCATCTTCTTCAAAGATTTGAAGTTAGCCGAACCCGAAGTATATATGGATGCAGTAGGCGATGACCTTGGAGCCACCTGTGGTAACATCATCAACTGCTCCTACAAACTCTTTGCCCAAACAAAGCCCGATGGCGTCTTAGTACTTGGTGATACCAACTCATGCCTCAGCGTAATTGGTGCCAAGCGTTTGCACATCCCCATCTTCCACATGGAAGCAGGAAACCGTTGTAAAGACGAATGTCTTCCCGAAGAAACCAACCGTCGTATTGTAGACATCATCTCAGATGTCAACATGGCATACTCAGAACATGCCAGAAGATACCTTGCCGACTGTGGACTTCCCAAAGAACGAACCTATGTAACAGGTTCCCCCATGGCAGAAGTACTTCACAACAACCTTGCAGAAATCGAAGCAAGTGATGTTCATCAGCGTCTTGGTTTAGAGAAGGGCAAGTATATCCTCCTTTCAGCACACCGCGAAGAAAACATCGACACCGAAAAGAACTTCATGTCCCTTTTCAATGCCATCAACCAAATGGCAGAGAAATACGACATGCCCATACTTTACAGTTGCCATCCTCGTTCACGTAATCGTTTGGCAGCTTCAGGCTTCAAACTCGATAAGCGTGTTATCCAGCACGAACCTTTAGGTTTCCATGACTACAACTGCTTGCAGATGAACGCCTTTGCCGTAGTAAGCGACTCAGGCACGCTTCCCGAAGAAAGTAGTTTCTTCACAAGTGTAGGTCATCCTTTCCCTGCCATCTGCATTCGTACCTCAACAGAACGTCCTGAGGCTATTGACAAGGGTGACTTTATCATAGCAGGTATTGACGAAAAGTCATTGCTTCAAGCTGTAGACACAGCTGTTGAACTTTGCAAAGATGGTCAGCATGGCATTCCTGTGCCTGATTATGTGGATGAGAATGTAAGTACTAAGGTTGTGAAGATAGTACAGAGCTATGTAGGTATAGTGAATAAGATGGTGTGGCGTAAATAGTAAGAATTAGAACACGAATTATAGTGATTTAGCCACGAATATAACCATCAATTAATTGATAATCTATAAATCATAGTTCTTTCGTAATAATTAGAGCTACAATAAATTCGATTTTAATTGAAATAAAAATGTGGAACATTTTGTAGTTGTAAAAGAATAAATTTCATATATACAGATGTGTACAATATTTAGTAAACAAAATCAATTTTAGAGTATCACGAAAGTAATAACACGAAGTGATAATCATAAATAAAGTACTACTAATTTTAGAAAAATGAGTTATGACATATGAAGATGCTGTTATATTACGAAGAAAAAATGAATATCGTATCGGAAAAGTTACAGATAATGGATTTATAACTAATGAAATTATAATAGTGCCATCTGATGAAAAAAAAAGAAAATCTTTTTTTCAGCACTACCTTGTTAATCGTGATGCTATGGCCTCAATAGAACCATATGTCAATGATGATGTTTTAGTTTGGGCTATTGATACCAAACATTTAGAAGTAAATAATGTACTATTTTTCGATAACATAAAATAATATGATAAAATCCTTATATAATTGGTTGTTGAGAACAAAGCTAAGCAATGTTTTTACACCAGGTAAAATTGCAACAATCAATTATTTGAACAGGCCCGAATTAGAAAAAAGAGTACAAAAAGCATTAGATACACCTGGGGTACAACTATATGGTCATTCTGGCAGTGGTAAAACAACATTGGTAAGAAAAGTACTTGAGCGTAACAAAATAAAATTCGTACGTACTCAGTGTAAAACAGACATGAAATTTGAGGACATAATATTGAATGCTTTTGATGATTTAAACACCTATTATGTAAGTGAGAAAACATCCAAAAGAAGTCTGAAAGTTTCCCAATCTATAAAAGCTGATTGCGAGTCTATTGCGACAAATATTTCACAAACAAATGAAATATCGTCAGAGCAAAGAATGGTTAGGACCCTACCTCCAAGACTCACACCGCAACGTTTATCTAAATTATTTCGCAATATAGGATTAGTATGGATGATTGAAGATTTCCATAAATTAGTTAGAGATGAAAAACAAAAACTGGCAGACGTTATAAAAATATTTGTAGATGAATCGAATGATATTGGTTCTGGAAAAATTAGTAAAATAATATGTATCGGAGCTGTTTGTTCACCGCGTGAGTTACTTTCTTTGGATTCTAATTTAAGCACTAGAGTTGACCAGATAAAAGTGCCTCTACTGACTGATAAGGAAATAAAAGAGATAATTATTAAGGGATGTAAACTTCTAAACGTCTGGTTCTCTGATAGATTATCGAATAATTTAGTATCTTATTCAAATAATATTGGTGCTCTAGCTCATTCTATGTGTTATGATATATGTTATAATGCAGAAATAAAGAAAACGTCTCTAATAAAGAAGTATATAAAAGATACAAGTTTTAATATAGCGATAAAAGGTTATATAGATAAGAATTCGGATACCTTTAAACAAACATATGATTTAATCACGGCTAAAAATAAAACTGCATGGTATATTTTAAAATCATTAAATACTCATGGCAATGAGTCTATATCTTTTCAAAAACTCAGAGATCGAATAAATCCTAAAAATAAAAAGATTTCAGATTCAGATATAAGAGATGCATTAGAAGATTTACTAAAGCCTCCATATGGAATCATAAGATTTGATGAGGATTCTGAAAAATATTCTTTTTCAACTCCGTTTTGGAAAGCATTTATTCGCATTCAAATGGATAGCGAACAAGCTGAAATGAATAAAAAGAAGAAAAGGACTAATGCTTTATTTTTAGATCAAAATAATTTTGATTCTATGGCTTTAAACATTTTATTTGATAAAATAAAACAACTACGAAAAATATCAGAAAACCATAACTAATATGCTATAATAAGCCTTCAAAATAAGGTTATAAAATTTGATCAATAGTATATCTTATAGAATAGGACGAAAGTAAAAAGTTGGACTTACGAGTTCTTACCCTCTTTATCAATAATTGATTTTTTTACAAAAGCAACTAAAGGTTGAAACCTGTTAGCTTCATTAAAACAAGATTTACTACTTACGTCCTTCTATATAAGACTTTCTTTATTTTCGTTTATTCATCAAATGGATTCTGCTATCAACTTTAATGTTATAGCATATCCCCTTAACATAACATAAAACTATGCAAGGAACTAGTAAAATTATTACTAATACGTGTATTCTATATGCCAAGATTATTATCAATATGATAATATCATTGATTTCGGTGCCTCTCATCTTGAAAGCGCTTGGACCGAGTGACTATGGATTGTATAATCTTGTAGCTGGTGTTATCAGTATGCTGGCATTCCTCAACGCCTCAATGTCAATATCTACACAACGTTTCTTGTCAGTAGCAATTGGGGAGGGGAATACGAAGAAACTAAACCAAATATATAATTGTAGTATCTTTCTTCATATTTTAATAGGTCTTTGTATCGTGTGTGGTTTTGAATTAGCATTTCCGTTTCTATTTGATGGTTTCTTTAACATAAGTTTAGAAAGGATAGAAACTGCAAAATTGGTTTTTCAATTATTGGTGGTAAGTACTTTCTTTACTATTTTAGCTGTACCATATGGGGCTGTCATGAATGCTAAGGAAGATATGCTTGCTTTTTCTATAATTGGTATTTGCGAGGCGTTGCTAAAACTCTTATTAGCATTATACTTATCCTATTGTCCGATGGATAGATTGCTATTCTATGCTATAGGAATATCTATAATAGCAATTCTAATCACCTTTGTTAATAGTATATATATAAGTAAAAAATATAGTAATTTTAAAATAGCATTAATAAAATACGTTAAGAAAGACACTCTATATCAAATGTTGGGTTTTGCAGGCTGGAATACGCTTGGTGCTGTGGCAATGATTGGAAGAAACCAAGGTGTTGCTATAGTAATCAATTTATTTTATGGTACAATAATTAACGCTTCATATGGTGTAGCCAACCAAATTAATGGTGTACTAAATTATTTTTCAACTACATTTCAACGAGCAATTAACCCACAATTAATGCAGAGCGAAGGAGAAAAGGATCGTTGTAAATTAATTAATATGTCCTATTCATCTTCAAAATTTTCAATACTTGTATTAGCTTTCTTTGCAGTACCTTTAATCATTGAAATGCCATATGTTTTGAAACTATGGCTTCATGAAATTCCAGCCTACACCATTGAACTCAGTAGACTAATTCTTTTGTTATCAATAATTTTTCAACTATCCATGGGACTAATGTCTGCGATTCAAGCTGTCGGGCAAATTAGAGAATATTTTGTAGCCGTTAGTCTTTTAATCTTATTAAATATACCAATTAGCTATCTGTTTTTAAAATTTGGATTTCCTCCATATTTTTGTACAATATCATTTATACTAATAGAGGTAATTACATTTGCAATGAGACTAATAATGGCAAAGCGAATTGTCGGAATTTCGTCAATAACATTTCTAAAAGAAGTAGTTGTAAAGACATTTGCATGTATTATTATAGGATCTATTTTCCCTTTACTATTACTAAATATAATAGATGAATCATTTTTAAGGCTTTTACTTGTCTGTCTATCATATGCTATTACTTTTATTAGTGTAATGTGGTACTATGCATTTAGCAAAAGTCAAAAGTTATACGTAAAATCGATTATTAATAACATGGTAATGTTAAAAAAATAACTTCCGAAATTTTTCTGTTGCAGTTTATGTTAAGCTCAATTGCCAAATCATCAAATGCTCTTGATCGCAGATTTTCTGCGGAAGTTATTTTTTAAACAATACATAGTTGTAAAATAAGAAATAATTAAAATAAATGAAGAAGACAATAGCCTCACTACCAATAGCATTATGCACTCTAGTTTCTATTTTTTTATTTGAAATGATGGAGATGTTTCCAACTGCATCTGCGTTTTCGTATAGCCTTTATTTTTTAGTACCGATAGCATTAGTTACATTGCCTTTATTGTATTACATGATTAACATAAGATATTTTTTGCGAATAGCACCAATGTCATACATGCTTACATTCTTGTTGTATACATATATGCTGTCATTGCTTTTTGGTGGTTACACAACGAACGCTCAGTATTTAACATTCTTGGCTCCGTTATTTGTGTATTTATTCGCTACTACGGCTCAGATGTCTGAAGTTTCGAAGGGGGCGTACATGAAACTTTTATTGATGCTTTTTGTATCCTTGATGGTTTACTATTTTTTAAGTTTTGGGAAGAACTATGTCCTTGATTTTGAGAATCAAGACAATGCAGCATATACATTATTATATTTCTTACCTTTAGTTCTTTGTATAAAAAAAAATAGCATAAAGATATTGGGAGTGTTAGCGATTCTAGTAGCTATGATGTTCTCACTCAAAAGAGGCGGTTTGTTATCTTATGCATTAGCTACAGCAACATATTATATTGTTTATGGTTTTTCCGTTTCAGATAAAAAAAATCGAAAAAGGATCATTATTGGTGCTATGTTTTCTCTGATAGTTATCTTCTATCTATTTAATTATATTGACACTTTTTCGGGAAATGCTATAACAGAGCGATTTCAGAATATAGAAGAAGACCAAGGTTCTGGACGTGTGGAAATTTGGAATTGGATATTCGACACATACGAATATAATGTATTTTCGTTTGACACTTTATTGGGACATGGTTGGAATGCCGTTCTTGTGAATTCGGGACTTAGATCTGCGCATAATGATTTCTTGGAAATTCTCTATGATTTTGGAATAATAGCATTATCTCTTTATGTCATATTTTGGATTAAGCTTGTACGATATGCTATTAGATTATTTAAGAAGAACTCAGAGTATGCAGCACCATTAGCTGCTCTAATTGTTTTAATTCTTTCTAATTCTATGGTATCTCATGTAATTACTTACCCTAAATATTTTGTTTTAGTAATGCTTGTACTGGGATATATCCATACTGTTTCATATAGAACATATAAATACAAAAAATAAATGAAAAAAGTAATGCTCATTTTTGGCACACGTCCTGAAGCCATCAAGATGTGCCCGCTGGTCAAGGAATTTCAGAAGCACTCAACAGAGTTTAAAACAATCGTGTGCGTAACAGGTCAGCATCGTGAAATGTTGGATCAAGTTCTTAAAATCTTCGATGTAACTCCCGACTACGACCTCAACATCATGAAGAAGGGTCAGGATCTTACTGATGTAACAGTTCGAGTACTCATTGGGCTACGTGACGTATTCAAAAAGTGCCGTCCTAATATGGTACTCGTTCATGGCGATACCACAACTTCTACAGCTGGCGCTCTTGCAGCCTTCTATGCTCAAATTCCTGTTGGTCACGTAGAGGCAGGTCTACGTACACATAACCTCTACTCACCTTGGCCAGAGGAAATGAACCGCCAGATTACAGGTCGTATTGCTACCTTCAACTTCTCACCGACATCACTTTCTGAGAGCAACCTTAAGGCTGAGAATACGATGGGTAATATCTATGTAACAGGCAATACAGTCATCGATGCTCTCCACATGGTTATTGATAAGCTCCAAAATAATGAAGACCTCCGCAAGGAGCAGGAACACGTTCTCTTAAATGCAGGCTATGATGTTAATCGTCTTGCCGGTGGAAAGAAACTCATCCTCATTACAGGCCACAGACGTGAGAATTTTGGTGATGGCTTCATCCGTATGGTAACAGCAATGAAAGATCTCTCCGAGAAGTATCCAAAGGTAGATTTCGTTTACCCTATGCACCTCAATCCTAATGTGCGCAATACTATTCACATGGTATTTGGAAAAGATCTTACACGTCCTAACTTTTTTTTCATCGAACCTCTACAATATCTCGAGTTCGTACATCTCATGAGCAAAGCCTACATAGTCCTTACTGACTCGGGGGGCATTCAAGAGGAGGCTCCAGGTCTTGGAAAGCCTGTGCTCGTGATGCGCGATACGACCGAACGTCCTGAGGCTCTCAAGTCTGGAACGGTACACCTTGTTGGAACCGACTATGACAAGATTATAAATGAAGTCAGCACCCTAATTGAAGATGCCAAAGCATACGCAAAAATGTCGCAAGCCATCAACCCTTATGGTGATGGTAAGGCTTGTAGTCGCATCGTACGCATACTTAATAATGAAGAAGTAGAAAATTACACAAAAGACTAATTACTTTTATGAAAGTAGGCATTTTAACCTATCACTGGGTGGCAAATTTTGGAGCAAATCTTCAAGCATTATCCACCTTTTGTTACTTGAAAAATAATGGGTATGACCCTATATTCATAAATTGGATTCCTGATGACTTGAAGGAATACTATGAAAGAAACGTACCCAAAGAACAGTTTGAGGCACATAAGTTTTTTGCACAAACTAATTATGACTCGATATCTGAAGTTTGTAAAACAACTTTAGATATAGCAAACGTTATCAATAAGTACGCTATTGACACAGTTGCTGTTGGTAGTGATGCTGTTTTTTCAATAAAGCCTTTTTTATCAAGAATATACATTGGACGCAAGGGTATTAAATTATTAAAGCTTTGTTCTGATTCTGTATTTCCAAATCCATTTTGGGGAAGCTTTTTAGATGAGGTCAACGATAAAGTACGAATAGTATCAATATCTGCTTCAGCTCAAAACTCTCCGTATAACATGATAAAATTGCCTGGAGAAAAAAAGAAATATTGTAATGCACTACGAAGGTTTGATGTCTTGACAGTTCGAGACATTTGGACTCAAAATATGGTTAAATTCATAACCAAAGGCACTATTATACCTCAAATAACTCCTGATCCAGTATTTGCATTTAATTATAACGTAAAACCAAAGTGTAGAAATTATGTACAAAAAAAACTGGGCATTCAAGGTAAATACATATTGATTAGTTTACCCTCTGTGTTATCAAGTAACGAATGGTTGTTGGAACTAGAAAATCTATTTGAAAAAGCAGGTTATACGCTTGTGTGGTTGCCTAAAACCAATAAAAGTCTTGATGTCCCTCTTAAGTACCAACTTAGGTTTCCAATAAATCCCCTTGATTGGTACGATGCAATAAAATATTCAGATGGATATATTGGTGAACTGATGCATCCTATTTTAGTATCTCTTCATAACGCCGTCCCTGTATATTCCTTTGATACATATGGTTTCAAAAAAAACGGAGTATTGAATACCCTATCCAGCAAAACATACCAAATTCTTGATAGATATCACTTAATAGAAACTAATTACTATAATAAATTATTTAATAAGAAATATCCATCTGCATTGTCCGTTTTTAGTGCAATTATAAATTTTAATAAGCAATCTGTTAAAGACGAGGCACATATTATGTTAGAGGAATATATATCAATGATGAAAAAAGTACTGAACAAATGAAGCATATTTTATTCATAGCACCTCATTCATATCCCATTAAGAGTTCTGAGTCTATATGTAATTCAAAGGTGGCTTACATATTGGCTAATGCAGGTTATAAAGTAGACGTATATACGTGTGACGATACTTCAACATATCCTGCTGATGCTGTCTTAGATAAGCAACTTCGTGAATCAGAAAATCTAAGAATCACGACAATAAAACCCGATTATTCCATTTTACGAAGAGATCCTTTGGGCAAGATTCTTAAGTCAATTGCTTACAACGTTAAAATACTCTTGGAAACTGGATATTTTTATAATGGTATTGCAACCTCTTACCTTATTCTTCAGCAAATTAAAAAAGACATTAAGAAGGGTTTATTAAAAGATTGCGATACGGTTATAACAAGGGGGTATAATACGGATTTAGTTGGCATATATTTATCTAAATATTTGGGATATAAATGGATTGCAAATTGGAATGATCCTTTCCCAATGGCGAAATTTCCTAGACCTTATGGCACTGGACCTAATACAAGACTTCCTTATTTTGAGCAAAAAATCTATGATGACATACAACGCTATGTCACAATTCACACATTTCCAAACAATCGATTAAGGAACTATATGTTGAAATGCTTTAAGAAAGTTAATCAAGAGCAAACAGAAGTAATTCCTCATATGGCTTTGTCGTTGCTATCTCCCACCAAAAAAGAAGAACATAATATTCTGAAAATGGTTCATTGTGGAAACGCAAAATATCCGCGATCTCCAGAATTATTTCTCAGAGCGTTATCAGTAGTTCTTAAAGAGGATAGATATTACAATACGAGTGTTGAATGTTATTTTATTGGCGGCGTAGATTCTTATGTTCCATGTTTGGTAGAAGAACTTGGACTTAGCAAGGTGGTAAAATTGCTTCCTGGAATGAATTATAAAAATGCAACCAGTTTTGTCTCATCATGTGATATTTCACTTATCATTGAAGCACAATGTGAAGAAGGTATTTATCTCCCAACTAAGGTAGTAGATTCATTCCAAAGTGGTGTACCGATTTTTGCCATTAGTCCCCAAATTGGAGTGTTAAAAGATTATACGTCGAACTATAACGTGGGGTATTATGCAGATAATACGTCCGTAAATGATATTACACGCTGTATTCGAAATATACTTGAAGATTATAGAACGAGAAATCTTCCTATAGTTAATAAGGGCGCTTGTGAAATAGTTTTTGAGGACGCTATATTAAATATTTATAAGAGAATTATTTAATGTCAAAAGTAATTTTATTAAATAGACGCTATTGCCCAGGGGAAGCCTGGACTAATAGAACCCTAGCCTATGCTAAAGGCTTTGCTGAGCTTGGGGAAGAGGTGGTTATCTATTATCTTATACCCGATAAAAATAGGACAAAATATTCTCTTGATATATCAGGAGTAAAGGTTGTTGACCTTTGGGAAAAAGATGGATTTATTGCTAGGAAATTTCGTCTGTTGGCCTTTGTGAAAAATTTGTTACGTTTCAAGAAAGAAGTGCGAGCTGGTGATAAAGTATTCCTCTATGGAGGCTACGATTACCAACTCTGGATTGCTATGAAAATTCGTAAATATGCTAAAATCTTTTGTGAAATAACGGAGCACCCAGAAATCAATGGAACTTCCAAATCAAGGTTTATGTTGGTTGATATTAATGAGTGTCTCAAGAAACTTGATGGTCTTTTCGTAATTTCTAAGGCTCTTAAAGACTATTATATTGGTCTTGGTTTAGATGAAGACAGAGTTCATGTAGTCAATATGTTTGTTGATATTAATCGCTTTAAAGGACTATGCAAAAATAATAATCCGAAATACATAGCTTATTGTGGTGCAGTATCATATGACAAAGACGGTGTAAATATTCTTATAGAAGCATTTGCTAAGTTCAACAAGACTCATCCTGATTATAAACTTAAAATTATTGGAAAGGGTATTAAACCGAACGTCATTCCCAAGCTTCTAGATCTTACCAAAAAGAAATGTATTGAGAATTTTGTAGATTTTACAGGTCCCATTTCACCTTCAGAAATACCTCAGGTACTATCTAATGCTACGATTTTGGCTCTTGCACGACCAGATAACTTACAAGCCCAAAATGGTTTTCCTACCAAATTAGGTGAATACTTAGCAACTGGTAATCCTGTTGTAGTAACTCGTGTAGGAGATATTCCTCTTTTCATTAAAGACAAGGAGAATGGCATACTTTCTGCCCCGAATGCAGATGATTTCGCTAAGCAGCTCTGTTGGGTTGCGGATAACCCTGACTTAGCTAACAAAATAGGAGCCAATGGCAGAAAATTGGCTTTGAACGAATTTTCCTACAAAACACAATCTCAGAGAGTTCTTTCTGTAATTGATAAATATTATAAAGTTTTTAACATAAATCCTCTAAATGGTGGGGGGAGAGGTAATTTAAAGGGATTGTTTTTTATCACTTGTTACAGGATTGCCCATTTCTTCACGAAAAACAGAATATTATACATATTGGGTACGCCCATTTGGCTTCTTTATCGACTAATGTTCCGATGGATACTTGGAATTGATGTACCCGAACGAGTAAAATTAGGCTCGAACTGTATCGTATGCCATGGAATAGGTTTGATTATTAATCCAAATGTTATAGTTGGAGATAATGTAAAATTGCATCACAATACAACCATTGGCTCTGCAGTGCATGGAGGTAAGTCACCAAGAATTGGCAACAATGTCACCATCGGTGCTAACTGTGTTGTCATCGGTGATATTAAAATCGGAGATGGCGCAATCATTGGTGCAGGGGCAGTCGTAACTAAAAATATTCCACAAAATGCAATAGTTGTGGGTAATCCTGCCAAAGTGATTAAATATAGAGAATAGCAATGAATCGCATTTGTGTATTATCTTGAGTCTATCCTTACTAGTAGATTGTAAAGTCTAAAAGTTTAGTAAAACAATGTTCATTTGTTGTTAGATTTTTATGATAGAGCATACCTACCTACTAAATTTTTAGATTTTACAGACAACTAGTAGTGGTTACTTAACGGAAGTTCTCAACTATCTGAACCTCTTAGGAATGAGGTTGACCACCTATACACAGGATGGCGCTATTTTTCCATTTTGGAAGTGATTATAGTACTCAAATGGAAGCTACTTACCATAGTATAATTAGTACAGTAAAGCTGTATGACAGTTTTGTTTAAAGCAACTTTGTTTTTTTCAAAAAGAATTGGAGGTTGTTGGGATTATCCCTCGCTCTTCCCTTTTTGTATCGGACTTGAGTAGTCCACAACGTTAAATTACAATAGAATTTTTAAAAACGTCAATAAAGGTAGACTCTGAAAAGTGCTCGCTCTTTGGAGTATGCCCTAATTTTACTGCTCACTGATGAAGAACCTAATGATAGTAGTCAATTTTGGATATGGGAGAAATCCGATAAAAATTAAAAAAGCGACTCAAACTACATAATAATTCCAATTTATATACCCAACGATTATATATCACTTTTTTAAAGATGGGAAAATATTAAAATATCAACAAAAAGCAAATAGAAAGTACCGAAATTAGTTTTCGATAATTAAGTCCACTCTAAAAAGTAGTTCTTCAAAGAGAATACTTTCATTTTGCAAATCAATGATTGTTTTGCTCTTATCACATCCCATACCAATCTTTATAAACATGCATAATGATAATGTAGTATAACAAGATGTAAGCATTTTTTGAATTGAAGCTTGATATGTAACTTTTTAATTAAAGTGGATTCATAATTGTAAATTCAAAAGTTATAGCAATTAAAAAACAAAATAGTATTTCAAAAATCTAAATCATATCTAATGAGTAAGTATAAAATAGGAATCTGGGGACAATATGGCGATGGTGGAAAAATTGCTGATGGTCAGGCAGTAAGAACCACAATTATTACAAGGGAGCTTCAATTGCGATATGGAACGGAAAATATAAAAGTAGTCAATACCAACAAATGGAGGAAACATCCCATAAGGTTCTTGTGGAACAGCATTATGCTAGTTGCTACGTCTAAGATAGTAGCCATCGCTCCAGCAGATAATGGCTACAAGATCTTTGTACCACTATTAATGTTTATTAATTTCTTTTTTAGGAGGGAACTGATTCATATTGTTATAGGTGGATTTTTACCTGCCTTGCTTCAAGAGAGACCAAAGTATCTTAAGATGGAGAATAAATTTGACGCTATTTTTGTTCAGACAGGCAACATTTTAAAAGACCTAGAGGCAATAGGAGTAAAGAATGTCAGCATTTCATCAAATCCCAAGCGCCTTAATACAAGGAAGCAGGAAGAGTTAGTAGTTGTCGAAAACAAGAAGCTGAAACTTTGTGTTTTCTCGCGAATTTACAAAGACAAGGGTGTTGAAGATGCTATAGAAGCTGTAAAAATCTGCAATACCAAACTTGGTGGCAGATATCTTACTCTTGATTTTTATGGACTTCTGCCAGAGACATACAAAGATCGATTGATAGAGTTACTCGCACAGAACAAAGAGTTTCTTCATTATAAGGGCATAATTGATTTTAATAAGACTGTAGAGACCTTGAAAGAATATTTTTTAATGCTATTCCCAACTTACTATCATGGAGAAGGCTTTCCTGGTAATGTGATAGATGCATATAATACAGGACTGCCTATGATTGCTACTGATTGGTTATACAATTCTGACGTAATTGTTGATGGTAAAACAGGATTACTCGTGCCTATTAAAAATCCACAAGCTCTTGCTGATGCAATCCTTAAACTCTACAAGAATAGACAACTGCATCACGAACTTGCTCTAAACAGCTTGAAAGAAGCAGAAAAATATACTCCCGATAATGTATTGAAAACTCTATACGACTTCATTGATAAACAAAAAAAATAACAAAAATGAGAATTCTATTTGTATTAGATAGTGGCTTTGATACTTATGGTCCATCGCTTCATTTGTATAAAGCTTTGTTGGAAGATCTCTTAAAGGCAGGTCATACAATTCACTTAATTGAAAGCGTATCTACAAGAAAGGATCCTGTAATTCCTGAAACGCTAAAGAACCATCCTAACTTTTCATATGAGTTAATACCTATAGCGATAGTAAAGAAAAGTCATTTTGCCCTTCGTTATTTAGCTGGTGTACAATATTGTTTCCGTACGATACCCTCTTTAAAGAAGTGCAAGGGAAAGTTTGATGTGGTTCATGTGCAGTCGTGTCCTTGGGCTCAGTTTGCTGTTACTTTTGCTAAGAAATATGTAGGGGTACCAACGGTTTTCAATATCCAAGACATGTTCCCTGGAAGTTCTATAGCTAGTGGAATAATGCCACGAAAATGGATGCAAAAGATTTTTTATAGATTACAAAAGATTGGATACAAACAGGCAGACATTATTACAGTAATATCAGAAGATATGAAGGCCCGAGTTATTGCACAAGGAGTGCCTGCTGAAAAAATTCGTGTAATAGTAAATTGGTATGATGATAGTTTTGTTAAAGAGATTCCTTGGGAAGATAATAAGTTCGTCAAGAAATATAACATGAGCAAGGATAAGTTCTATGTACAATATGCAGGAACTATGGGCTTTGTTTTTGACTATAAAATGGTTTTGACGGTAGCCGAGAATCTGAAGAAATATAAGGATATCGTGTTTCAGATGATTGGTTTTGGAAGTCAGTATGATCAATTCATAGCTGAAGCTAAGGAAAGAAATTTGGATAATATTGTGTTCTATCCGCTGGAGCCACAACCGATGGTGCCTCATGTCTATAGTGCTTGTTCTATTTGCTTTATTCCATTAAAGCGTGATATCATTGGCAACTCTGTTCCAAGTAAAGCTGGATTACTTATGTCATGCAGAAGAGTTATTGTAAACTCAGTTGATGAATGGTCTGATTACTACAAGATGTTTGAGCGTGAAGATATGGGATTGTCTGCCTCAAACCTTGATTCTGATGCGGTAACAGCTGCTATACTTAAGCTATATAACGACAAAGCACTGATTGAACATTATGCTAATAATGCTCAGCCTTATGGAAAGAGCTATTACTCACGAACGGTAAATACAAAACTTTATAATGACCTCTATGTAGAGATGGGAGGTTGGAAAAAATAAAATAAAAGAATATGGCAGAAAAACAAATGCATGGTTTCCGTGCAAGACTTGATTATTTGTTAAAGCACAACGATTTTGTGAATATGTGCTTTCGCAAGTCGCTTAGTGTTGTTATGCGTACATGGGGATGCTTTATTCCTATGGATGAAAAAATGATTGTATTCAGCGGTCACACACGTAAATATAATGACAGTCCTAGAGCAATTTATGAATGTATGATTGCTCATCCTGAGAAGTATGCGGCTTACAAATATGTGTGGGCACTTGAAGATCCTGAACATGTGGATATTCCAGGACCTGCTATCAAGATTAAAGCTGATACGTTCGAATATTTCAAATACACTTTGAAAGCAAAGTACTGGATTACTTGTGTAAACATTGAACGAAGTCTTCAGTACAAGAAAAAAAAGTGTGTATATTTGAACACGTGGCATGGTGTAGCATTTAATTGTATAGGAAACGCAGCTGGTGGTCGTCAAGATTATGATTTCAGTCATATAAATTTATTCTGTTATGAAAGCGAATATCAGAAAAAAATTTTTATGCGTGATTTCAATGTGCGTGAAGATGCACTTATTCCAACAGGTCTTCCTCGTAACGATGAATTATATCATGTAACGAAAGATGAGGTTACCGAACTCAAAAAGAAGTTAGGATTGCCTCTTAATAAGAAGATAATTATGTATGCACCCACATGGCGAGATAGTTATGACAAGGGGGCATCTTATGCAATTAAACCTCCAATAGACTTACATAAGTGGAAAAAGACTTTGGGTGATGAATATGTATTACTATTCCGTACCCACGCCTATACGACTAAATTGCTAGGAGTGCATTTTGATGATTTTTGTCTTGATTTTACATCTTATCCGGTTATCAATGATCTTTTCAAGGTTGCAGATATTCTAATTTCTGATTATTCAGCATGTATTGCAGACTATTCAATTCTTGAACGTCCTGTTATTTGTTTTGCTTACGATTATGATGATTATAAATCAACTCGTGGTTTATATATAGATTTTGAGAAGGAAATGCCAAATGGAATATTGGCTACAGAAGACAAGGTTATTGAACACATTAAGACAATGGATTATGAAAGTGAGTGTATAAAAACAAAAGAAATGATAAAAAACAAATTCACATATTTTGGTGGGCATGCTACTGAGACTTGTGTAAAAAAAATATTCGGAAAATAAAATAATATGACAATGATAAATTTCACAGTAGGACCTGTACAGTCTTCTGATGCTGTACGTGCCATTGGTGCCGAACAGGTGCCTTATTTCAGAACAGCTGAATTCTCGGAAACAATGTTTGAGAATGAACGTCTAATCAAGAAGTTTGCAAATGCAACCGAAGATAGTAAAGTGGTTTTTATGACATGTTCTGGTTCTGGGGGTATGGAAACCGCTATTATGAATTGCCTTACAAAGGAGGACAAAGCTCTTGTTGTAAATGGTGGTAGTTTTGGACAGCGTTTTGTAGAATTGCTTACATTGCATGAAATACCCTTTACCGAGATAAAGTTAGAACATGGAAAAGCATTAAGACAAGAACATCTTGCAGAATTTGAGGGTAAGGGTTACACCGCCTTTTTGATGCAAAAACATGAAACTTCTACAGGTGTACATTATGATATTAATCTTGTATCTGATTTTTGTAAGCGTAATGGATGTTTCTTGATAGTTGACACCATTTCCACATTCCTTTGCGACCCTTTCGATATGGAAGCCACAGGAGCAGGTGTAATGATAACAGGTAGTCAAAAGGCATTAGCTTGTGCTCCTGGTATTGCAGTTATGATTCTTACTCCTTCTGCTTTGGAACGAATTAAAAAGACAAAGTGTTGTTGTCAATATCTTGACCTGAAACTTGCCCTTAAGAATATGGAAAGAGGACAGACTCCTTGGACTCCTGCTGTTGGTATTCTCCGCCAAATAAATGTACGCCTAAAAGAGATTGATGCAAATGGTGGAGCAGAGGCAGAGATTGCACGTTGCGCTGGTTTGGCTAAATATTTTCGTGATAAACTTGTAGAGTATCATTTGCCATTTGAAATAGTAAGTGAGAGTCTTAGCAATGCTGTAACTCCATTGCATCCTACCACTAAGTCTGCCTATGATATATTTCTTAAAATAAAAGATGAGTATGGTATGTGGATTTGTCCAAATGGTGGTAGCATGAAGGATACCATCTTCCGTGTAGGACATATAGGTAATCTTCAGAAAGAAGATTACGACAAACTAATTGCAGCTTTTGTTAATTTAAGAGAAGAGAATTTTATCTAAGAGTTTTTATGAAGAAGGTTATAACTTACGGAACATATGACTTGTTCCATCAAGGGCATTTTAACCTTTTAAAGCGTGCGAAGGAGTTAGGTGATTACCTCATAGTGGGGGTTACCACCGATAACTTCGACCTTGAGAGAGGTAAGATGAACACGTGTAACAATGTGATGGAACGCATTGAAGCGGTAAGGGCTACAGGTCTTGCTGATAAGATTGTTATAGAAGAATACCGAGGTCAAAAGATTGATGATATACAGAAATATGGCGTGGATATTTTTGCGATAGGTTCTGATTGGGAGGGGTATTTTGATTATCTCAATGAGTTCTGTCAAGTGGTATACCTCCCTCGTACCCAAGGTATTTCTTCTACTCAACTTCGTCAAGAACGACCTACGGTTAATATTGGTATTATTGGCACTGGAAGTATTTCGTCACGCTTTATACCAGAGTCGAAAAGTGTGAATAGTGCAATTATTTCAGCAGCATACAATCCTAATTTTGACGATTGTTCAAGCTTCTGTGAAAATTATAATATACCTGTAATTGCAAAAGATTTAGATGTGCTATTTGCCAATTGTAATGCTGTATATATAGCTTCCCCTCACTATACGCACTACGAGTATGCTAAAATGGCTTTAAATGCAGGAAAACATGTTTTGTGTGAAACACCTTTTGTATTTAGTAGAGCACAGGCAGAAGAACTTTATGCTCTTGCTGAAGAAAAAGGATTGCTTCTCCAAGTAGCACTTAAAACAGCTTATTGTCCTGCTTTTGGTCATTTATTTTCTTTACTCAAGTCGGGGGTTATTGGTGATATAGTAGAGGTGAACGCTTCTGTTACGACCCTTACTGACGAAAGTTCAGAGAAACTTGATAGTAAACGTTATGGTGGAAGTATGAGCGAAAATGCATGCTTCCCATTGTTGCCTATATTTAAGTTTTTAGGAACTGATTTTCGTAATATCAATTTCTATTCGAAAATAAAAAATGATGTTGATATGTTTACCAAGGCTGTGTTTCGCTATAATCATGCTGTTGCTTCGTTTCAAGTGGGACTTGGTGTAAAAACAGAAGGTTCTATGACGATAGCTGGAACGAAGGGATACGTATATGTACCAGCTCCATGGTGGAAAACCGATTACTTTGAGGTACGCTATGAAGATCAAAACTTAAACAAGAAATATTTTTATCCATATGTAGATGAAGGCTTACGCTATGAGATAAAAGATTTTGTGGCTGCAATTCTTGCTGAAGGTTACCATTTTAGTAAAGTTTCAAAAGAAGAAAACCTTATGATGGCTCAAGTTCAAGAAATGTATATTAATGGCAGAAACGTTTATAAATTATAATGGAAAAGTTGTTATTTACTGGTGGTACAGGCTTTCTTGGCAAGAATGCAATGCCGATACTTAAGCAAAGCTATGAGGTTACGACTTGTGGTATTACACCCAACGACATGATAAAGGCAAATTTTGTAACGGAGGTACCCAATTTGTCTGAGAAATACGATATTGTGCTTCATGCTTGTGGAAAAGCTCATGTTGTACCAAAGACTGAAGCAGAAAAACAAGCTTTTTTTGATGTTAATTACACAGGTACGAAGCATTTGTGTGAGGCTTTAGAAAAAGTTGGGGTTCCTAAGGCTCTTGTCTTTATAAGTACAGTAGCTGTATATGGTTGTGATTTTGGTGAAATGATAACTGAAGACCATCAACTTAATGGAGATTCTCCTTATGCAAAGAGTAAAATCATGGCTGAGGAGTATCTTATGAAATGGTGCAAAAAAAATAATGTTGTCTTGGGTATTTTACGTCCTTCATTGTTGGCAGGAAAAGGTGCACCAGGTAATCTTGGAGCAATGGTAAATGGCGTATCTAAAGGCTTTTATATGAACATTGCTGGGGGAAAAGTGGTTAAATCTATCTTAATGGCTGAAGATATTGCACGTATTCTACCTTCGCTTACAAAAAAAGGAGGTATATATAATGTTTGCGATACTCGTCAGCCTTCTTTTGGAGAACTATCTTTGTCTGTAGCTAAGCAATTAGGCAAAGGGAAACCTATCAATATTCCTTATTGGATGGCTTGGTGCATGGCTAAAGTTGGTGATTTGCTCGGTAATAAAGCTCCCATCAATTCATACAAGCTAGAAAAAATGACAAAGAGCCTAACTTTTAGCAATGAAAAGGCACGCAAAGAATTAGGATGGGACCCTTTGGATGTGCTTGACAATTATAAAATATAAGTATATTTGACTGATTTGAATAAATCTGCTGAAATAGTAAAATTGCTGATTAGAAAAGCAATAGATACGTCCTCTCTCGTTGACTTTGAACTGTTTCAAGATGTAAATTGGAAAAAGGTTATGAGGATTTCTGCTGCTCAGGGCGTTTTTGCTATAGCTTTTGATGGCATTGAACACTTACCTATGGAATGCCGACCTGATAAGAATTTTTTGATTCGATGGCTTGGACAGGTTTGTTATCAAGAGAAATTGTTTGAACACAATTGGAAGGTTGCTAAAATGATTTCAGGCTTATGGGGAAGCAAGGGTATTGAAACGGTTGTTCTGAAAGGACGTTCTATTGCACAATTCTATCCTAAACCTGAGCACCGATATAGTTGTGATTTGGACATTTTTATTGGTAATGGTTGGGATAAAGCTTGCAAAATGTTGGAAGATAAGGGGGTTAAACTTGTACACGAGGTGTACAAGGAGGTGGAATTTACATTAAACAATGTGTATGTAGAATGTCATCGTTATATTACTCCTTATCGTGGAAATAAGACTCTTAGAAGATTTGAAAAGTTTCTGAAGAACTCTCTTGCTGAATCTCCTAAACAGTATTTTTACAATACGGTTTTGCGTTGTCCCCCACTGATTTTTATCATCATGTTGCACATTGAGCATGCTCTTGGAGATTTGTTACATGGAAAATTCTCGCTGAAGCATGTGGTAGATTGGATTATATTAAGGAAACAGTCTATTGATTCTGAAACTGTCGAACTTCGATGCAAGGAGTTTGGATTTGATAGATTCCTTAAACTTATTGATGCTTTGGCTGATGTTGTAGAGGGGAAATGTGATATTACTTGTTTACCATCTTCTTTTCAAGAGGTGTACAATAGTTTATTTATTATTCCTTCTATCAGCAAAGAACCTAAGAGTTGGTTTGCTCGCCGTGTTTCTCTCTTTTTCGAGATAATCCAAAACAAAAGGATGTATAAGAACTTTGGGTATTGCTCGATGGAATGGTTCTTACTTAATGCTGTATGGTGCCATTTCTTAAAAAAGGAAGTGAATGGATGAAATTGTATTTCGGACTTTTCACTGTTGAATTTAAAAGTTTGCAGTCAGATTAGAGCAAAGAAAATCGTTCTAACTCTTTGGAGCAGAACATACATTTATAATTATGTACGGCAACAGAGATTTAGAACGTTTTAATTTTGAGTAGTAGACAAAGGGAAATAAGTAATATTATTAGTTTTTGCCACCACAATATAACTGTAGACATAGGAACACATTTCATTGGATATGAATTGCATTTACCAGCATTGTATATCGTGCATAAATTGTGTAACAAGCGGAAATGATATTTTGCAAATTCCGCTTACATATAATTGGGTTTACACTATATTTCAACGTATTTATAAAACAATTCTTGTACTCATAGAAGAATCTCAGGGAAAAATATTGAGTCGATTAAATGATTTTTATACTGATGGAGTTGGATATAGTGATGTGGTTGGAATTGTTGCTATTCCTTTGATTATTGCCTTATTTGCTTTTTCTTTTGTAAGCGGTTAAATTAGGGCTTACCTCTGAAGTTTATATCTTTGTGTTGAACAAAAATCTTTAAAATAGGTAAAGCAACGAAGATTTAGAACGCTTTTATTTCAAGTACCAAACAGAGGCTTTACCTCATAGTCAATCCCTTCAGTTATTTTGTCTATACAATAATGTTCCTTACAATCTATTTTCAAAATGGTATAGGGATACCCGTCGCAAACGACCCTCTAAATCTCCCTTAAAGGGAGACTTTCTATAGATTTCCTTTAAAAGGGATAAGGGGGGCGATGTATCGGGCTTGAGCAGCCCCAAATGTTAAGAATTAATCGAAATTTTTAGCAAGTCAATGGAAGGTGGCACTGAAAAGTGCCTACTCTCTAGGGGATGCCCTAATTTGACTGCTTATGATTTAATTTTGAAAGCCCATGAAGGTAAAATGTAAGGACAAAGCTTCTTGTTTTAAGATAATATTTAATGGCGTTTTGTCTGACTATAAAAGAGAGATTGTTGCAAAGTTTTTCTCCTATTTACATAGCTTTGCTGTTTCATACGATTCGTTTACGAAGGAATGGAAAGGTTTTGCAATGCCTTATCCGAGTAATTGTGACCTGAAAGAAGTTTATCAACACATGTCTGATAGTTTTGAGCTTTGTGTTCAAGACGAGAGGTGTGAACGGTGGGTAAATATCGAAGATAGAAGAAACTCGGCTGTTTCGATAATGATGAATTTTGCGTTGAAAGCTTTGGATAAAGGACAGGGTGTATTTCGAGAGTTGGAAGAACCAACATGTAAAGAGATGTCTGAGTATATAAGGCAACAGTTTGACATGCAAATACCATTAAATACTTGGATGTTTTCGTTTCAAATGTATTCTACTGATGATGAAGATTTGACATTAGACAGAACTAAGATGTTTTATCCCAATGATGGTTACTGGGGGCTATCTCAGAGAATAAAGAATATAGTAGATACATATTATGTTTTATATGCAGAGGGATATGAGCCGTATAGCAGGGTAAAACAGTGTGCATTGTATTCTTCTGTTTTATTTCATAATATGATGGTGTCGTTTGGCATGCTTTGCGCTCTGTTTATAGATGCCTCGTGTTCGTCATTGGTACATATGGATTCGTTTATACATATGTGGTGCTATATACAATATAGGTATCACAATAGTTTCTTGTATCGTGTAGAAATGCCATGCACTCCTTTAAATACGACTAAACGAACAGATCAAAGAGGTGTAAAGGATCACACGACGCAAATGAAGATTTACTTGTTTGATCGATCGATGAAGCCTGTATTGATAAGATTGGATTTGCCCCATTCAGGTTTCAACTATCTTCATGCTAACATTTCTACAGTTCGTGGGAAAAAGGTTGAAGGAGATGACCATTTGAAATTTAATGCAAATTGTACAGCAGATGATTTGAATGTTTTGTTTGATAGTATACATGAAAGTATAAAGGAGCAAACTCCAAATTTGTTTAAGATTGTAGATAGCACGAATAAAGATGAGAATATCATTTTTACGAAAATGTTGAAGTTCTTGGATTATGATGCGCTTTGCATGAATGTGCTAAGTAATGAACCATATGATGCGAAGCAAAGGAAAATTGCAGGTTTTTTAAAGATGGATAAAACTGAATCTATTGAGTCTGTTTTGTTAAATGCTTATTCAGTATTTAAACAATAAGGATAAAGTCTTGTTGTTGCTTATGTCGGAAATGATGTTTGTTTATTAGAATCAATAGAAGAATACGATGTTGTTTTTCTTTTTTGGGTTTGATGATAATCTTGATTGTATAAACGATGAATGATATATTGGAAAATATTGTGGGTTGGTTCCCAGAAATCGCTGAGGCAAAATTTGGGGGAGTTCTTATTACAGGTGGTTTATTTACTTATTTAATAGAATGGTTGAGTAAGCGTTTTGATTCTGGATATTATGAATGGAAGATCGTGAAGCGCTTGGCTATTGCTGATGCTGTGTTGTTAGTCATATTGCTCTTATTATCTTCGCAATGGCCTTGGTTCCTTTTGTTGATTCTACCTTGGGGATATTTTCTTGTGAGATATTTTTGTTTTAAAGAGAAGAGCGAAAGTATGGAGATTTCTCAAACCGTTGATAGTCAAGATTTAGTGCGTTACAAGTATCTTCAGTATTTGGAACGAAGAGAATTGTGTCGTTGGGAGGTACGTAAATATTTGTTTCCTGCTATGAATGTTCTTTTTGAAATAGGCGCGATGAAGCTGTTGGATGAAAAGTTGGAGCAGCTGAAGGGATGTTACGGGGAAACCTATGAGTGGAAACGTTTGAAAAGTTTTTTGTGCAGTAATCGTCATGAGTATGTTCAAATGCTGGAGTTGCTGAAAGCATTTGAAGATGATAAGCATCTTACAAAGCAGGAACGTTGCCGAACAGTCCTAAACATATTTCATGCATACCGATGCTTGAATAATGAAGAAGGGGTGAACACTTATATTCTCAAGATTGAACATATGGTTTTTGAAGGTAAGGCATATTCTGTTGAAGCGCTAGATGATTTGTTGTACCACTATGAGATGACTCATAATGAAGAGGGCGTAAGTCGGATCCTTGAAATCTTGAATAATATAACGGTTAAAGACTTTTCTGCCTATGTGGAATTTGTTGATGTGCAATATATGCACAATAAGCGGATAGGAAATGTGGAAGGGAATAGGAGATTACTTGATGAGATGTCACGAAAGCAAGCCGAAATGGAACAAGATAATGCTCGTGTTTTGCGTTTTGGATTGAGGTTGCTGAGATATTATTTTGAAAATAATTACTCTTGGTGTGAGTATAGTCTTGCATTATTCAATCAGGCTGAATCGTATTTGGCACATTCAGACGATATCGCTTTTGAATACTTGGAAACTGTGATGTTTATTTTGAAAAATGCACATGATGCATGTGGTATTTCTTTGCCTCCAGAGCAGTTGACGCATCTATTTGAAACTATTCGTAGGTATATCGATAAATATATGCCTGAGTATGATAAACGAATAACGAATTTGCCAGATGAGTTAGTGTATCGAAAGAGAGAGATGTTGGAGCATAAGGTTACATATGCGCGACTGGTGGGTAATTTGACAAAAGATGAACCTGCTTGTTTGAATGAAATTTGCAGATTGGAAAATCAGATTATTCGTTTGTGTTATGATAATGGGGAGAATCGTGAGGCTTTGCACTTTCTTGTCGTGCTGACGGATGAGATATTGAATTATTATGATACCATCCAGATAGATATTAATAATGATCTCACTGACCCTGATATTTTGCGGGCTGAAAAGGAAAAACCGTTTTTCATGGATCAGGTGAAGCAGAATATGGAAAGCATTGACAATGTTTTACGGCAGAATGATTATAACCATACATTGGCTTATTATATTTTTTTTCAAGCCTATTTCAATTTTAAAATTGGCAATTTGGAAAATGCAAGATATGCCTTGCACAAATTTGAAGAGACAAATGTGTCAATCAAAAATTTTTCGATTGCCATACAGAACTTGTATCAGATGGTAAGAGAAAATGTGAAATTATAAATCACTTGTACCACTGTTTGGACTAATAAAACAACAAACTATGATAAATTACATCTTTATTTTCATTCTGCTAATTATCGCAGAACTCGTGTATTTCCGCATTGCGGATAGGTTCAACATAATTGACAAGCCAAACCAAAGGTCATCGCACTCAACGATAGTGTTAAGAGGTGGTGGCATTATCTTTCTAATTGGGGCATGGGTATGGAGCGCATTCTTTGGATTTGAATATCCTTGGTTTCTGGCAGGTGTGACACTTATAGCAGGTGTGAGCTTCGTGGACGATATCCGTTCGCTGCCTGATTCTGTGAGACTGGTAGCACAGTTTGCTGCAGCTGCCATGGCTTTCTATCAGTTGGATATCCTACATTGGAGTATGTGGTGGATCGTGTTGGTAGCATTAATTGTTTATGTAGGAGCAACAAACGTAATAAACTTTATGGACGGAATAAATGGCATAACAGCTGGATATTCATTAGCTGTTTTACTTCCATTAGCTGCATTAAATGCAGACGATAAGTTTGTGGCGCAATCGCTAATCTTTACAACGATTATTGCAGCAATAGTTTTTTGTATATTCAATTTTAGACCGAAGGGTAAAGCTAAGTGTTTTGCTGGTGATGTCGGGTCAATAGGTATAGCATTCATTATGTTGTTCCTGTTAGGTAATGTGATTATCAAAACAGAAAATATAACATGGCTGATTTTCTTATTGGTATATGGTGTGGATGGTTGTTTGACAATTGTTCACCGAATTATGCTGCATGAGAACCTGGGTGAGGCACATAGAAAGCATGCTTACCAGATAATGGCAAACGAACTGAAGATAGGACATGTAAAAGTAACGCTACTATATATGGCCATGCAGTTGACTATATCATTGGGATTTGTTTATCTATGTCCTAATACAGCGCTTTGCCATTGGATGTATTTGATTGGAGCATTAGCTGTACTGGTCATCGCCTACGTATTATTCATGAAGAAATATTATCACTTACATGAGGAATACCTTAATTCACTAAAGAAGTAACATTTACAAATCTCAAAACATGAATTTCATCGATTATATGAACCCCCTTTCGTATAATTTATGGGGTTCATGTTTTGTTTGTTTACAACAATTATGGAAATTAATAAAGACTTTTTAGGTAAGCTCTTTGAGCAAGCTGTTGTTAATCCTCGATTGCGGCAAAATTTGGATTTGCGCACATCTACTAATGATAATTCGCAACGTATGCTGAATGCTCTGTTGCCAGGAACCGTTGTACCTATCCACAGGCATCCACAAAGTACGGAGAATGTTTTTCTTTTGTGCGGTAAGGTTGTGGAGGTTATATATGATGAAAACGGAAAAGAGATAGAGCGTATTCATCTTGACCCTACCATTGGTAATTATGGCTGTGTTGTGCCACAAGGTGCATGGCATACAGTGGAAGTACTGGAACCATCGGTTATATACGAGGCAAAGAACGGAAAATATGGTGAGGATGGAAGTGAGACGTTCGATGCTTTCAAAGTAAAGGAAGCGGAAAACAAAGAACAGGCTTCAGCTACATTCTCAAACAGTCTTGGCGATTTGAAAAAGAACATAGAGTAATTGATTGGCATGGAACGCCAGTCGGGAAGCATGGATGTCATTACTCCGCTTTATGTGTCGCGTATGCTGAATGTGCCTTTGGAAGAGGTGGAGAAAGTGATGAAGGGAATGTTTAAGTAATAGAGCGTTATAAAAAGCAATGTGAAATCAAAAATGATATGACTAGAAGATTTTATATTAAATGCCCTTCTTGTAATCACATATACCAGATAAAGATGCAGATGGATCAGAACATTAACCTCTTTGACTGTCCATTAGTGATAAAATGTAAAGAGTGTGGAGATATAATTAGGACTATTCAGAAAATATATAACTAGTTGATTTTCAGTATAAATATTATTTTGTAACTTTACAATAAGCCCCCGATGGGCCCATCACGGGTTAATTCGGGGGTAAAACTTAAAAAATAATAGACCGTGGAGTTACAAAAATTATCTGAAATACAACCATCGTTGCCATTTACTGAATTCGATTTTCAGCAAAAATATTTGGAGAGTTTCAAACTGAGTGAACTCGGACGCATCCATGCACAACTTCCACTCAAGGAACTGGCGGAAAAACTGGCAGATGTCTTCACAAAGGAACCCCCACAAGGCAAGAAACATTTGTTCCCTCCTGAGGGTGAAGTGGCCCTCATGTTTCTCAAGGCCTATACAGGTTTGTCTGATGACGGGCTGATAGAATTGTTCAATGGCAGTATCCATATGCAGCTATTCTGCGGGGTGTTGATTGATCCTCAAAATCCAATCAAAAACGGCAAGATTGTAAGTGCCATTCGCAATCGCCTGGCCAGATGTGTAAATATCAAAGAATTGCAGGCAATCCCTTATGACAAATGGGCCCCAAAGCTTGCGAACAAAGATTTGTGTCTGACTGATGCCACCTGTTATGAATGCCACTTGCGCTACCCTATAGACGTGAAGTTGCTTTGGGAAAGTAGCGCGTGACAGCACACGCTACTTTCAAGGATTTGCAAAGAACTTGGAGAAAGAAAACCGCGAAACAAATGTTACATGCTTTGCGCGTAAAGGGCCGAAGCCTAAAGACGAAGATGCCGACCTTCATACAACCAAACGGATAATCGGCAATCTTCGCGCTACGGTTATGGAGGGGAGTTAGGGCAATCAAAAGCTACATTATGGTGTGGGACGAATAGCTGCACGTAACCAATTCCGTGAAACCTTGCTCCTCTTCTTCGGCATCCATAAGGCTAACGCGGCTACACTTGCTGCACGAGAACTTGCAAAGGAAGAAGCTCTGAAAAAAAGAAAAACAGCCTGACAACGTCCTCCATATCCTTTTTATATTCCGACTAATGGTCGGAATGAATTGTTATGCACTAATGTTGAGAACTCATGGCCTTCGGGATTGTTATGAATGCAAAATTCGGGTTCTGTGCCGATATTCGGTACATTTATAGCAAAATCGAATCAAATGGCTTTCTGAGAAGATGGCGTTAACTGAATAGCCCTAAATTACGAAAATAAATATAATGAAATACCACTCTTATTCCACTTTTGTAGTTACTGGTTGTAAATAGCTGATATTATAAAATATGAAAATAAGAACACAAAAGTGATTGTAACAAAATAAAGCATTATGATTCGTTGGTTACATATTTCGGACTTGCATTTAAATGATTGTAATTTCTCATCGGCAAGACTTCGTGATGAACTTCCCTCTTTTTTGAGGAATAAAAGGATGAAGTGTGACTATGTGTTTTGTACAGGAGACATTCGCTCTGCTAATGTCAGTCCCAATTCTTTTACAGAAGACATGGCTGATTATATGAGAAATATTTGTCATGCTGTTGGCGTTCCGATAGAACGATTGTTTATTGTTCCAGGGAATCATGATGTAAACATCTTTGCTGAAGGGAGAGAAGATGCCATTAAACATATAGTTCCATATGATGGATACTATAAACCAGATATTGGACATATTGATACTGTTGACTTAGAGAAATTACAATCAGGTAAAGAGAATTTCGTAGCTTTCTTATCAGAATTGTATGATACAGATCGTATAGATTTGTATAAAGATAGCTATAATCCTCATTTTTCTATTGAAACACCTGATTTTAATGTATTGCATGTTGATTCGACATTGGTCTATTCCAAAAGTGGTAAAGCAACTGATTTATTAGTGGGATTGGAAAAACTCTATACTGTCGTCCGTAAGTTGAACCAAGAAAAGCCAACAATCTTACTAACTCACTATCCGATTACTTCTTTATTGCAAGACGAGAGAAAATTATTATCGAATGTTTTGCAAAAGAATAATGTAAGACTTTGGCTTGCAGGTCATGAACATGATCATAACTTGCAAAAGATGAAATATCTTGATTCTTTACAATCAGGCGAGTTACATTATGAGACGGATGCGAATGCCACTATATTGATTGGAGAATACGATTCCGAAAACTATCAATGCCGTGTATGTGCATATACATGGTTCCCAGAAGGATGGGCAGAGTATCCAATTATTGATTTGGATGGTGAAGAGGTTGGTGTATACGAATTTCAACTTAAGCCGGTAGGCATTGAAGGGCATTCGAAAGAACTGATTGCATGCCAAAAGGCAAACTCGTATTTCTACAATCGTATGCCTAATAAGGTTGAACGGAATTTGATTCCTAAAATTCATTCGGAAGGCACGTATGAAACCATATCTACGCTTCTGAGTATGGCTTGGAATACGAATTGTCCTCATATTGTTCTTTTGGCAGATGGCGGTATGGGAAAGACCACGATGTTATTGGACTATTGTAAAACAACAAATTCTCCTACCTTGTATGTATCAGCGGAACAACTTGCAAGTATGGGAATGGACATAATCAAATACTGTGCAAGATGTGTTTTCAAAGGTGATATTGACTTGTTGGAAAAATGTTTAACACAAAAACATCGCCAACCAACACTGACCATGTTCATTGATGGAATGAACGAAGTAGATGGAAATTCAGAACGAAAATTCATACAGGAGATACAACGTCTCAGTTTCTTAGATGGAGTTCAAATTCTTATATCTTCCCGTTCCGATTTTACAGTAAGATATAGTTTGCCTACATTTAGAAAATCTGAGCTATGCGCATTGGGCAAAACAGAAATCAAGGATTTTTTCTCGGAAGAGGAATGGAACAATATTGTAAAATCCGAAGTATTGACACGATTGTTGAGCAATCCGATGATGGTGACAATTTATAAGGAGATTTGCTCCGTTGTGAATGACTCTAAGAATCTCCATTTCTTGAACTGGAGATTTCCCATAATGTGTGAAGCAGACTTGTTTCATAACTATTATGTGGCACAGCAAACTCTATTGACATTGCGCGGTCAAGTAGATGGCTATAAGATGCTATTGTCGCAGGTTTGCATTGATGAGATATTGCCCAATATTGCATATTGCTATGAGTCTTCGTTCAGAATGAACATAGAGGATGAAGAGTTTCGTAAGCTATTGACAGGCATGCTTGATAATGTTGTTATTGAAAATGCAGCAATCCATGCGATACGTCAATATTATAGGGAAGCATCAGAGCTGTCTTTAGAGCCATATCAGGTGATAGATTTTCTTACACAAGAAATGCGTCTCCTTTACATGAATCAGGGAACAACAGCCTTCCCGCACCAAATGTTTCGTGATTATCTCTCTGCAAAGTATATTGTAAAACAAACGAACAGCAAGAAGGATGTTTTGGCTTTATGGAATGAGCGTCCAATACCATTCTCTATAATATCCAATATCCGACAAATAGATAAGCAATACTGGCACCATACAGCCCAATGTGTGCGTCAGGAAGCAGCTAAAATTGCAAATGTTTCTGTTTTAGTTCAAAATCTGTTCGATGCATTTCCTTCAAGCAATAACGATAATGTTGCTGACTTTTCAGAATTGGACTTGAGAAATGTAAAATTGCCAAATAGCGCTTTGCAGACATCGAGAATATCTTTGAAAGATGCAATAATTGATAATGTAACGTTGGGTATCAGTATGGGTATGCCAATCTGTCATAAGCATCTTACATTATCATCTGATAAGGAGTTTTTGGCGACATGGGCAGATAAGAGAATATATGTATTCTCATTACGACAATCTACAGCTCCTTATGTTTTTGATTTCGGACGAGATTTGTCAAAAATGGTTTTTGTAGAAAACCGTTTGTTTGTGTTGTCTGGTAAATTATATGTGTTCGTATATAAAAATAGTTGGGTGTTTTCTGGAGAGATAGGTCAAGAGGATGGAATATGTCACAAACTAAAGTCTATCATCGTGGGCAATAATGCAGTCCATCTATATTATCCTAACCGTGAGGTTATTTATAGCCTTACAGATTTTACACGCAAGACAATAAATCAAGGAAAGGACAAATATTTGAATCCAGTGCAAGGTCATGACATCTCAATATTAAATAGATATGAGAAAAAGCAATTTGACAAAAGCCACGGAGAAATTGATAAAGTTGGTGATGAGAATTTTTGTGCTATTTCTTATGCGGACGGCCGCTTGATATTGGAGCATGAAAATGAAACTATAGGTATACTTGCAAGAGGAAAGGCCAGATTGAAAGATGCTACAATATCAGGTGATGGAAGCAAAGCCATTACACTTAGTTACGAAGTTTTTGGAGGACGTAGGCGTGTACAACTTTGGAACTTAAATAATGGCAGTAAATTGGAAGAGTTGACTTGCCCGAGTAATGTTGATAGTATTCATCTTTCGGAAAACGGAGATTGGATGTTAGGCAAAATGTTTCGTCATGGCACATGGGTGTATGATGTAAGACTGCATAAAGAACAAGTTTTTGAAGAATACTTCCTTTCAAGCAATCGTGGTAAAATTTTTTGTAAAGATGATTGTGTTGTAAGAAAAGAGGAAGGAAAGGTATTCTTGTATAATCTGAGAACAGGAAAGAGCAGTATTATAGATAGTCCCGTTGCAGATCCAAGTTTGATATGCATACTTAGAGATAATTCTATTGCTGCTGTCAACAATAAAGGAAATGTCGCAAAAATACGCAGTTTCAGAGATCAATCTTTATTGACTTTCAATGGTGGATATTCTACAATAGAAAGCATAGGACTGTTTGAGGAGCAGCCATTTATAGCGGTAGCGTTGGCTAACGGAAATTTAGATATGTATCATACTGGAAATGGCGCTGTTCTGAGACACTTACAATTACCAAATAAAAACTCAATGATGGTTGTGCATCCACAAAAGACAATCATTGTAGAATCGGATGGGCATCATATATTAAAGACCCATTATTACTTTGAAAAGTATTCTTATGGCAAGAGAATGGGATGGTGGAAAGAACACCCTTATCATGGACCTAAGAATATAATAGATGGAGATATCTTGGATATAGGCTTTAATGTGCAGAATGATCAAATAGTTGCAGTGTTGTCTAATGGTCGAATTATGTTTTGTTCTGATGATTGGACTGATTACAAATATTCATTTTATATCATTACTGCATTCGATGTGGCAGCATATGACTTTAGTGAGGTTCAGTGTTCTGAAGAATTGAAGGACGTTTTACATAGAAATAAAGCGTTGTGATGAGTATTATTAAACAACTTGCATGCAGCTTTCGATGAGCTGAAGTAAGTGGTCAGACTAAAGTGTAGATAATAAATCAAGTAATGATATTCTAAAAATCAATATGATATATATATCTTAGGGCTATTCAGAAAATATATAACTAATAATAACGCCATTCATTGGAGCCCCCGTAAGTATTTTGACGACATGTATAGTCCTGAATATGCGATAGAAGACCTTATAGAGAAATTGAAGAAATTGGCAACACAAGGCAAGTTGCCAGAGTCCGTGAAAACCTATCTCCATGAAGCATGGAAAGAGATAGAGGAAATGGAGAGTTGTACAGATTATGGCGTTCCAAGAAGAGAACTGCCATTTTAGATTATTTCGATTATCTGATTACATTATGCGAAAAGCAAAATTTGGTTATATAAAGGATGGAAATTATATCCGTATAGGTGACAATATGCATGGGATATATAAGACCTACGATGATATGCGTTTTAACTGGCAGTTAGTCAGTCAGACAGAAGGTGACATAACAAAGTACTACCTGCTGAACAATAACACAGAGGCCATTGTGTACGTAGGACGAAAAGACCCGTGGTCACCACTGACTGTAGGCACCAAGGAACAATATCTCTATATGGATAATGCGCAAGGTTCGATGCAGGAGGTGACAACCGATGAAAGAGAATATATCACAGGTAAGAAGCGCAAGCAGGAGAGCTTCAGCATCTATAAAACCATCAATGGAGAAGAATGCCTTGTGACATACGCCTATTACGCTATCAACAAGAACAGAGGAAAGGAATACAACAGTAAGGATGCATACGTCTGTGAACATTATCTGACAGGCGAATATGCCATCAGTAATAATGACCACCATATCATTTTGGAAGGATTGAAGCGCGTAAAACTCTCAGATGACAATATCGCAGAGGTCGTGTTCTTTGGAGAAGACAAAACCATATGGGTCAATCTGTACACCATGCAGGAGTTTGATGAGCGTCCGGTGGTAGAGAAAATGGGATTCATGGACATGCTGAGAGTTGGCTATAACTACTATTTCTATAAAAACAGAGATATGGCAGGCATCCCGATGCACCATCGAGATTGTGTGGCAAACGACAAGGTGTTCCAGTTCTTAGACCAGTATTTGATACTGCGCTCCCAACCCGATAAAGTGTACTATATATCTGGAGAACGCCGTGGAAAAGAACAGTGGTATCTGATATTGGTTGACATCACCAATGCCAACTCAAAAAATCGTAAAGAAATACCCTCGATGTGGCTGCCGAGACGAAGCTGATTGGTTGCCGATAAAGAAACTCATAGCCGGCAACGCCGTTCGATGAGGCGGATGTTCAAGATGGAAAGTCTTGAGCATCCGCCTTTGAGCGTTTTTATAAAAGAGTTTTAGGGTGGTTGAGGGAGGATATATTTGGAAATTAAGTGCAGGTGGGGGCCGTTTGTTGCCGTAACATCAAGTTCACTCTTAATGTCTTTCGTTGGAGAACTTATATTTGTCAGCGCCTCTGGGAGCAGACGCAACCGTCTCTGCTCCCAGATTTGGTCGTCTCTGCTCCCAGATTCGGTCGCGTCTGCTCCCAGATTCGGATGCGTCTGCTCCCACGTTCGCTGACAAGCTTTAGGAGTGGGTTGAGGGAGTGGGGAGAACGGGGGAGAGAATGTGGCTGGCGCCTCAAATGTTTGCTACGTGTTCGTGGCCCTCACTTTGCGAGCAAAGTGAGCTACAGTGCTTCGCCGCAGGGTGGCGTTCCTTTCCGTTTTCGCTTATCTATATAAATGAATCAGCCCAGTCTTTGGCTGAAGACTGGGCTGAAATATTATCAGAGGTTTGTTTTGTGAATTATCAGTGGATGGCAATTTCAGCAAATCCCATTGGTTCGCCAGCGTTGATCATGCGCGTGGCCTTAAGGCGGATGTAGCGCGTGATGACGGGGGTGAAGAAGAGCGATTGTAGCGTCGGGTTGTTGCGGATGTTGGAAAACTCGCCTTGGCTGATCATCTTTCCTTCCTTGTCGGAGGGCGCGGCGATGGCCGTCAGCTCATAATGGCTGATGAGGCCCTTTGGCTGTTCCGACTGGTCGGGGAGGTAATGGAACGATGAAATGGTGCGCTCCTGGCCGAGGTCGATGACGAGTTCATCGCCGTCGATGAAGCAATTGGTGCGTTCGTTGCGGTCGGCCGCCGCCTTGGCCTTGTCGGCTTCCTGATTGACGAAGGAATAGGGCAGGGTGGTGGCAATCTGCGACGTTGACGGCAGCACCTGGTCGGCATTTTCTCCTGCATCATAAACGCCGAGATTGTTGATGCACAACGGGCCGCGAGAATCTGTGAAGCGCACGCGGATGCCCTTCGAGGTGACACTCTTGAAGCGCAGCAGGCGCTTATAGCCAATGGTGGTGGTCTCTTCGTTGAGCGATACGGGCAACCATTGTTTGCCGTCTTGGTATTCCACGACGAACGACTTGACGCGCTGTCCCAATGGAATATATTCTTGGAGCATCATGCGGTTCATGCGTTGCGGTTGGCGGAATTGATAGGTGACGGTGGCCGTGTTCGTGCCGTCGGCAGTGGCCCAGTAGGTGTCGTAATCGTTGTCGGTCATGGCCGTCGTTGAAAAACGCTTTCCGCGTGTGTTCGTGGCTTTGGCCTTCATGCCGGCAATGAGGTTGGTTTTGAAATCATTGTCGATGATTTCACGGAATTTCACGGCGTTGGTTGAGTCGATGGGGTGGATGAGGCCATCGCGGTTGACAGGGAAGTTGAGCAGCATCGTGCCGTTGTGTCCCACGCTGCGATAGTAGATGTCGGCCAGCTGTTGTGGACTTTTCACTTGGTTGTCTTGCTGCGCATGGTAGAACCATCCTGGACGGATGGACACGTCGCATTCTGAAGGCGTCCATTGGTCGCCATCGGCGTGGCCATATTGCAGTTCGTAGTGTTTCGGATAGCCCGGATAAACCGTGTTCTTTCGCAGAAACGCCCAGTTGGTGGCGCCAGCGATGCCGCGTTCGTTGCCCACCCAGCGGCATCCAGGACCGCCGTCGGAAAACATGACGGCCTTGGGCTGCAGACTGTCGCAGAGCGCCTGAATGTTTTCAAATTTATAGTAGGTGCGTCGGTCGATGGTGCGTCGGTCGTTGGCACCGCCATACCATCCGTCGCCACCGTTGGCACCGTCGAACCAAATTTCAAACACTTCGCCGTAGTTGCTCAGGAGGTCGCGTATTTGAGCGTAATAATAGTCGAGATAGGCCGGTGTTCCGTAGTCGGCGCGGTTGCGGTCCCAGGGCGAGATATAGACGGCGAACTTCATGCCCTGCTTTTTGCAGGCTTCCTGCAGTTCGCGCACCACGTCGCCTTTTCCGTCGCGGAAGGGCGAGTGGGCCACGTTGTAGTCCGTTCCCTTGAAGGGCCACAGGCAGAAACCGTCGTGGTGTTTCGCCGTGAAGATGACGCCCTTCATGCCGGCGGCTTTCAGCGTTGCCACCCACTGGTTGCAGTCGAGGCGTGTGGGATTAAACGTTTCCGCTGGTGTGTCGCCGTAGCCCCATTCGCGGTCGTTGAACGTGTTGAGGCCGAAATGGATGAAGGCGTAGGTCTCCATCTTCTGCCAGTCGACCTGTCGCTGTTCAGGCAACGGGAGGATGGGCGCCGGCGCGTTGTTGGTTTCCTGGGCGCCCAATGGCAGCAGGCTCCCTGTTGTCAGGAGCATGGCGCAGGCCAGCGAGCGGACATTTCTTAAGGAATGCTTGTTGGTCATGTCGTTGTCAGTTTTGTGGAAAATATTTGTTCACTATTAATAAGTAGGTGTTCAAAAATAATGTTTAGCACCTACTTATTAATGGTCAAATTATATAGTCAAAATCATATAGTCAGAATCATTTCGATTTATACGACACCTTCTGGCTGTGGTTGTCGTCGTAGATGACCTTCTTCAGTTCTTCGGCGCTGATGGAAACCGCGTCGCGCGTCAGTTCCGGCACGTTGTAGCTCTTCAGGAGCAGTGTGTTTTGTTCTGGGTCTTCCTGCGGCAGGAGAAACGCCTTGTGGTCTTTCCCGTTGCGGTCGAAATAGGCGATGTAGGCGCGGGAATAATTGTTGTCGCCGCGTCGCGATGCCACAACGAGCCAGCGTCCGTTGCTGCTCCACGCATGATAGCTGTCGGAGCCGTCGCTGCTTGCCTGACTGAGTTTTCTCACTTCGCCCGTCTTGAGGTCCTTCACGTAGAGGTCCGACGTGGTGTGCCAGATGTGGAACTGTCCGAAGTCGCCAAGAGAAAACAATACGTAGCGTCCGTCGGGGCTGATGCGCGGCAGCGTGGCACTCTTGCCAATGGCCGCGCAGTCCATCTCGACAACGGGTTGGCCGAAGGAGCGCGTCTGTTCGTCAAAAGTGAGGCTCATCAAGTTGTAGCGCAGACTGTCGTAGAGGCTTGTGACGGCGTTCTGTCGCGTCGGGGTGTCCGTTCCCTTAAATTGTGGCACATAAGCCGAGGTGTAGTAGAGTTTCTTGCCGTCGGGCGCCCAGCAGGGGAACGTTTCGAGGTGGTCGTCGGTTTTCAGGATGTTGGTCAGCGTGCCTTTGTCGCCATCGAAAAACACGAGGTCGGAACCGAAGTCCATCACCTCCACCTTCTGTCGGTCGTCGATGTGGAACGCCTGTCCCGTTTGGTTGGAAGAGAACACCACCCAGTTGCGCGTGGGATGCCAAGTGGGGTAGACCGTTGACGAGAGAATCGAGTCACACTTCATGTTCCATTTCTTCGCCTTGCCGTTTTCAACGATGATGGTGCCGCCGTGGGCGCTACGCACATGGAAGAGCATGCGCTTCGTGGTGTATGCCTGGTAATTGTGGCAGTTCACGCAGTGGTTTTGCAGCGAGTCGTACGAGCGGTTGTTTTCGTAGATGGGCGTCTGCGTGAAGTTCGTCAGGTTGCGTTGGTAAAGGCCCATCTGGCGATAGAGCTCGTAGCTCGGTTCAATCAGACGGTAGGAAAGATATTCATCGATGGGCTCAGCCACGTGGAGCTGGTAGGCGGGATGTTCCAGCCATTGTCCGTCGCGGTGGGAATAGAGCGTCACGCTGAGTGTCTTTCCTGCATTTTCGTTAAGCAGGGCGTGCCAGGCCTCCGTGTCAAACATCAGTTTGCCATCTTCGCCAGCTGCTGCCGTGATTTCTCCGCCCTTTTCCCCTTTGATGCAAGCCGCGAACTCATCGCCGTCGCTCTTTATCTGCACGTTGAGCGGTGCGATGTTTTGCGGGATATAGATGTCGCGGTATTCCGGGAAAATGTCGGCCGCTTCCTGTGTCGGCGTGGCGTTGTCAGGCACCCTTACCTCGCTTCCGCACGATGCCGTTAGCAAGGCGGCCAGCGCCGCAGCTGCTATGGTTTTGAGATTGATTGCCATGATTCTTTATGGATTTTTTTTGAGTGTTAGTTGACGGCCGTCTGTGTGTTTTGTTTCACCTGGGCCTGGTCGTTGTTTTCGCAATAATAATAATAGAGGTACGTTCCCACCCAGTCGGCCGCCAGCGCGGTGCGCAACTTGTGGTTGTATTCATCGCGGATTTTCAGTTTCTCCGCCTCGCTCTTCCCCTCCGAAACGCGTTTGCGCTCGTCGAGAATTGGTTTGGCTTCCGTGATGAACGCCGTGAACGTCGGTGCCTGCATGCTGACGATGTTGCCAAATTCCACATCAATTGAGGGATCCTTCGTGCTCATAATCGTGATGGCCTGCTGCAATGATTGCGGCAACTGTCCGCCGTGTTTCTGGGCATAGACGCGGATGAGCGGCATCGCCGCTTCGAGTTCCTTGGAATAAAGGCGGGCGGCGATGGCCGTTTCGAGCGAGGCATCGGTGCCGCGCAGGAGGCCCGCGTTGTAGCCGAGGAACGTTGGGGAACGATAATTCTGCTCAAAGAAATGTTCCTGCGGTTGCAGCGCCAACACCTTGTGAAGTTCCTCGTCGGCATCAACCCGTTCGCTGTTGCCAATCATCGGTTCGTATTTTTCAATGAATGCCTCTTGAAATGGCACCTTCTTAAGTATGGTCATATATTTTTCTGCCAGCGCCGTTTCGTTGTTGAGAATGGCACAGACGGCCATGCGCTTCAGATTGTAGAGCGACGGGCCGTAGAGCACCGTATAATCCATCGCACAACGGTAGGCCGTGTTGATCAGTCCTGCATAGAAACTGCAGTCGCCCGTGAAGATGGTGTATTCCTCGTTGCCGTCGTGGCGTTCGAGGCGCATCTCGGGGAAGTCGTAAGGAATGTCAAACTGGCGCTCCAGAAGTTGGCCCGTCTGTACGAGTCCGATGGCATAGTAGGCGGCAACGGAGCGTGTTGGGCGCTCGAGGTCGTGAGCGTCGTCGACCATGCCTTCAAAATCACCGTCCATCATGCGCATCTGCATGCGTGCCGTCAGAATCTCCGCCTTGTTCCATTGCAGCGCCGTGGCCGAAAGGACGGCGGTGAGCACCATGGGAACCGTCCAGCCCCAGGCGCGTTTCGCCTTGACAGCGTCGGCCGTAGCTTTGCATTTCTTCCGTCCCCATGAGAAGCGGCCCGCCAAGGCCAGCAGGGCAGCGGCCAGGAGCACAGCAACTGGAATGATGAACAGCAGCGAAGGCTCGCTCTTGTAATAGAGGTTCAGTCCGCGACAGATCATCCACAACACGACGCCCGCCGGCACCAAAGCCGACACGCCACGCCAACGGCGCGGGATGCAGAGCGCCTTGTCGGCCAGAACGGCAGTGAGCGTCAGGATGAGGCTCAGCAGCGCGGCCCCCACGTAGAGGTTGCTCATGCTGCAGAGCATCCAGCGACCCCAACAATAGACGGTGCCCCAGGACTGCGATGTTAGGAAAGCCATCTGCGTGCTGTCGTTGGTGATGAAATTAGCTTCGGCGGTGCGGCGAAGCATGTCGCCGTAGACGCATGTTGAAAAAACATAGAAGCCGGCAAACGTGAGCAGATAGGCCCACGGCAGGCGCTGGAGCAGGGAGCTTTTTCCTTGCTCTTTGCCCGATGCAGCAACAGCCGGCTCACTGGCCGGCTGTGCTTGGATTTTGTGTTTTTTGGTCATAAGTAAGTATTCAAAATATATCATATCAAAGCAGGGAAAATCCCAATTTTGATATTGCATTAAACGAGATTATACAGAGAGGGTAATTTATCTGACAACCACCTTCTGCTTGCCAACGATATATACGCCAGCATTCAGGCCTTCCACCTTCGTGATGGGCTGGTCGAGAGAAACCGTGCGCACGAGCTGTCCGCCGAGCGAATAAATCTTCACGTTGCACGTCTTGTTCGTTTCGATGACGATGCAGCGGCTGCCGCCTGTGGCCGTGAAGAAAGCCTCGTTGGTGGTCGGCGTCTGTATGCCGTCGACAACAGGAGAGTAGTTGTATTGCTTGTCGAGAAATTCCAGACGGTCGGCAATCCATTGCTTGATATAGTCAACGTCGCCGAGAATGTCCGTGTGGTATCCATTCCAGCGGTTTTGCTCGCGCACATCGGCGCCACTCTCCCGGAAGAGGTCGCCATAGTCGAGGAAGCGGTTGGTCAAACTCTCTTCGCTGAATTGCTTCGTGCGAAGTTCGGCATAGCGTGCCTTCAAGTCGTTAAACCAATTCCACTTCGAACTGTGGAACAGTCGGTAGAAGAGCGTGTGCGTGCCGTGTTCATATTGCGTAATAAACTGCGTGAAATTCTGCGCCGCCTTCGTGTATGACTTCGAGCCGTCCCATCGGATGCCCCATGTGCCGTCAAGGTCCCACGGCGTGATACCAATCATCTTAGCGCATTTCTGCGCCTTCTGGTCGTAGTTGAAGAAAAACATGTTCTTGCCGTGGTTGTCTGTGGCCAACATGAGTTCGATGAAGAGGAAATAGTCGCGCACGACAGGATAGTCGAAATAATTCTTCACTTCCTCGTCAAACACATAATCGTCGGTCGTTGCCACGAAGTTCACCGCGTTCCAGAGCGGTCCCCAGTCAATCTTCTGCTTCTCCCAGTCGGGATATTTGATTTCGTAGCTGGCCCACGTCTCCTGCTTCAGATTGTTGTTGTATCCGCGCGGTGAGCGTCCGGGATAAGAAGTCGAGCCCAGGTCGTGGCCCATAAACACCTCGTAGCTCCATTGCGACGATTTGTAGAGCGAACCGTGAATCGTGTCGCCGACGGCCTCCGTTGTCTCCGTTGCCGGCTTTGCGTCCACCGATTTCTTCAGTCTCAGCTGCTTGCGGTCCATCTTCTCCGTCATGCAGTAGAGTCCGTGGTAGCGTCCGTTGAGAAACACCTCCACAAATCTTCCGCGCGTTCCCGTTTTCGCTTTCTTCTCCCATCCGTTGCGGCGGTGGTAAGGCAGCGTGGCGAAATCGTTCCAGAGATCGGTCGAGACGCGGTTGCGCATGCAGGCCCCGTCGATATACATGGCGTCGAGAATCCAGTTGTTGTCATTCCTCAGTCCGAAAAACTCATGATCGAGCGAATTGCCCTCCGCATCATATAGTTTCACGGCGAAACTCTTCTTCGGATACATCGTTGACGACGCGCCGCGGTAGCGAAATCCAGCATTCATCACGGCGTCATACCCATCCTCGTTAGGGTCTGTCACGCGCAACCTCCCCATCACGTAGGAATCCGTGTTACACTTCTTCGCGCTGACTTCAACGACAGGCAGAAACGTCATGTTGAGCGGCGCCGAGGCCACAATCTCCTCGCCATTTCTGAGAACATCAATAGTGGCTGGCATTTCGCAGTCAATATTCTTGAGGCAGACGCGCCCATCGTTGCCAACGACCTGTCCGCAGATGCGCAACGAGAGCCCCTCAGCATCCCCTGCCCACTTCGCTTCAACCATCGTTGCCAATCGTCCGCTTTCGCGCACCGTGTCGGGGAGCGGGAGAAAAAACTCCCTGTTGTAAGCATCGTAAGGGAGGTCCTTGCCGCCCACGCGCAACGAGTCGGCGAAGGCCCAGAGTCCGTCCGTCGGCCGCACCTCCTCCTCGCCGCCAGCCGTGATGGCCGGCGCCCCCTTCTCGTCAAACAATTGAAAGCACCCATTTTCGGAGCCCGCCGAACCATACGTTCCCAGCAAGAAAGAACCATCCATGCGCAGATTGAAAAACTGGCCCGTCTGTCCCGCATTTTCAATCGTGGCAAACCCCTCGTCGTTTGGCTCAATCATCCAGACCGCGAAATCATCCTTTGCCGCATCGGAGAGCTGTATGCCCTTGGCCGTGTACAATCCAGCCTCGTTCTTCACCTTCCCTTCCTTATACACCATAAACTCTCCCGTGGCCGCATTTCTGAACGTATATCCGCCGCCGCGTTTCGAAACCACCCACCAGGCATCGGTGGGCACCTCCGTCCCTTCCGTGTCGTAAAATAGCAGCGGCGCCTTGTCGTGCCGCTCTCCGAGAACGAGACATCCTGTTGCATACTTCTGGCAGACGATGCGGTATTTCCCGCCGTCTTTAATGCCCACCGCTGCCATCAAAACGAGCGGCAGAGAGAGAAGCAAGGAGAAGAGAAATATTTTTTTCATGGTGTTGAAATTGAATGGGTTTTAGTAATAATAGTCCACTACTAAGCAACTGCGGGGGCGCAACAACAAGCAAAACGTACGCCAGCCGCCGACATGCTGCAAAGGTAGTGCAAACCGAATGCAGAGCGTCAAGCTTGCTTGAACGCTATGCTGAGGTGCCGCCTACCTTATGCAAAGGTACAAAAATATACTTACAAACGCGAGTTCGAGATAATTTTCTAAAAAGTAAAGAGCAGAAAAACATCCAACCTACAAAGGGTGGCCATTAAATGGTCACCTGTCAAAATTATGTAAGTTTATTTTATTGCCAAATTACAAGTTGCCCGTCAGATGGGGGAATCTCATAGTCAAAGTTGACATG
>ENA-OROK01000428-OROK01000428.1-human-gut-metagenome-genome-assembly--contig:-NODE-428-length-52174-cov-4.303344_pt1 | contig 52174 bp, 60 predicted proteins | sample MGYA00242127_ERZ509046 | MGnify/ENA primary metagenome ERZ509046 (study PRJEB26280, sample SAMEA2338728) | human gut metagenome | biome: human gut; feature: human-associated habitat; material: faeces... | reverse complement strand
TTTTATTTATAAATATATTGTATTTACTGATGATATATGCTAAAATGTAGGTACAATAAAAATTTATAGGAGTTTTTTATATGACTTATAGAGAATTAAAAGATAAGTTTTGCGAGCATAATATGGTATCTGATAAACCTATATTTGCTCATATAGTCTTTACAAAAGATTCTTTCCAAAGAGAATATACTGAAATAGAAAGAACCTATATTGTTTCCAGCAGAAATAAAGCGTTTATGAGCAATATGTGTGGATACTCTATATTCGGGTGCTGTCTGGATGGTAATGACCCCGATGCTCGTCTTGATTTGCTTATGAAAGCTGAGAAAGGCGGAAAAGACGGTTGGGTAGTAGAGGATTGCTATCTGATTTAAATTTTAAGAAGGAGTTATAAAGTTGAGGCATTCAAAAAAACTTACAAGAACGCAGAGAAATCTTCTTATAAAGGCAGGTTATAAGAAGGATTTACATAACTTATACTATATTATGGATAAGGGTAATGAATTGCTGTTTATTGATGAAGATAGCAACAAAGTCCTGTACAATAAAAATTCAAAAACCGTAACAGAAGTGGTTCAAGGGGAATAGATATGTCAAGGAGTAAAGAAAGGAAGTCATTATATACTTTAAGACATCTTATAGTGGGTGCAGGCTTTAACTATAAAGAAGCCAAGCGAAACAAGAATTTTGAAGTAATTTCTATAGGTGTTGAGCTTGGCTTTTTAACTGAGAGTGATATTAAGTTTATGCTTGATAAAAATACTTCTGAAATTATGGCAGGAAACAGATTAATAAGGAGGAGGCATGAATATTATGGAGAAAGTTAAGACAATGAAGCATCAGGATTTCAAGAAAGCGGTAGCATCTATAAAAGATGTAGATGTAATGGCTTGTGATACTTTTTCTATGAAACCTTACATAAGAGAAGCTAATTATTATCTTGTATATCTGAAGAATAGCACTTGGCAAAATTCTTCAGGTTTTTGTATTGTAGGGGATATAGAGAGGGTTTTAGATAGAGGGTATGATTGTGCTGTGTATCTGAAAGACAGCGTTGCAGATGGTAAAGTGCTTGTTTGCAAAGAATATCATCACGATAAACCTCTTGGTCACCCATCTTACATAGTAGCATTAACAGATGAAGAGTGTTTCTCTTTAAAGTCTATGTCTAAAATAAATGTATTTGACAGTATTTTAGATTTATTTAACGGTTTGGGGGTATCTATATGATTAAAAGTTTTGTTTGTGTATTAGCTGTAATATCTTCATTAGGAGCATCTCCCTTGAGAGCATCTCCATCAGGGGTATCTCCATTAGGAACTTCTATACCAGCACCGTATGAAGGGTATAATTATTATCAGTACTATGTGACTGATGCAACAGAAGTTCAAAAAATTGTTGTAGGGCTATCTGATTCAAATGATTATCTGTCTGATTTGTATGATGTGAATAACGATGGTACTTTGGATGTAACAGATGCTACAGCAATTCAAAAAGATGTAGTAAGAAGCGAAAGACATTCTAATGATATTGATACTTTTAATAATGGTAGTGACATTGCTAAGGTTGCTTACACTTATTATAGTAGTGATGAAAATTATGGTTATGTAGAAGGTAGCATTTTTAATTCAGATAATGTTATAAGGGATGAAAATGGTACAAGCTATATGGATAATTTAACTTTTGTTGGATTAACTACACTGGGTGTTAATTATAATAAATCACCTTATGGAATGCACAAAGGTAATAATGCTACTTGGAATCCTAAGTCAGAAGTATTCAATTATAATGTGTATAATAGTCCTTTCTCACCTTTAATTTATGGTTTAATGTTTAAATATGACTACTATGATGAGAAAAATATTACATCAGATGTTGTATCTTACCTTGACGCAAATTCTACGGTAGTTCTTGATAAAAGTTCTACTGAAATAAGTAGTCCTGATGAATGTTCTATGGGAGTAAGTAGTCCTGATGAAGTTGTTAATCTTTCTTTACTAAGACCAGGCGATATAGTTTTAACTGATAATGGTTTGGGAATTATCTCAGAGAAGGTAGACGGGTATTTTATTTTTGATGAGAGTAGTTCGAAACTGTTGTATAAAAAAGTTGGTAATGAAGTTACAAAAGCATATCGGGTAAATTATAATTCCCTGTTTTCTTAATATTTTATTAAAATTTTAAGATATTAAAATTGGTTAAGAATAGGGTTTTAAGATAGAATTTCAATATTATTTAAATACCTATGATTACAAAAAGATTTTTTGATAATTATAGGTATTTTTATTTGTTCGATTTTCTTTAGATAGCTTTTATTTAAGGTTTGTTATTTTGTAATTTTTGAATGAAGTATAGTTATAACTTTTAAGATAGTTTTTGGTGTTTGTAGGGATACATCACTAAGAATAAAGGTTATAGTATATTGTTTTCGTGGCGGTATTATATTGTATAATTTTATTGGGAGGGCATTATGTCTGATTTAAATGTAAAATTAGAGGGTATGTTAAGTTTTATTGATACCTATGGAGAGAATGGTTTTGATGACTCTAAAGTGGAGGAGTTGGAACAGCTTATTTTAGATTGTAATTCTGAGATGTCTGGAACAGCTACTAATGCAGTTGCTGATAGTATCTATGATACTTTGTATGATATGCTTAAAACTGTTAAGCCTGAATCTCATATTTTAAGTGAGATTTGGGAAGAAGACGGCGAAATCACAGATTACACAGATTTACTTGTTAAGAATCCTATGATGTCTATTGAAACAGCTAAGTCTTATGATTGTAAGGCTTTATCTGACTTTATTGATAGAATGCCTGATGAGACAGGGTATTTTGCATCTTATAAAATAAATGGTCACGGTATCAGAGTAGTGTATGATAATGGTAATTTGGTGTCTGCTACAAGTAGAGCTCGTAGTTCAGCAGGTAGAGATATCACTCATCATTTAAAAATAGTTCTCGGTGATTACAATGAAGAGTTAGCTGAGTATGGGGTAGTAGAATTAAGAGGTGAACTTTGTTTGCCTATAGACAAACTTGCTAAGGCAAGAGAATTCAATCCAGCTATTAAGTCAGCTTTTTCAGCGGTAGCATCATTAGTAAGACCCTCATCTACAGAAGAAGAAATTCAGTTATTAGATTTTCTTTGTTATGGTTTTATTGTTGATGGAGTTTCTTTTGACAATAGGGAAGAGGAGTTTCAGGAAATAGAAAGATGTGGTTTTTCAACTCCTGAATACCTGCTTATAGAAAGCTGTACCAAAGAAGAATTACCTGAGATGGTTCATAATGTAGTTGAAGCTTTTGAAGAGAATTATGAAGAATTTGGTTACTTTTGTGATGGTATTGTATTTGAATGTAACAGTAGAGAGCTGTTCAATGAACTTGGTACATCAGGTAATCACAATAATGGTAATATCGCTTTAAAGGTAGGAGTATGGGAACAGGTTTCTTACAGTGGATATGTTCAGAAGATATTATGGACAAGGGGTAAATCTAAATTATCTCCAGTAGCATTAGTAGCAGAGGACAAAGATATTATTGAAGAAGATGTAGATGGTAATGTATCTAATTATGAAGACTTAGGGGTATTAACTGCTCAGGGTAATAAAGTAAGAAGAGTACCTTTGTATGAGCCAAAAAATATTCTTATTTTAGATGCTTATCCAGGTGAGGTACTTTACTTTAGATACGGTGGAGAGGCAGGGGTAGTTCCTTGTTTCCCAGATGGTAGATTGCTTAAAGAGGATGCAGCTCGAGATATATTGTTAGGGGAGTGATGATATGAATATTATTCCCGATGGAAGTATTCTTTGCATTGAGTGTGGTAAACCTATTTCTAAAAAGAAGAGGGATTTCTATTATTCTAAATGCAAGGGTAGTAGAATAGGTAATAAATCTATTCCTAAAAAGGTAGTATTTATACATAAAAGCTGTTATCACAACAATTATTTTAAAGATAGGTAGGAGAAGTGAAAAATGAGTAAGAAGTCTTGGATGCTCGATTATTTGATGGAATGCAAAAATAAGATGAATAAGTATTCTGATATATACAAGAGTACAGATGTAAGATTAAATGTTGAAGTGGATGAGGGTGAATTATATATGCCCTTAAAAACTCATTGTAAGGTTTGTTATGAAGTACCAATTAAATTTATAGATTTAAGGGGTAAAGTTTTAGCTCTTAATAGTAAAGAATTTATAGTACCTGATTGTAATATTTGGTTTGACTTTATTTCTTGTTTTAAACCAGTAATATATTTCTTAGATACAAAAGCATCTATGAATGTAACTTTAGCCGTTACTGATGAGAATATTGCATACCCTATCGACATTAAAATTTCAACATCTTTAGATTTGTATTGTAATGCAGGTGATTTTAGATGCCCATCTATAGGAAATATTTGTAGGTTTATAAATTCAGAGGAATTTTTACCTGATGTAGATGCTACTGAGTTTCCTGAAAATATTAGAATAGAACCAAGAGAAGGTAAAGTAGAGATTGGTTTTATGGATGGTAGTAAGCTCTATATAGATTTAGGTAATAGCATAGAATGGAGCGGAGGGTATGTACCTAAGGTAAAAGACCTTGAATGTATATACAAAAAACTAAGTAAGGCTATTACAGAGGATTTAATCAACCCTCTGATGTACAGTAAGTTGGAATACAACCATTTAATTGGTAATATGATGTTAAGAGAATATTAAGGAGTTTATTATGTTTGTTAATTTAGGAGAAAAAGAAGAAGTGTTGGCTCAGATTAAGCCTAATAAGGTTAACTACTGTTGTGGTGGTTTAATAGGGTTATCTGTTGTATTTGGAGTGTCTTTACTGTTTATGGTAATGTTTTGGGTAGTAGGGGTATTAAATCAACCCCTATCAGATAATGGAAATCTTATGATAGGTTTACTTACCTTGGGGACGGGTATATTGCTTTTTTGTGTGATATTGGCAGCTGTATTTGTGCCGATTAGAGCCTCTAAATGGGAGAAAACTATGTATGTAATTACGACAGACAGGGTAATCTTTCATAATGGAGAAATAGCAGGGTTAGATATAAATTTTGTGTATATTAAAGATTTAAGTAGTTTGCATTTAAGAAAAGGGTTGTTTAATAAGATGACTAATACAGGTAGCATTGAGTTAGAATCCTATTTTTGTAATGGAACTATTGACCATGTAATGGCTGACATTAAAAACCCAGAAGGGGTATATAACTATTTGAACAATTTAATAATTTCAAAAAGATAATATTGTAACTTTTTATAAATTATGGTAAGATAGTATTACAGAATATAAAAGGTAGGGATGGTGTCAATATTTATATGTATGAAGACTATATGTTTGGTTTATTAAAAAGGTTTAATAGAATGTTAAGAGCTGTTGGTAGTCATATGTATTCGGGTAGTACAGCTTACCTTAATAAGGATACTAAATATACTCTTATGATGCCTTTAAAAATGATTAAGTGTGGTAAGGCAAAGCTATTGGGTAGTACAATACCTATTAGTTTAATAGATATATCAGGTAAGGGTATCTGTAATTATTATCGTAATTTTAACTATAAGATTAAGTTTTGTAGTTTATGGGACAAGTATTTAGATGTTTTAAATATTATAAATTATTGTATGGAAGGCATTTTCAGGGTAGAGTCCGTTTTATCAGTAACTGATGATGACTTTGTTTATCCAGTAGGTTTTACTTTTGATTGTAAAAAACTGATAGATTATAAAGGTTCTTTAAACCCATATGCTTTAGTTAGTAATGAATACAATATTACAAGAAGTGTTAAAAATATTTTGTCGGGTTGCGATATCAAGGTAATTACATTTAGACCTTTTGATGCTACTCTTGACTTGTCATATAATGACGGTAGCCTATTAAGGTTATCTCATTGTGGTAAAGCTTATAAGGTTAGGAAGGTATCAGAAGATACGGAAATTATGAAAGGTATTAAGTTTATATCCTTGTACAATCAGATAGCCACTATGATTAAAGGATATGAGCCCCTGTTGATGGCTTATAAATGTATTTCAATAGATTTGAATAGTAATAGTTTGGAGGTTTTTACTAATGAAGAACTGTTTAACTGCCAGAGAAATGTTTGCTGAGATTGGGTTTACTGTTTCTAAGGAAGATGAATGGGGGATTTACTATGTAGATGACTGTGATACAGAAATTTATATAGGCAGAGATGGCTGTTTAGAAGCAAGTTCTTCAGGATGTGATGATTACCCTCAGAGTGTACTCCTTGAGAAAGCTCATATGAGAGCTGTATTAAAGCAGTGGGAAGAGTGGGGAGTATCTTTCAATTAAATGAGGTGAAATTATGGAAGTTGAAAAACAGTTCGAAAAGGCGGGGTATGAATACTGTTGCATTAGTCCTGATTATACCGAATATATAAAGAAAGATGACAAGGATATCAGGGTATATAAGACTGGCAAAGTAGAAATTGTTGATGGTGATTGCATTTGTGATATTTCTTGCTACAATGGTTTTATATCTCCTGAAGAAAAGAGGGCAATAGCTATGCAGTTGGAAGAGTTTCAAGTAAAGATGTAATTAAAAGCACACTATAATGTGTGCTTTTTTTATAGAGTATATATTTTAGTTTATAGAATAGTATTAAAATTTGAAGACTAAGCATGAATTGGTATATTTGAATAGTTTCTTTTCGGGTGGTGTTATATTGAAAAGTAAGAAAAAGGTATTCAAACCGTATAAAACCTTTGTGATTTATATTTTAGTTGTAATAGCTATTTATGCAAGTTTTAATATATGCTTTTTTAATGCTGTAATACCAAGTTCCTCTATGGAAACTACTATAATGACAGGAGATAGGGTACTTGGTTCGAGGTTGTCTATTTGGTTCGGTAGTATAGATAGGGGAGATATCCTTATATTTAAAAAGGGAGAAAAACACTTAGTCAAAAGGGTAATTGCTGTTGAAGGTGATACAGTAGATATCAGAAATGGTAAAGTGTATGTTAATGGTAATATTCTTAATGAAACTTATACAAATTCAAAAGAGACAGTAAAAGGAAAATTAGAATATCCTTTAAAAGTACCTAAGGATAGTTACTTTATGCTTGGAGATAACAGAAATAATTCAGAAGACAGCAGGTATTGGGATAATCCTTTTCTTAGTGGGAACGATGTAGAAGCTAAGGTTGTGTTTAGGTATTATCCTTTTAATAATATAGGTGTTATAGGAGGTTAAAGTATGAACTATAGGTTGAGTACTTATGCTAACAGGGTAGAGAAAAAGGTAGGTTTTACCCTTGAATTGGGTGGCAAGGTAATAAGTGAGAAAATTTTCAGATTCAAGGGTACTAATATCAAAGAAAATGCTCTTGAAGCTATTTATGCAGGGTTATGTGCTTGCAGAGGAAAGTTAAAACACGATGATGTACTTATAGTAGAAGTACAGAATATACATCTTTGTAATTGGTTGAATGGTTTACAAGAGTATAAAGACTATAATGAAGGTTTAGACAATGTATTTGCTATGTTAGAGTCTATTGACTGTAGATACAGATTTATATTTGTAGTTAAACCATATGTAAAGGGGTATATGTCAGGAAAAGGTTTTACTAAGGTACAGGTCACTTCCTTAGATGATTTTATGTCATCTCTTGAGTAAATATGGAAAGGGTTGTTTAAATTGGTTGAAGTTAAAGATTTGTATGTTTACAGAATAGAAGATGGGTTACAGGGAGATTTAATTGAATCTTTCAGGTATGTGGAGTCTAAGTACAATAATATTATTCAAGATATAGTAAGATTTAACAGTTTTTCTTTTAAAAAGTACACCTTACAGTTTATGTATAGAACAACTGTTGATACTATGAATGTGGAAATAGACGAGGAGGGTAAGTTCCATATAGAAACTTATTTCGGTAAAGATAGGGCTTGTAATGCTATATTTACTGTCAATTATGATGATAATATGGGAAGAGCAGTTTTTGACCTAAAAAGTATTACTCCAGCTGGTAAGGGTGTTCTTATGGTTAAGAGAAACAAAGACGGTATGCAAAGACTTGTATCGAATATGTATGATTCTATAAAATTTATTGTATTCTGTCCTATTCTCACTATGCTTAGAAGTAGATTTTATGTAGACGCTAAGGGTAGACATTATATGAGAGAGGGTAGGGTTCATCAGGAAAACAAAATATTCTCTGTTATAGATTTAGGTAGCCATAAGGTTACAAAACCTGTAAACACTCATAAGGGTGGTAAGCATTCTCACGAGTATGAAGTGAAGGGGTATTGGAGAACTCTTAAATCGGGAAAGAAAATATGGGTAAGACCTTGTACTAAATGTAAGGGTAGAGGTAAAGTTACGAAAACTATCTCAAAGGTAGTTGATGTTATAAATATAGATAAAGCAATTGTCCAGGAGGGTAATGTAGGGTGAAAAATACAATTGATGCTATTAAGTATGGTCTTGAGACTTTAAATGTTACTACAAAAGAGATGTTCAATCTTATAGAGTCATCCAAAGGGTATGACGGAGATGATTATAAAAGATGGCTTGCTAACGAGATTATTAAGTTAGCTGAGAAGGATGATATTGGCTACTCTCAGTTACTTGCAAAGTGGTTTAATCTCGTTCAGAGTATTATTGAAGAGTATTCAGATGATTCTATTAAGAAATCCTTTGAGGATAAAATTGAAGAATATATCAGTAATGACATAGTATATTCAGTCGGTATGAGTAGTGAGAAGGACTACGGAGTTAAGGGTGACGATATTGACTGGGGTAGCAAGGTAGATTTACCGTTCAATTATGATTTTATTGAAGGCTTACCAAATGACTTAAGAGATGGCTTACTTGAAAATAAGGGAGTAACTATTTTTCTTAAGGTAAATAGTAAGAGTACCTTTAAGAAGAGTAGTGATATTGTTACCGATGCTAAAATAAATGGTATCTCTATAAAAAACTACGAGTCTATGATGTTTTATAGAATGTGTACTTTAATGCGTGCATTGGATGAACTTGGTACTAAGTTCAAGTTTGTTTTTATTGCTGATACTAAAGTTCTGTATGATAACGAGAATGCTGACATTATTAAATATTTATTATCTTTCTTTAACTATGAGGGTTTTGTAGTTAACTCTAAAGACCTGTATGAAGGTTCATATACCTCAGAGGAGTATGCTATTGTAAAGTGTACTTTAAGAGGTATGTATGATGAGGTTCAGGACGGCTTTCTTCTTAGGAGAGCTGAAGAGGTTGACGGTAAGTTTACTTTTGTAGGTAGAGAGAAAAGGTATTCTCAGGGTGAAGATATGTTTGGCTCTCTTGCAGCATACAAACTTGGTAGTGATGAGGAAGAGGATATCAAGCATAGTTTAGGCTATCTCTGCAAGGGTATTAAAGATAGAACAGCTTACTTATCAACATTACCAGTAGAGGGTGTTAAATGTGTACAAATTACCAAAAGGAATTTAAATAAGGTAGTATCATATTTTGGGGTATCTCAGGCGATGGTAAATTCAGGAATTTCAAGTGATATTACAGATATTATAGATGGTCATCCTGATTTTAAAGTTCTTGTTAATAATTGTATTCCTTTGTTTTTATTTGATGTAAATAGTAAGTTTTGTCAGGTAAGTGATTCAAGAAAAAATCCTTATGATTTGTTTGAATCTAATTTTGTTAAAAACTTGCTTGATAGGGGTTCAGTTTACTTCTCTTTTGAGTCTAAAGAGTTTGTAAGTGTATGTAAGAATATATTAACTTGCTACAATTTAAAACTCGGCGAAGAAAGTAAGATAGGTAAATCCTTTAATGATATGAGGGTAGCTTGCGAGAATGAAGACTTAAACAAGGCTTATTTTAATTCCTTATCTCGTTGTAAAGAGTTTATAAGTTCTTTATATAAGAAAATGTAATTATGTTGAGGGGGTTGAATTTAAATGGCTGAAAAATATAATCAGAAGAAAGAAAATAAAAAGAAAACTTCCAAAAAGAAAGATTACATTTGTGAATATTCGGGTTGTACTTGTAAAAAGGCTAAGTGCGAAGGCATTGATGTAGCATTAGTTGATTGCGATGATTGTCCTGTTTTTGAGTCAGTAGCAATAGGAGACCAGTGGTAATATGGGTGCTTTAAAGGATTTGAAGGATGTAAATAAGAGGGTACATTTACTTTTAACATCTTCTGATTTGGCTGAAATGTATGTATATGATGCTTTGAAAGAACGATGTCAAGCTACACTTGAAAGTGTCTTAGAAGTAAATAACGCAGGTACTTTTAAAAGTATGTGTGAGCTGGTAAATGTACAACCTAATCTTGCAGATAACTGGTTATTTGTAGTTAAGTACAGTAAGGTAAAAAGCCAATTGAAGAAAGTCTTGGGTATCTTTGAGTCTATGACTTCGGTATTTTTGATTAAAGTTGATAATTACAAAGACTATAAAGAGTTTAAAGAGATGTACTCTCAATGTAATGATTTGTATTTGCAAATTATAAGGAGAAGTGATATACTTAGTTTATTAAATGGATATCCTCTGAGTACAAAGGTATTAGATTTTATAGCATCATCTTATTTCAAAGAACCTGAAAAGGTATTTCAGTTAGCCAAAGAACTTAAAAATGGTGCTGTTATAAATACTTCTAAGGATGTTGTTAAGCTTTGTGGAGAAAGTATGGGCAGTATTCAGAAGTTTGTTATGCAGTTGTTAATGGATTGCCCTAAGACTGAAATGTTTATGAAGCGTAGTTATAAGAAAAGGGTAGGAGTGTTATATGACTTATGTGAATCCTTTACTTCAAGAACAGCTTATAACTATATAAGAGCTACTGTAAAGGATATTTTGTATATCAAAATGTTATACCTTGAGGGTAGTATATATGATAAGGTAAGAGATTTACCTGAGTGTTTTGATGAAAAGAAACTATCTAAGTATAATTATCTTTTAAAAACTATAACTTGTGATTTAAGTTATGGAAAAATATTAAACTTGTATAATATGCTTTATGCAGATGGTAGATGGTTTTCACCTCAAGATGGAATATCCTTTTTATACAGGTATTACTTAGATTTATTAAAGAAGAGTGAAGAACAATAAGGAGGCTATATAGTATGGAAATATTGGCAAGTTGCTCAGTTGAAGAGAGTTTACAGTACAAAGGTAAACTTCAGATAGAAAGTGAAGACGGTAAAGTAGATAAGGTAGTATTAAACATTGTAGTTGACGATGGTGATACTTCCATTTTGAAGAATTTAAACCCAAATATAAAATGTGTTACCTTTAAAAACATTAGTGAGGAAGATTTAAGGGGTATAGACATACCTGAGGGTAAGGTATTTAATGAGGTTGAGTATGAACCTCATATGTTAGTACCAAGAATTGATAATGTAACTACTCTTATCCGTTTACCTGATGGGTATTCTGATATGAGAGAAGCAAAGAGCCTTTGCAGTAGAGGAGAAAATACAAGGGTAATGGGCGGTAATCTTTTAAATATAGAAGGGGTAAAGATTGGTAGATATGATTCAGGTAAAGATAAAGGTTCTCCTGTTTACAATGGTATTTATGACCAGTTTTTAGAAGTAGATTTAAAAGATTTAGGAAATATAAGTGAAAAGGTTAGAAAGGCAAGAAAAAAGATAAGTTCAGCAGAGGGTAGCAAGAAATCAACAGGCTCTAAAAAACAGAAGGTAGTAGCTAAAAAGAATAATATTAGTAAATCTTTTACTACATTGTTTGGTAGTGAAGAGGAGGATTTCTAATGCGTATAGAGCTATTGATTATTTTCGGTGTGTTGATTGTTGTATTAGCTGTTATCTTTTGTATTAAGGTAGCTAAGAAGTTGGTAGGCAGGGTTATAGTTATAATTGTTGCCATTTGTGTATTTATGGGTGGTGGTAGTATAATAAACCTAAATTGCTTGGCTAACGAGGCAAAAGATAAGGTACAACAGGTAGTTTCTGTTGTAGGTGATAGCTACATTAAAACTGAAGGAAGCAAGATTTTTATAAATATTGACAATACTTGGTATGATGTGTCAAAAGTATCGGTGGTAGGTGACATCGTTAATAGTTGTACATTAAAGTATGATGATAAAGAGATATATGTAGGAAACTCAGGGGTAGTTAGTACAGTAAAAACTCTTGAGAAATTAGGCATTGTTAACAAAGAAAATAATTAAGAATAACTGGAATTTTTTGCTATATTATGGTATAATATTTAAAAGTTAATATCAAGGAGGACTAAATGTATGAAATATTACAAATATCAGCAGAATAGGTCTTTTTCAAAAATATGGCAGTTGTTTCAGGGTTTGGATAAAATGACCCCAGAGCAAATTGAGAATATGTATGAGGGTAGTGATTATTCTCATACGCTTGATATTGTTAAAGCAGCTTTAAATGGCTCCATTCCACTTACAGATGAAGCTGTCAGAGAGTTTTCTTTACAGGCTTATGAATATAGATGTAAAGAAAATGATAAAAATGGTAGGTTTAATAGAGCTAAAGAGGTAGTAAATATTGTTGAGTTCGATAATTCTGATGATGACTTAAAAGTCGGTTATGGTGAAATATCAGATAGAAAACTTAAGCCTAAGGAAGATGCTTTTGAAGAGTTGATGAATTCAAGAGCTTTTGAAGAAAATATTCGTCAGTTATACAATATTAGAACAAAGTACATAGTAGAATACGGTGTTGATTTGATAAGTGTACTTATTAGCTCATTAAAGGGTATTCCCGAGGCAATTCTTGAAATTAAAAAGTTGCTTACAGTGGATGTAAATATCAAAGATTTGATTATTTCTCTTTGTGAAGATAGCAAAGATGGAGAGTTGTTAAGGGTATTGGAAAGTGGAAAATTTAGGTTAGCATAATAAAGGTTGGATTTGATATGAAATACTATAAATATGTTAGAGATGCTGATTCTCTGTTGGCTTATAAAGCTCATGTAGCTGTAATGAAATGTAAGCCTTTAGCTATCTCAAAGTATCAGTCAAGGTGGGAAGATGCTTTAGATGATGCCTATTTTCATATTATGGAACATTATAACGAGGCTCAAGGTTCTTTAGAACATTATGCCCTGAGTGTAGTAAGTACTATCTTTTTAAATAAATATTCTAAAGAGGTAGGTTCTGATACTGTATTTGATATTGAATCTAATAAGGAGGCTGTTAAGTCAGATGAACTTGACAGTCCTTTTGACAGTATAGCACAGGAAGAGGATATTGAATATGGTAGCGTATTGAAGCAGTGTGTGCAATATCTTCTTCCTCTTTTTATTAAGGATTATGAACTATTTCATAGTAAAGACTGTTCTACTCGAAAGATGAGTTATACAGGGTTATTTGATAAATTTCCTGTAGAAGTGATTGCTCAAGTATTTAAAACCTTAGGAGAAGAGTATTATGAAGAAGGCAAGTACATAAACAACTTATCTAAAGAATGCCATATGCGTAATTTTAGTGCTGATAGGTATAAAAGTAGCCTTGATAAAACAATTTCTTATAGCGGTAGAATAGGAGATATAGTAAAATGTAAATCAATAGGGGTAAAGAGAAAAAAGTATTTATATGACCTGAATATTTCAGATTTATGTAGTAAAATATATAATATGTTTTATGATATAGGCGGAGTAGGTAGCAGGTTGATATATGGTATAAATGTTTTTTGTTCTTTATCGGGTAATGTGTACTTTAGTAAGGATGATTTATTTGATTCCTTAGAGAGAGAAATAATTGGTTCAGTACTGGCTATGAGAACAAATTTGAAAGTATTACATTATGACAGAGGTAAAGAGATGATTTTTACTTCTACAAGAGATGATGAACCCAGTGTAGCTTTAACGATGTTTAAAACAAAGGTTTTAATACCTTTAACGAGGTTGTTTATCGGAAAATTAGAGTAAAGGTGAGGTTGTTTAAATGTTAGTAGGTACTTTTAATTATAAAGGTCATAACTATGTTGTATCTGCTTATGATTATGGTGATAGTATGACAGCATACTTATCGCCAGTATTAAAAGAGGACAGAAAATTTCTTGATGGCGGTATTAAGGGAGACGGTTTTTATTTACCGCCTGATTGGGAAGAAATGTTCGTAAAAGTAGGTAGTGGTGCAGTTTATGCAAGTTGTTTTACCTATGAAGATACAGACGATGAAGGTAATCCTGTCAAATATAAAAATTCACTGAATGCTGATTTATTAAAGAAGTTTGGTAGTATTATTAGAGGTATGAAGTTAGCTTGTAATAATACTAACAAAGAAACTGATGATTTGTATGAAACCTTTAATCCCTCTAAAACTGTAAAGTACAATATCGGAGACAAAGGGTATGTGTCTTTGGAGATTAGGGTAATTAAAGAATTAAATTACCATAGCAAAGATGTATTTTTAAGTCTTTCAGAAGATTATACTTATAAGACTAAAATAGAACAGCTTACTAATGTAAACCATAAGTTTGCCTTAGATTTATCTGAGTTTGTTACAGAGGATAAGCAATCTGACGATTGGAATTTTGACTCTGAGGATAAAATCTTCAAGTTATCTGAAATTATTGAGGCTAATCCTACAAAAAGTTATGTTTGGCTTAAAGATAGAAAATATACTATTGTAAAGTCCTTTGAACAGATGACTGCTATTTGTAAGAAGATTTGGGAGCATAAGGGTATAGTAGCATTCGATACCGAGACCACTGGTCTTAATGTAAATGTAACAAGCCGTCAGGGTATTGGCGATAGACTTGTAGGTATGGTATTCAGTATAGATGTAGGTGTAGCATACTATTTCCCAGTAAGGCATAAGAAGATACAAAATATCTGTAATAGTGGTAATGAAGAGTTCATTATTAATACTTATTTTAAGCCTATACTTGAAACTAAAGATATTTTATGTCATAATGGCTCATTCGACTGGAAGGTTATGTACAATTACGGTATCTTTATGAATCTTGTTCAGGATACTTTGATTTTGTTTAAGGTAACTATGTGGAATGACCATAGAGATATGTCTATTGGTTTGAAACCATTAACGCATAGGGTATTAAATAGAGATAGTTTTGAGTTGAGTGACTTCGTACAAGGTAAATTCGGTAGCAACAATATTAAATTCTGGGACTTGGAAGAAGAAAGTGTAAAATATTATGCTTGCCCAGATACTGATAACCTTTTAGAATTGTATAAGTATTGTGTTGATACTAACTTACTTGCTAAGTATGGTGCTAAAAAGATTTATCAGATTGAGGTAGCTTTTTCGATTGTAATTGCTTATCAGGAGTATTATGGTCATTGCGTAGATATTAGTAAAATTGATGCTCTCGTAGAGGGTATTAAAACTTCTAAAGCTAATACTTATGCTAAGATGGTTGAAATTGTTGGTCACGATTTTAATCCTCGTAGTAATAAAGATTTACCTCAGGTTATTTTTAAAGAGTTAAATTATCCTATTTTAGAATATACTGATACAGGTAATCCCTCTTGTGGTAAAAAGTTCCGTAAGAAACTTATGGAAGAAAAGAATCCTGACGGTAGTAGAAAGTATCCATTTATAGCATATTTACATGAATATCTGGAAAACTCTACCCTTGAGTCAAATTTTGCAAAGAATATCGACAAATTTGCAACTGAGGACGGTCTTATGTTCTCAGAAGTGCAACAGTTCCTGGAGACTGGTAGAGTTTCTGTAAAGAATCCTAACTACCAGTCATACAGTGATGTGGTAAAGAGGTACATAATTCCAAGATATGGGTACTTTGCTTTAGATGCTGACTATTCTTCAGTAGAGGCTCGAATAATGGTTAGTATGGCAGGATGTAAGGATATGGTTGAGCGTATGAAAGACCCTGATACGGACTATCATACTATAAAGGCATCACAGATGTTTGGTATTCCTTATGAATTAGTATCGCATAAGCAAAGAAAGATGTCTAAGGGTGTAAATTTTGGCATTTTATATGGTTTGGGAGATCCCAATCTTGGGGCTACATTATATGGGGAGCGTACTCCAGAAAACACCCGCAAAGCTAAGAAGCAAAAGGAACTTTACTTCCAAGGTATGGAAGAGCTTAAAGATTTTATCAACAAATCAAAATCTCAGGGTACTACTCAATTCTACTCAACTACTGACTACGGCAGAAGAAGATACTATGACCCGAGAAGAGTTAGAAAAGATACTATTGAGCGTCAGTCTTGTAATGCAAGAATCCAAGGTACGGCAGCTGATATTTATAAACTTGCTATGGTAAGGTTATTACATCAGATTAGAAAAAGAGATTGGTTGGGTAAGGTACTCATTTCTGCTTTTGTTCACGATGAATGTTTTCTTGAAGTAAGTAAATCTCTTGACCCAATAGTAGTGTTAGGGGTATTAAGAAAGAGTATGATGCTTGACAAAGATGGTTGGTGTCCTTTGTTTATAGGTGCAGGTTTTGGAAGAAACTGGTATGAGGCTAAGAACACTGAAATTCCTATTCAAGTACAGGAGTCCTTAATCAATAGCTACGGTACTAATGGCTTAGATTGGTGGGACGGTGATACTGATAGGCTTTGTAACTTTGTAGTAAATGAAATAAATGATTACGGAAGAGATAGGGTAATAAATTACTTAAAAACTTGTGAAAAGGGTAAAGTACTGCCCCCAGCTATAAACAGTTTGGCTCACGATGTTATTGATGCTATTATGGGTGGTGCAAAGATAGGTGGTTGTGTTTGTACTGATATAGAGAGTAAAAGTGATGTACTTGAGAATCTTGAAGAGTTTGGTAAAGCCTTTGGTTGTGAAGATTTAGTTAAGAGCGCTGAAGTCTTGAAACCTGAACACAGTAGTACAGAGGTAGTTACAGATACTGAAGAAGAAACAGAAGACAATGGAGACGGAGAGGGGTATTCTTGGGAGGATACCATGCGAATGTACATAGGTTCTGTCGGCTGTTATTATAGGAGAGATGAAAATCAGACTTACTTCCGTTATGATGTAGATAATCCAGTGCTTATTAAATACTTATTTAACTTTGTTAAAAAGCACGAGGGTGATAGTGAATTATTCGCTGTTAAGAATGGTGAAATATTCTCGACGGGTATGAAGGTTAATAAATCGGTATATCCTGAGTTGGTTAAGATTTATGTGACTTTAGGTAAAAAGGTACTCAAATAAGTTATGAGGGTTTCTATAAATTATAGAAACCCTTTAATGATTGAAGAATGGAGAAAGTTATGAAAAAGTTTTTAGTATGTTTGATATTAGTTGGAATGACTCTTGGTATGTGTAGTTGTTCTTTCAGAACAGGAAAGAAGGGTATGATTATTGATAAGGCAATGAGTTATATACAAAAAAGCTATCCAGATGAAAAGTTCAAGGTAACAGGATTTGAAAACAACTGGATGAAGGAACACTATACAGTTAGTATCAAATCTATTGATGATATTGATGATTTTAAAGTACGCTTAGATGATAAAACTTTAGAAGTCACATATCAAGGGTATTATGCTCTTAAAACTGCTGATGAACTGAGTGACTTTTTTAGTAATGCTGTTCCTAATAGATATGATGTGTTAGTAAAGGCTTATGTTTATGATAATGGCGGTTCGTACATTTTAGATAATCCTAATTCATCTATAAATGATTTATTCAGTGAACCTACTGTTAAATACAGTGTACAGGTATTTTGTGAAAACAGATTAGGCGGTGGAATTACAAGTGTGGATAAATCTAATATATCTAATAAATTATCGAGTTTGTACGGCAAAGGTATAAAAGGTGATATACTTGTAGAATATTACAGTGTGGGCAGTTTGTATAATTTCAAGGTAAGGAAGATTATATACAGTCCTTATGATATTACAGAAAATATAGAATATTTAGGAAATAGTTTAATATCAAAGGGTATTTCAGATAATACTAATCTTAAAGGGTGATTTTGTGAAAAAGAAGGTTGTATTAGGTGTTTTAATATTACTACTGATGGTTTCAGTAGGTTTATTCGTATATCCAAGTATATCAAAGGATATCGAAGAGAAAAAAATCAATACTCAGATAGAAAATTTTGATACTCAAGTAGAAGAAGTTCAAGATGAAGGTTCTTATGAGGAAGCTTTAAAAGAAGGTAAGATAGACGAAGAAGGTTATAAAGTAGACAAAGAGGGTAACAGAATATCTAATACACCAATTCATTATAAGGTAGATTTAGATAGATTACTTAAAGATAGTCAAGCATATAATAAAAATGTAGAAAAGAATCAATATTCTTTGTTGACTGAAGCTACTTATGTTAAGTCAGCTTTAGATTTGACAAACTATGGAATATATGATGGTATTTATGGATATATATCAGCTCCAAGTATAGATATGAGTTTGCCTATTTATTTAGGGGCGAGTGAATATAATATGAGTAGCGGAGCTGGACATATGACAGGTACATCATTACCAATAGGGGGTAAGAATACTAATTGTATTTTAACAGCCCATACAGGGTATATTGGTAGAACCTTTTTTGATAATCTGAGTAGTTTAAGTAAGGGAGATAGTGTGTATATCAAAAACTATTTTGGTACTATACACTACAGGGTAGTAGCTACTGAGGTACATAGTCCAAAAGATTCCTACAGGTGTTATATAGAAGAGGGTAAGGATTTGATTACTCTTATAACTTGTATTTCTGATGGTAATTGGGGTTTTAACAGATATTATGTAATATGTGAGAGGGCAGAAAAATAATTTAAGAAAATTTAAAATATTTTTAGGAAATGCTTGCAAAACATAAAGAAATATGGTAAGATATAGTCAACAAAATAAAAAGTTACTTCAAATTTTTATTTTGTTTTCAAAATTAATTAAAATTTAAGAAAATTTAAAATATTTTTAGGAAGTGATTGCAAAACATAAAGAAATATGGTAAAATATAGTTAACAAAATAAAAAGTTATTTCTGTTTTTTAGTTTGTTTTTAAAATCAACTAAAACTTAAAAAAGATAAACTTTTTTTAAGAAGGACTTGAAAAAATTTCTTATATTTGTTAAAATTAAGGTACAATAAAAGGTAATAATATGAAAACCTTTTAAATTTATTTAATGCTTAGGAGGCATAATTATGAAAAAGACAGTATTATCAATCATCTTTGCATCTCTTATTACAGCAACATCAGTTATGATGTTCACAGGTTGTGGTAATAAAGAAACCTCAACTCCAGATGAAGCAACAACTACAGTAGCTACTTCAGCTGAAATGACAACATCACCTACAACATCAACTGTTCCAACAACTGTACCTAAGACTACAGTACCAAAGGCAGTTAAAGATTTGGTAGACAAGGGTGAAATCAAGGTCGACAAAGACGGCAACATCACTGATAAGAACGGTAAGAAAGTCGAAGTAAAAGACGGCAAAGTAGAAGTAAAAACCGATGACGGTAAGACAGTTACAGTTAAGGTCAACGATGTAAAAACTACGGTATCTAACAACAATAACGGCAACAAGGGTAACACCGAAAAGAAGGAAGATACTAATTCAAATACATCGGGTAACAACCAGAAGCCAGCTAAGCCGAGCAACTCTTCGAATAACAACCAGACACCAGCTAAGCCGAACAACTCTTCAAATAACAACAATAAGCCAGCGACAAATACTAAAGCGACTGAGGCTCCAAAATATAAGTATTATAAGCATCACGATGCTGTGACAAAACATCACGATAGAGAATGGATTGTAACAGGTACTCACGAGGAGCCAGTATATAAGACAAGATGGGTAAACATTTGTAATAATTGTGGTGTAGAATTAGAAGATGATAATTTCAGCGATGAGCATCTTACTTGGGAATTGGAAACAAATGGTGCAGGTGCTTATCATGCTGAAGAACGACAGGTTCAGGTAGGCACAAAAACAGTAGAAGATGGTTATTGGAAAGAAGCTTACACAGAAACAATCACCCCAGCTTATGACGAGGAAGTATCTGAAAATGATCACTGGGATAAAAAAGTTCCTATCAACTAAGCGAGAGGGTATTAATTTGATAGCAAGTATAAATCCTTTAAAATAATTAGGGAAGAGAGGGTTCTATATGAACCCTCTTTTTCTATGCTAAAAAATAAATATTATACTAAAGAAAGTATTCAATTTAATTATAATATATGGTATAATATAATAAAATAAAAGGAAAGGTTGTAGAATATATGGATATTGGAGTACTACTATTTATCTGTTCGGTAGTAGTAGGTTTACTGGTTGTGATTTATATGTGGTACACTTTTTAATAGAAAAGTAATCATATTTAAAATAGAAAAGAGGTATTAAGATGACAATATGCAGTTTTGTAGGTGATGAGTGTTTAAAGAATATTTTTCACCTATCAGCCGAGGAAGCGGTAAAGCACCCTGACTATAATAAGTACATAAGGGTATTATCAAGAGCAATCAAGGATGAAGAAATTTCTTTAGCGACAGTAGAGTCTCACCTGATAGGTATAGCAATGACATCAACCCTAAGAAGAAAAATTATACAGGACTTAAAGGAGGTATTTTAATGAAAATCAGAGATATTAAAAAGGCAAGACTTGAACATAGAAGTGTTTACTGTATTGATAAAGACACTTCTGATGTATTAAGATGTAGTGTAGGTTTATTCGGTTCTTTTGACTCTCAATTCGATGTAGAGCTTACACCAGAATATAATGAGTCAACCAAAGAATGTACTCATAAAAGATGGTTTTGCATAGCACCAGAAAATGTTTATGCTACAGCTGAGGAGGCTTTTAAATCAGTAGGGTAAAATGGGAAATACTTGTAGGGGATGAAGTATAATGTTAATTGAGAACAAAAATATAGAGGATTTACTTGAATATTTAAATCCGATGAGCAAATCAGAAGTAGATAACCTTTTATCGGATACTCCTCAATCTTTTAAAGATTGTATATCTTATTTTTCAGATAAGATTATAGCGGGAGATGTTAAAGCCAAGGATGTAAAGGACTTTTTATCAGAAAGGGTATCTAACTCTTATTTAGAGACGAAACTCTGGAATGGTATAGAAAAAAGCATTTACCCATATATCTCAACAGGTTACCTAAGAAATCTTACTACTACTAACTCCAAATTAGAAGATGCTTTTATATACTTGGAGAACAAGGCTATCTTAGAGGTAGGCTCTGAATATGAGAATAGTATTCTTGTTGATAACTTGAATATGGGTACTAAAAAGAGGCTTATTCAAACAGTAGATGCTATTTACATGATAAATGATATGATAATTATTAACAGATTTTCTAAGAAAAAATTTATAGAAGTAGCTAAAAAGGTATTCGGTTTTAAATGTGATGAATCAGAGATAATTTGGTATTGTTGTGACAAGATGAGAAATAAACTTGAAAGATTTTATCTACTTAAGGCAATATCAAACCTAAACAAGATTTCAAACACAATAGATGCAATGTATGATATAGTAGACGATTTCAGTTAATTACTATTAATCAAAATCAAAGATTGTTACAATTTTGTTACTGAATACATTTAATTGTATGCTAAAATATGGTAAAATAGATATACAATATAAAGTTGGAGGTACAAAATTATGGATAGAATTTATCAGATAATGTCTTTGGTAGGTATAGGATTATGCTTATTGGTTGTAGTAGGCTGTATAGTGGGTATAATCTTAGAGGTAATAGGGTATAGGGATTAAAAAAAATAAATTCTAAGAAAATTTAAAATTTAAATGAGAACATATTTTATTTTTCAAAGAATTATGTTAAACTAACAGTGCAATAAGAAATTATTGCTATGTTGTTCATTTTTCATTCCTTTTGTGAAACGGCATTTAGAGGGTACTCCTTTAAATGCCGTAGACTCAAACAAGTTATCCAGTTTTAATTTATATTTTTTCATCTCAAAAGACCAGCCTTTCTCTAAGAAGATTGAGAGGTTGGTCTTTTGTATTATAAATGCAATCCTACAAGGATAGGTTATTTTGAAATAGAATAAAAGGGTATATTAAGTCTTAGTGCTTGTCACTATTGAGAGGATGTTAAAATTGGTTAAGTATGTGGTAGTAGTAAAGGATGTTTTAAACGATAAAGTTCATTATCTAAACCCAGTAGCTGACTATTTAGACCAATTAACTACTAATTTAGATGATGCCCCTAAGTTTTCAAGTGAAGAACTTGCTGAAGAAGCATATAGGGTATTAAAAGATAGAATACCGATAGGTTGTTCAACAGCAATATACACCTTAGAAGGAGAAGATTTTAAATTATATAAAATTTTATAAAGGTTGTCATATGTTGGATTTAATTTTAATTATTATATTACTAATAAGTATTGTTGCATTAGATGTGTGTATTATAGTGAACTGTATGCTTTGTTCAAAAGCAGTATCAGTATTGATAGCAATACTAAGTTTGATAGGTACAATATCTTTGGTATTACTTGTAATGAGGAGAGGTATCTTATGGATGTAATAGATACAATGCGTTGGGTAATAGAAGGAAGCACCTTAATAGGAGCGATATTGTTACTGCTCTCTGAATTTATAGATAAATACTCTATAAGATTATATATGTTATCTTTAATATTCTTTGGGGTAGTTATTATCTTACTTGTAATAAGTGAACTAATTATGTTTACATAGGAGGTTGTTATATGTTGGATTTAGTTTTTGTTATCACATTAATTATATTAGCGGTAGGAGCGGTTGTATTGGGTATAAGCGTTATATTTAATTGCAGGCTCTGTTCTAAAATAATATCAGTAGTGATGATGATATTATGTTTAATACTTATAATATCTATGATATTGCGTATAATGAGGGGTGATATAGTGTTACTGTAATATTTATTATGTCTTAGTAAGGAGGATATTTTAATGAAGAATAAATTTTCTATAGGTGAAGAGGTAATATTTCTCACCAGTATGGGTAGATGCTTTTCAATAGCTTTACACCCCCAGTTGGGAGAAGCTGAATGCACGGGTATTAAAGCTAAAGTCGTAGAAGTTAATATTGCTATGTATGATAAAGGTTGTTTCAATCCAGAATGCATGAGTGGTGATTGTCAAATTTCCTACTCAATAGAAATAGAGGGTATTCCTAATAAGAGAGAGTTCGTGTTTTCGAGTTTGAGTTGGAAAAGATTTCTGATAAAGAACAGGAAAATTATAACTATGAAATCGGTGAGGTTGTCACTATAGGAAAGAGTCTTTCTGGAAGAGTTGGCGGTATCCGTAAAAATGATAAGGGTGAAGTTGAATACTACATCTCCTATGCAGAGCCTGATACTTTCAAGTGGTATCCAGAAAATGTATTAAATAAGATAGGTAAGAAAGAAGGTATTAAAATTGGAAATGTCTGAGTATGTAGTGGCAATTAAAGATATAAGATTGGGAGTAGGGTACTATTTAAATCAAGAGGGTATTTATGATACCCAGCTCTCTACAGATTTTAATAAAGCTACAAAATTTTCTTGTGAAGAACTTGCTGTAAATGCATATAAACTTTTAAGAAGTAGAATACCTAAGGAATATTCAGCAGGGGTATATGCTATTGAAGAGGGTTCCTTAGTATTAAAGAAAATCCTTTGTAAGAAGGTATAGTTATGTTATTAGTCATAGCTAAGAGGGGTAAAGATGTATATTTTCTTACCAAGTATGGATTCTTTTCAGGGTATGGGTTAGCTTTAAAGTTTAACTCAGTAAAAGAAGCTGAAGGGCATTACAAGACAGTTAAACCTAAACCAGCAAATTCATATACAATAGGTATTTGTGAAGATGTAGGCAACAAGTCCTACTTAAAAGAAAGATACATAGAGAAGTTGTAAGGGGTTATTTATGCAACCTAAGTTTTGTTTAAGAGAAAAGGTAAGTATAAGGTTACCTAAGGGTACTAAAAGTGATAGTAAACAGGTAGAAGGCATTATTCATAGAATAGGAGTTGCTCAACCTGAGGACGGGTACTTTACACCATATGTGGTAAGTAGTTTTTGTATCTGCTATGAAGTGATATACCAAGGAGAAAGATTGGTAGTACCTGAAGAAACCCTATCTAAATTGACCAATGAAGAATCCAAAAGGTATAAGTTCGGTCTTGGAGATGTAGCTGTTTTTAAAAAGAATGGTAAACAGTGCAGGGTAGCAGGTATAGCTAAAAACCATTATGGGGATATTGTGTATTATGTAGTTTATAGAGATGAATTAGAAGATAATTTCTCAACTCAGAATATATTCAGTTTCGGGTGGTTTTTAGAGGGTGATTTAGAGGTGAAGAACAAACCTGTAGAATAGGGTATTGTAATTTAATCAAATATTAAGAGTTTACAGTATTGGTGTTTAAATATACTAATACTGTAATTTTTTATATAGAATAGATATTGTTATGTAGTTAATTTTTAAGGCGGTGATATAGACTTTATGTGTGAAATTTACCATATTTCTATTGATTTATTGTAGAATAGCTATACTTTTTTAGATATGGTTATTAAATAGATTGATTTTTATATGGTAAGTGATTATAATTATATTATAGTCAATACAATTAAATATATGAGTTTTAATTAGAAAGATTACTCTGTAAAAAGTAAAATGTCTTAGGCTTTCTTTAATTTACCGTTTAATTATATTAAAGAAGGTGATGCCCATGGGTATTAGAGATAGACCTAATAAATTCATTCGCTAATACTTTATCATATAACTTTATGTTATAAATATTTAGTAAAGGAGAAAGTCAAGACAATGAATAGTTTTAAGAAGGCTATTGCAGTTGTACTTTCGGCTGTAACGATGGCAACCACTTGGGTGGGAGCTATACCAGTTTTTGCTGATGAAGTCTCATCAGGAGAGACGGGTACTGTGTATGTTAAACTTACTGACAATGGTTCGGTTAAAGTTAATGCACAGGACGATGAAACCTCTTATCGTTTAAAGGATAATGAGGTACAGTCAAAAGATAGTAACGGCGAAGTAGCCACAGTAAACTGTGATAATGCCGATTATGACTTTAAGGTAGAAAAGCCGATTGGTACTACCTTAGATGTCAAGGCTGTTGCAGACCTCGGATACAAGGTATCTGAATATTCAACTACAACTGACAGTGGTGATGTTTCAGAGGAGGATTTATCCAATGAGATTTCAACAAAGGCTGATTCAGTAGTAGTAAGTGAAAAACCTCAGTATGTTACAGTATCATTTGATGCCTTAACAGTATCAATTGATAAAGATGAAGAACTTAATGATTTAGACTTTTCTACTTGTAGATTACTTGTAGGTAGCTCAGTAGAAGATGTTCTTAATGATGTAAGTGTACTTTCTACATACAACGGGGTATCACTTTTACAGTTCCCATCTGAGGATGCTACAAAAAGAGCTTATATAGCTTTATCTAAGGTAGCTGATTTTGTTAATGTAGATACCGCTGATTTTGAGGTATCTGATATTGCAAATGTTGAAAAAGATGAGACGTCAGAGGGTATTAACCCTATTGGCGAATTATCTGAAGCAGATACAGAGGAAGTAAGTCAGAGCAATGTTATTGCTGTAATTGATACAGGTTCATCTGAAAGAGATAATGTCATTGAGCGTGTTTCAATGCTTGGTGATGATGTATCAGATGATAACGGTCACGGTGATGAGATTATTTCTAAAATCCTTTCGCAGGATAAAGATGCTAAGATTATTTCCATTAAAGCTATGGACTCAAATGGTAGAGGTACAACTTCTTCGGTATATGCAGGTTTGCAGTATGCTATTGAGAAGAAGGTAGACATTATTAATATGTCTTTTGTCGGTATTGCTAATGAGGACAACTCTTCAATTAAGGATTTAATTGAAACAGCTATTAACCAGGGTATCACAGTAGTAGGAGCAGCAGGTAATAACGGTACTGATGCTTCATACTTTATTCCAGGATGTGTAGAAGGTGCTTACATTATTGGTGCAGCAAATAGTGATGGTACTCGCTTAGAGTCCTCTAACTATGGTAAGACTGTAGACTATAATGTAGTAGCAGGTTCAACATCTGAGGCAAGTGCTTTATTCACAGGGTATCTTTCGAAGCATAAAGCGATTGACGATGTTAACTCTAATAATCTTATTTACAGTACAGATTATAAAGGTAAAGTTGAAGAGCCTACAGAGCCTGTTACAGAAACTGTAACACAGCCGACTACAGAACCTACAACAAAACCGTCAACAACTCAGCCATCAACAACTCAGCCGTCAACTGAACCAACTACACAGCCAACGACAGGTAGTGAGAGTGTTTCAGATATTAAATCTTTACCAGTAGATACCTCTAAAAAGGTAGTAATAAAGTATTTATTTGTAGACAGCTCAGAGTTAAGTGGTAGTGAGAACATCGACAGGGTAATGCTTGCAAACAATAATTCTTTACTGTATCAGTTGGAAGAATATGCTCCAGTATATAAAGCTAAAGATGGTACTTATAAAGTAATTGCAGATGCTCCTTTTAGCAATGGTGCATCATCAAGTAAAGCTTTAGATGTTGATTTTGCAAAAGGTAATGTTAATGGTGAAGTAGTGACAAAAGGGGTATCGTATGATTATGATACCAATGTAGCTACAATTTCTGAGGGTAATATGTCTATTAGCGACGATGATTACGCTAATATGCAGGTTCAGGTTATGTTAGCTACTTCATTAGATACCTTATCTAAAGTAAATGTTACAGTAGAAACTAAGAAGGGTAAACTTCTTGACAAGCGTACAATTTCAGATAAGCCTTTTAATGGTTTAGCTTTAGATTTAGATACTTCTGTTTCTATTTCTAAAGATGATTTGACTGTTTATATAAACGGTGCTAAGTTTGATGAGTTTACTGTTGAAGATAACATTTTAAATGTTGATAAATACTTTGGTTTAGTATCTAACCTTAAAATTGTGGTAAAAAAGAAGGTTAATTCTGAATTTAAAGTATCTTCTACAGATAGATTTGGCAATGTTGTAGATGGTAAATCTTATGATAAAGAAAATCTGTATTTAGCTGAAGGTACTGATGTATCTTGGCTTAAAGTAGGTGCAACTGCTGAGGTTGGTGTAAAGATTGGTAACAGTGACTATTGGCAGGGGGCAGATGGTTTACCTGTTGATAAAAACCCTATTTACTCATCACAAAGCGATGGTGTAGGTGGTCAGAGTATATACATAGCAGACTTGGGTATAGCTACTTCTGTAAACTTTAATGGTCATACTTTAAATTTCCAGTTTTATAATAGCAGTGGTAAATCTTATGGTGTTTGGAGTAATGTTGATCCAGGTCACGGTTCCTATAACCATGCTTTACCAGGAACCTGTTGGCATATAGGTACAGGTTGGTATTTATCTACAAATGATCCTGCTTTTAAATCTGCTACTTTAAAGGTTCTTTCCAAGGATACTAAAGATGGTATTACTACTTTAGTATTTCGTATTGTAACCAATGTTGGTATGGCAGGCGGTGGAGCTGGTTTTAGTCAGGGTGTTGGTATCATTACTACAATTAGAGTGAGAGACTCCAAGATTAAACTTCAGATGGCTAAAGACAGCTCAGTAATGGGTTTTAATACTGATTACAGCAGAGCAGGTGCTAAATATTACATTTACACCAACCAGTCTTGTACTACTCATTTCAAGATCAATAAGAATAATGCTTACATTACTATTAATAGTGATGGTTATGGAAAACTGGGTAGTGGCTCGGGTGTAAACAATGACTCAAATGATAAGGGTACTCGTTTCTGGGGTAAAGATTCAGGAGCTGATATTCAAAAAGGCACATATTATGCTAAAGAGGTAGATGCTCCGACAAGTGGCAAGTACACTTGTGGCTCTAAGTTCCAGATAGATGGGTATTATAAGTTTGTGAGTGTAGGTAAAAAGGATAGCAAAAATAGACCTATTTATAGAGCTCATTACTTTAATAAAAAAGGCACAGATGTGGGTACTCCTGAGGATGACCCTTTAATTCTTCTTCAGTTAAAGAAAATGTCAGCAACACCTGAATTTACTAATGGTAATTCTTGTTACTCCTTACAGGGTGCTGTATATAACATTTATTGGACTAAAAAAGATGCGGAAAAGGGTATTAATGACCATGGTACAATGACAACCGACAAAGACGGTTATGCTATTTACTATGACCCTGGTAGTGGTCATTATGGTATTAACAGTAATGATACGGATGCCGTTTATAAAGGTAAAGGCTCAGGTACTCCTGTAAGAGCAGCTCAGCGTGATACAAGTGAGTTCCAAGGTTGGTATATCAGAGAGGTAACAGCACCAAAAGGCTATGCTCTTGATAAGACGGTATATCAGCTAACTGATAGTGGTATTACTAACAGTAAGGGTTTAAAAATCTACAGACCTAATGGAAATTCAAAGGGTATTACTGATAAGCCAATGAACGACCCGTTCTTGCTTTTAATTGAAAAGCATAACGCAATTACAGGTAAATCTGAGAAGTTAAAGGATGCAGTATTTAAACTTGAGTACTACGCAGAGTATTTAGATTCTACTAAGTACAAAGATAGCTTTGAGGTGGATTCATCAGATCCAAAGGCTGAAATTCCAAAGTTTACTGCAAGTAAACCAACGAGAACTTGGTATGTTAAAACAAATGAATATGGTAAAGCAAAATTAGATGATAAGGATATTTTGCATACATCTACATTTAATTCTGATGAAGTCTACACTGCTTCTAATGAAGATGGTTCTAAATTAATTGTTGTTCCTTATGGTACTCTTAAAGTTACTGAGGTACAAGCTCCAGAAAAGTATGAGCTTACTCCTGTAATTTATTACAGAGCTTTAAAAGAGAATTCTTTAGCAGGTATCAGTCAAGTAGAACTTCCTGTAGATGAGACTCCAAAGGTTGAGATGGACACAGTAGCCTTAAATACTGATACAAAATCTCACAACGGTTTCACAAGTGCTAAGTCTCGTGTATCTGATACAATTACTTATAGTAATTTAACAGGTGGTAAAGACTACACCATTAAGGGTATGCTCATCAAGAAGAGCGATGGTTCAAAGATTCCTCTCTTGAATGAAGACGGTACTATTCTTAAAGACTCAAAGGGTAATCAAGCCACTGAAAAAGTGGTAAATATGGTAGCGAAACCTAACGGTTTGGGTACTTATACTGTAAAGTATTACTTCAATTCTAATGGTTTAGAAAAGGATTCAGTTGTAGCTTACGCTTTCATTTATGACAAGGCAACAGGTGAATTACTTGGTAGTCATGAAGATATTAATGATGCCGACCAAACGGTATCATTTAGGGGTAGAGAGCTTAGTATGATTACTGCAGCTAAGAATATGGCTACAGATGATGATATTTCTTATATTCCTGATGACTATTGGGGTAATATTACTGATAAAGTTACTTATGTTGGCTTAGATAAGAATCAGGAATACAGGTTAAAAACTGAAATTTATGAAATTGTAAATGGTAAGGTGTCCAGTACTCCTGCTGATATTATTTATACCTCAGGTACAAAATTTGTAAAGGCGATTTATACAAAATTTCGCCCAAAAGCAGATAGTGGTACTGTTAATGTATCAAACATCAGATTTAAATTCCCAGAAGGAAACGCAGATTTAACTACCCGTAAGTTTGTAGTCTATGAGACATTGATTTACAGTGATGGCTCTTCCATTATGAAGAATGGAATGGTTGATCCAGGTAGTATTCATAAAGACCCAACTGATACAAACCAGATTGTAACTTACTCTGATTTACCTGTAGATACAACTGCTAAGGTAGCAAATGCATCAGGTGATGGTAAAGTAGGTTATATTTCGGGTAGATTGTCTCAGACTTCTATTGCAGAAACAATTACTCTTGAAAACTTGAATGCTACTAAAGAGTATGAATTATCTCCTTATGTGGTGTTTAAAGATACTGGAAAGGTACTTGATAAAGCTAAAGTCTATCTTGTGGACGCTAAGGGTAATAAAACTCTTATCACCAAAGCATCTGACGGTTCTACCTTTAAACCTGATGGTGGCGGTTGGGACAGTGATTCAGGTAGATTCAAGTTTACTGCTTTAGCAAAGACTATGCAGATGAAATTAGTATTTGATTTATCTGCTTATAAAGATAGTCTTGCAGGTAGAGAAGTTGTTGTATGTGAAGAAATTGGTGGTATGCAGTTGTATAGTGGTGAAGAATTCTACTACACATATGGTGAGCATAAAAACTTAGATGATGCTGACCAGACTGTTAAGTTCATTAGTTCTACCATTAAGACTAAAGCATCTATGGTATCTACGAATACCAAATATGCTTATGCATTGGGTAATGATAATGTTAAAGATACAGTGTCTTTGACTGGCTTAATTAAAGGTCAGACATACTCATTACAGGGGTATTTAATTGATAAAGCTTCAACTAAGAGTATAAATTCTCAGTTTACAAACAAGAATTTTGTTGCTACAGCAGAGTCTATGGAAGTAGAAATGGATTTGGGTATTGATACTTCAGAGCTTGCAGATAAAGATATTGTAGTTTATGAGAATTTATACTATCGTGGTAGTTTGATTGCATCCCATGTGGATATAAATGATGCAGACCAGACTGTAACAATTTTGAATCCTACAATTAAAACAAAGGCATCCTCGTCATCAAGTGATATTCACAATACTAATGTGCCTGTAAGACAAAGAGGTTATATTTATGATACAGTTGATATGACTGGTTTAATTCCAGGCAAGGAATATACAATATCCAGTCAGTTGTTATCTAAAGATACTGAAGAGGCAGTGGTATTATTAAAAGATGGTGTAAAAGCTACATTAAGTAATACTAATTTACCAGTAACGGTATCTGAAGATAATAAAACTTTATCAACGGTATTTACAGCAAAGGCTGAAAGCCAGTCCATTGTAATTAGATACTGTCTTGATTCTACTTACTATGCAGGTAAATCTGTTGTAGTAGTTGAAGATTTGTATTATGACGATAAACTTATTGCAACTCACCGTGATTTAACTGATACAGACCAGACTTTAACTTATAAGAGTGAAGGTTCTCTCAAAGTCACCAAAGTAGATTCTACCACAGGTGAAGTTGTCAAGGATTCAGCTACCTTTAATCTGTATAAGGTAAATGATGATGGCACAGAGACTCTGGTAAGCAATCATTTTTCTTCGATTGTAAGTCAGCAGTTGGGTACTTATGTATATCACTCTAAGGAATCATCTTCTTATTCTACAGATTTGTTAACCTACCCAGAAAGACATCATGGTATGTTGGTAAATCCTGATGATGTTGGTACAATGTCTATTACAGGTTTACCAAGTGGTAAGTACAAGTTAAGAGAGATTAAAGCACCAGAAAATTACATCATATCTAATCAAGAGGGTATTGATGTAGAGATCATAAACGGTGAAGTTACTGAAGCTGTTGTAGAAAATGAACCTCGTAAAACATTTATGATTTTTGTAAAAACAGATGATAATGCTAATCCTGATTCAGCCAAGGCTCTCTCAGGAGCAGGATTTACTGTTTATGCAGATAAAGAGTGTAGTACGGTGGCTCTTGATTTCTATGGTAACAAGATAAATGAAAGTATTTCTGATGCAGATGGTAATGTATCTTTTGATAATATCCTGTATTACGAAAATAAAGATACTGTACTGTATATCAAAGAAACTACAACTCCTGCAGGGTATGTACCTCTTAACTATACTATTAAAGCTGTAATTGATACTACTGGTGTTGTAAAGTATTATGCTTTATCTGATTCAGGTGAAACAGAAATTACTGATACCATTCATAGAGTATTTGCAGGGGGTGCTTTGGAGTCTGATTATACAAGAATTATTAACCACAGAGGTTCAGTAATTCTTAATAAGAAGGATGAAAATGGTGATAACCTTGCAGGTTCTGAGTGGGAACTTCATAAGGTAACTAAGGCTGTAGCTGATGATGGTACTGTATCTTATACCAGTGATGAGGTAGTTTCAGTAGATGCTACTAAATCACAGGGTACTTACAGAGCTGAAGATATGCAGAAGGGTACTTCCACATTAAAGACTTCAGATGAAGGTACATTAAGTATCGGTAATTTACCTTTGGGTGATTACTATTTAGTAGAAACTAAGGCTCCTGAAAATAAGATGCCTTTCGGAGATAAGATTGAGTTCTCATTAACTGCTGATAAACCTGATATTGGTTTAACCGATGACGGTATCACAGTAATAGATAACAATACTCTCTTACCTAAGACTGGTTCTTTCGGAGATATGGGTATCTATTGGATAGGCTTAGTTTCGTTGTTAATTTCGTTATCTATCTTTGCTCTTGCTTTTGCGAGAGCAAAGAAGATTAATATATTTTTAAAAAGGGGTTAAAACCAGTGAGAAAAATGTCAATCGCAAAATTTACTATGGCGATGGTACTTGCTATGATGATGGTTATTACATCCTTAGTAGGAGTATCAGCAGCAACATCCAAGACTTTACTTGATTCGTCTAAGAAAGTAGAGTTTTCTGTAACCTGTGATAAGGTAGGTTACACATTCAATGTATATAAGGTAGCTGACCTTGTATCAAATTCTACAAGTCCTTACGAGACAAAGTATAAGTCACTTGTATCTTCGGTTAGCAGTGCAGAAGTAACAAAGGACATCAAAGATGGTAATTCAGTAGGCTTACTTGCAGCCTTAGATACTGATAAAATCGCAGATACCCTTAAGGTAGGTTCATTTGGACCGACATCTGCTACTAATACAACTGCTAAGTTCAGCAACCTTGACCAGGGTATTTATTATGTTAAGGCTGTTAACTACCCTGCAGGTGTAAAGGAAGTAAGAAACTCAATCTTTGCACTTCCTTATTATCCGTCAAATGAAAAGGGTTGGACATACGAAATTGATTCAATTCCGCTTGCAACTAAGGTAGTTGATGAAGACATTACTACAAAGAAGACAATCACAAACAGTACTAAGAACAATGAGAATTTCACTGATGTTTCATTAGGTGATACAGTAGATTTCGAAATTAAATCTACAGTAACTGGTGAAAAGTCTCATGTAATTACAACACCTGCTGGTGATAAGTACACAGTTGAAGATTTCAAACTCAACAGTTACTATGTAACTGATGATATGTCAAAAGGTTTAACACTTTCAAAGAATTCATTCAAGGTAACACTTCAGGATGAAAGCGGTAAGGTTGTAAAAACTCTTAGTGGTACAGGTGCTACTCCTGATTACACAGTAACTTATGAAACAGGTTTTGATGGTAGTGATATTACTAAGAACACTAAGTTCACAGTAGCATTATCAAAGGACTTCTTACAGAAAGATTTCTTCTATGAAGATAATGTATATTACACAAGTGTTACATATTCAGCTGTCCTGAATAAGGAAGCTGTTGTAGGACCTAAGGGTAACCCGAACACAGAGCCTAAAATCTCTTACTCAAATAAGAATGATGTAGTTCAGGAGCACGAGGGTAACACAGTATATGTTTACACATATGCTATTACTTCAACAAAGAATGATCCTGACAACAAGCCGTTAGCAGGTGCTACTTTTGAGCTCTATAAGACTGAAGCTGATGCTAAGGCTCAGACAAATGCAATTGCTAAGGGTGTTTCAGACGCTCAGGGTAAGGTAGCTTATAAGAACTCTAAGAATGAAGTAATTCGTTTAACAAGTGGTACTTACTACGCAGTAGAGACAATTGCTCCAGAAGGATACAACCTCTATGGTAAGGTAATTACAATTGACCTTTCAGCTACTTATAATGATACACTTACAGATGGCACATATGTAAAGACTTGTCAGGAAAATGGCACAGCAACATTTAGTGTTACAGATACTAAGCTTGTAACTCCTAAAACTGGTGGTTTTGGAGATACAAGTATGTATATAGGTGCAATTGCAGTAGGTTCAGTAGCAGTACTTGGTCTTGCAATTTATGGTATTGTTGCTATGAGAAAGAAGAAAAGAGAAAACTAATTCTTAGAGAATAGGGTATCTCAAATTGAATAACTAAGAGGTAGGGTACAGTATGAAAAAATTCAAACCAATATTGATTATAAGTGTAATGCTTTTAGCGGTTGCGGTGGGATTTCTACTGTACCCTACTGTTAGTAATATAATAAATGATATCACTAATGAGAGCAGGGTATCTAATTATTCTAATGTAGTTAGTGCCTTATCTGATGATGAAGAATCTTCTTTATTAGAAGAGGCTGAAAATTACAATAAGTTGTTATATGATACTGAAGAAAGAGATTTTGAAGAAAGTGATGATAGTGATTACTACGATATTCTAAATGTTGATAACGGTATTATGTGTTCAGTAGATATACCAAAGATTAATGTTAACTTACCAGTTTATCACGGCATAGATGATGATGTATTAGATGAAGGTGCAGGTCATATGCCAGGAACCTCCTTTCCTATCGGTGGAGAAAATACTCACGCTGTTATTTCGGCTCACACGGCTTATCCAGGAAAAACCTTTTTTAATGACTTAACTAAGTTAGAGGTAGGGGATGAGTTTTATATCAATGTTTTAAATAAAACTCTAAAATATAGAGTATTTGAAGTAAACATTGTAGAGCCTAATGATATTTCCTTATTGGGTATTGACGAAGGAGAAGATTATGTTAGTCTTTTAACTTGTTATCCATATGCTGTAAATACTCACAGGTTGATAGTGACAGGTAAAAGAGTTACAATGAGTAGTGATGACGAGGTAGTTATTTCCTCGCAGAGTAGCAATGTTATTCCAAGAATGATTTTTGTTATATCTATTGTAGTAGGGGTACTGATAGTAATATTTGTGGTATGGTTTATAATAAGGCGAAAGTTTAAAAAGTAGTTTAAAAAGTAAATATTAAGGACTTCTTTAAGAAGTCCTTTTTATTTTGTGATGGATTAGGTAGAATTGTTTTCTTATAGAAAACTTTACGGTGGGAGTGCTGTGTAATGGGTATTTATGAAGGTTATGATGAAAATAAACAAGTAGAAGAAGTAAAGGGTATTACGGATAAAGTTACCAATTATACTTTTACAAATATGGAATATCCTTGTATGATTTTCAAAAGAGGTTTTAAACTGGCAAAACACAAGGTACAAGTTATTAGTAATATGGTACGAAGTAATACTAAGGGTTGTGAAAAAGATATTTCTTTATACTTCATAAATAATGATGAAGTATTCAAAATGGGTAATATTTGTGGTCAGCAGGTAGAAGCCTTAATTGATGTAGCAGGTAGGGAAAATTTGATTGCTTATGCTGATGAGGAAACTCAGTTATCAGGTAGTTTGATTTATACTCTTTGCAGGGTATAAATAGTGTGTACTGATATAGTAATTTTCTTAAATTAAGAATTTTTGTTAAAATCTTAGATATATAAATTGCTCTACATACGATGGTTAATTTTAGGTATCAAATATGTTATGAAAGTAGTTTGATTTTTCTTAATTTTTTGCTATTTTTGTAGGTTTGATTTTCTGTAGAGTGAGAATTTTTAAATCTTGTATTTTATAAAATTTGTAGGAAGAGGGTATTGAATTATATGAAAACTTGTGTAGTGAGTGTATTCCCAGCTTGCGGTAGAAATTACACTTATTACAATCAGAATAAAATTCTGATTAGAAAAGATTTGTTTAAAGAGAAAAGTAGTTGTACAATTTTAAATTGTAACGACAGATATCCAAAAAGTATAAAAACTATAGAGAAAGCAATAGGTATTGTAGATTTTATATTTTTTGAGCAAAATGATGTGTTATTGAAAACTTTGAAAAGTATGGGTATTCCTGTTGTGATGGTAGTTCCAAACAATTCTTCTATGATAGAAGAGAGGGAAAGGGTACTAATAAAGAATCAGTGGCTTGGTAGAATAGTATCCAGTAGGTCAGAGAGTGATGATTTAAACAGGATAATCAGGGTATTCTTGGATAACTACGAAGATTGGACAAACATACTCACAATAAGGGAAAATTACTCTCCAGCGGATATATTTAAGCTAAGTCAAGGGGAGTATCTTGCAGATATACTGGAAAAGCTGTACTGGAAGAAAGAAAATAACGCTAATACTTCAATAACTTCTATTTAGGAATAGCTTGCATTATCCTCTAAAATATGGTAAAATATAACCATAAAATTAAACAGGAGGTAAAATTATGAAACAGTTATCTTTATCAACAAACAGAATGATTGAAAAGCCTTGGGATTATGTCGGTCTAACCCTACCGAATGGGGGTTATCTTGAGGACGAAAAAGAAGTATTAGCATATGCATCATCAATAGGGCATGATGAATTCGTTGATTTTAACGATGAAGATGTAACTCCAAATAACATCGACTGGGTACTTGAAGAAGGTATTTTTACCGTCAAAGATGTAATGAATAACAGAGTACATAGCTTGACTTCAATTGTACCAAGAAATATACAAAATGAAGTAAAAGAAGGAGATATAATCAGGGTAATAAATCCTAACGATGATAACGATTGGGTTTTTTGTGTGGTTACATTTGTTTCAAGACCTAATCGAATTCATATTAAAGGTAAAACTTTCATCACTCCGTTCCAGATGGGTATTTTGCTCGTAAAATCTGAAGAGGTAGATGGAAAAATTGAGTATTATGTATAAGGAGATTATGTATGGTAGAAGTATTATGTAGAAAAGATTTGTCAGAGTTTAATAATGGTATGTATGTAGATGGCTGTGTACTTATGCAGTCAATGCAGGTTTTACCTACTAAGAACGGTGGACAGTATATTTCGGGTAATTTTCAGGCTAAAGGTCAGGTTGCCTACAAGGTGTGGTCAAATGATACAGCCTTTGGTAAATTATCAACTCATAAAGATGAATACATTGGTAATGTATGCAGAATCAGGGGCAAGATTGATAATTATGGAGGTATTCTCTCAGTTATCATCTCTGATTTGGATGTAGTCGATTTAAGTGAAAGTTCTATAAACAAATCTGACTTTATGGAAGATGTTTATGATGTACTTCAGTGGAACGATACTCTTTTCAAGGTATTAAGAAAGTATTGTTCCGAAGAGGTAGTTGCCTTGTTTGAGAATATAATTGCTCCTTATAAAGAAAAGTTTCTTTGTGAATTTGCAGCTGTAAGTCACCACGATAACTGTAAAGGTGGTCTTTTGGCTCACACAACAAAGGTAGTAAGGCTTGCAACTCTTATCAAAATGTACCCAGAGATTATGAACAGGGTATCACCTGATTTGTTGTTTATTGCTTGTGCTTTACACGATATCGGTAAAATTATGGAGTATGATAATGGTGCAATGTCTGAAGAAGGTTTGTCACTTTCTCATCATACTTTCGGTGTACTCATTTTAAGTGAAAATAAGAGTGAGATTGTAGAAAAGAAGGGTATTGAATTTTACAATCAACTTTTAGCAGTAGTAGAACAACATCACGGAGAGTATGGCGAGAGACCAAGAACGGTAGCCTCTTATGTTGTTTTTCTGCTTGATAATCTTGAGTCTAAGCTTACTTCTCTTAATTCAGTGTTGTCTGATTCGAATGGAAATATGGTTGTATATGATGGGTATAAGTTAGTATAATATTAAGGTGGAATTGTAAAATGGATGCAAATGTTTTAAAAGCACTAAATGATGCCAATAATGATGGTTATAGACGACCATCATTAAATAACATTATTATTTACGGCAGGGTAAGATGTCTTATAGATAGACCCTCTTTCTTAGGAGAAGGGGTAAAATCAACCAATGGGTATTTTGCCCTTTTAGATGCTTATGCTCTTAAGTGTTTGGGTGAAGATTATTTCAGAGAAGATACTTATGATGTAAACAGCATCTATTTTACAAAAGGTAGTGTACTTATTTATATAGACAGCCCATCTTGGGTAGGTAAAGATGTAAAAGTTTTTGGTAAGAGTAAGTATTACGGTGCTAATATAAGAAGGCAGAAGTGCAAATCCTTAACTGAGGGTATTTCTGCTTTTATGTTTGGAGCTCCTGAAAAGAATGGAAGGTATTCCGTATATCCTTTAGTACCTAATGTACTTGTAGAGTTGAGTGCTAAAGATGTAGATGCTCGAGGTACGGTATTAGAAGATTTTATCGTAACTATTGCAAATGATAACATCATTCCCTATCCTGAAACTTTAGAATGTATTATTCCTTATACAGGTGTAAATGATTATACTGAGCTTGTAGTATCTGAAAATGAAAGTAAGAATATTACAAGTGTAAGAAAGAATTTCGTAGCAACAAAGGAAAGGGTAGATATCTCTAAGATTGATATGCACTTAGTAAATCATTTAGAAGGTCAGCCTGTATCAGAATATTATGATGTTGTCAAGGAAGACTTCAAAAACAGTGCTGATATGCGATATTTCTTTGTCAATAGTATGGTTGATGAATTAATTGAATCTTTTAGGGATAATAGAGATTACCTCGAAGATGATTATTTCCGTAAGTTGTTTATTGAGAATGTAGTAAAATATCCTCAGAGAAAGATTGGTGTCTACGGTAAGGAAAAGGTTAAAAACTATGTGGATATATTTATAGATAACTGTGAATATATGCCAAGTTCAGATTTAAGTGAAGTACAGAAATCTCAGATTGCTCGAGGTATGGATAAGCTTAAGAAGCTTGTATATGTTGATAACAATGTCCTCACGGGGTATTCAGGAGAGGACGATATAGATGCTTTACCTGTTTTGCAGTCTGATTTTCTTTTTACTTTAAATGTAATAGGTGTTTGTACAGGTATAGGTTTTTCAACTTTAAATGATTGTATTGACTACTGTATGAATAGGTATCATTTTGAAAAAGAAGTAGGGTTGTATGCTTTGGTTGTTAATCCCTACCTTTTAGGATTATTGGGTACGGGATTATCTGTTGTAGATTGTGATATCATTTACAATTCTATTGGAGATGTCTACACACCTGATGAAAATACAGTAAACTTATGCAATAAGTACAGGTCTTATTTACTGATGTTAGATACTTTGGATAATTGTGCCAATGGTATTTTCTACAAAGGTAGAAGAAACAAGTATCAAAATACATTTGTAAATAAAAGGGATTACAAAAGAGCTGATTGTAAGTATCCTGAAAAGGCTTTAAACAATATATTAAACTTCAATTTTATGAGTAGTCCAGAAGTAAAAGATTTGCTTTCGATTTTATTGGGTATTGATATTTATGTAGGTAATAAATTCAATGTATCTATAAAACATTGGTATGATGAAGATGTTTTTAATGAGCTTGTCGAGAAAGGTGTCATAAATACCTTAAACAATTATTGTGCTTTACAGAGAGATTTAGAGCGTGAGCTTTTGATTTATGAAACCTTTGAAGAGATGGGTAAAAAGGAAACAGGTATTAGTGATGAAACAATTGAAGAAGTAATAAAAAACTTTGAAGAGGAAAAGGGTTTTTCCTTAGAACCTCTCCAGAAGGAGGGTATTAAACTCTGTAAGTTCCATGCAGGTGTTTTAAGCGGTTGTGCAGGTAGTGGTAAAACTACTACAAGTGATTGTTTAACAGAAGCTTTGAAAACTCTTGAGAATATATCAATCGTTTACTGTACACCAACAGGAAAGGCTTGTAGAAGGCTTGCTGAAGTAGTTCATAGTACGGTAAAAACAATACATTCTCAGTTTAATGTTATGCTTGGTGGGGCATCCTATTTACAAGGGGTATTCAAAAGAAAACCTAAACCAGAAGGTGTTGATAGGCAATCTGTTGTGTATATCCTTGATGAGATGGCTATGTGTAGTACAGAGTTATTATATAATGTAGCTAAATCTGTAGAAGAGAATGATATGGTGTACTTTTTAGGTGATGTTAAGCAATTGCCCCCGATAGGAAGAGGTTGTCCTTTTAAGGTCTTAATGAATTTATTACCTTGTGTAGAATTAGGGGTAAGTAAAAGAGCAGCTGAGGGTAGTTTAATTAACTACAATACATCTTTAATAAACTTTATGTCAACTCCGATTTGTAGAGAATTGAATTATGATAATAAAACTTTCATTGCTAAAGATTGCGATGATTTATCTATCGTATCTACAGTTAGGTCTGTTTTTAACGGTTTTATGTCGGGTGAGCTGACAGGTGTAAAGTATTCTGAAGATGATATACAGGTTATTTCGGGGTATCAAGCTAAAGAAAAAATATCTTCTACAAATAGGTTAAATGCTCCTTTACAGGCGGATTTAAGGAAATATGATAAAGTGCTTTACTACAGAGAATCAAAAAATCCTGAAGAAGAAAATAAGCCGTTTTATAAAGGTGATAGGGTTATTTATATCAACAGGAATTCTTATGATATATGTAGGTATGTATTAAAACCTGATGGAACTTTTCATCAAACAATAACATTTGGTTGTGTAAATGGTGAGATGGGCAAAATAGTAGGGGTAATTCCTGCTAATGATATAAAAATCTATTCGGTAAATTCTAATAGGGTATCTATAGATGACGATATATATTCGGGGGTAAATGAACCTGAGTTTTCAGAGATGCTAAAGCGTTTCAAAGAAAAAGAAGAATCAATGCGTAATGATTCTGTTGTTCGAGGAGACAATTTGTATTTTGTGGTTATCAAGGTATATGACACAGATTTAAGAAAAGATGTGTATGTATTATTAAGAGCTACAGGTAGATTTGTAAATTCTGATTTTTGTTTATCAGGTTCAGACCTCGGTAACCTTAGTCTGGCTTATGCTTTGACTTGTCATAAGATGCAGGGTAGCCAGAATAAGGTAATTATAGCTGTTTTTGAATCAAGGGGTAATCCTGATTTTATAAATAGAAATATGATTAATACTATTATTACCCGAAGTCAGGAGGTAGTATGTTGCATAGGTTCAGTAACTGGTGAAGACTCATTAATAAACAGGGGTAGATTATCAGTAAGTAACTTAGGTTCTCAAGATTTACTGTCTTGGTTAACTGGTGATGATAGCTGGATTGAAGGTTGATACTAATGAAATTTATAGAAAAAAGAAGGTTGAAAAAAGAAGAAAGAAATAAGAAAATGCTTGATGTCTATGGGATAGATGATATGTCTAATGAAGATTTTTTAAGCAAAAGAAAATCATTATTAGTTAAGTCTATTATGAGAATAATAATCGGAGTATTAGGAATTTGTGGGGTGATAGTAGTTTTAGCTATCTTTTGGAAGGATATATTTTACAGGTAGGTTGTTGATATGCAAACTTTGACTAAAGAAGAGTATGATGATTATTGTTCAAGGTATAAAAAAGTTTGGAAATATCTAAACGATGTATCTTATGAAGAAGATTCTGTCATACAAAGTATTTGTGATTTAAGAGGGTATGATTTAGAAAGCAATATGCCAAATATGCTTAAAGAAATAGGTTTTGTCTTTATAGATGAAGATTTATTTGATGAAACTAAGTTATTAAAAATAAGCAGAGATTTGGGTATATACACCAATAAAGATACTTTCTTATTAAAAGGAAGGTATATATTTCCTGTAAAGGATATGTTGGGAAATATAGTAGCCTTAATAGGTTGGTATCCTGATGATAAGAAATATATCACCACTCCAAGTAAATTTTTTAAAAAAGGGTGTATGCTGTTCGGTATGGAACAGTTTGAAAAAACTGGTATAGGAAAGGATTATATACTTGTTGAAGGTATATTTGATTGTATATCAGTTAGGTCTTTAGGGTTTAATTGTGTAGCATTGATGGGTATTAAAGCTACAAATTATACCAAGGTTTTATATACTTTGTTTAAGGGTATTGTAGCAATACCAGATAATGACAAAGAGGGTAGAAAAGTAATAGCTAATGATGCTTGGAAGTTGCCAGTTAACGGTAAATACTTCAAGTGGGTTGGTTCTTTAAAGGATATTGATGATATGATTAAATACTATGATATGAAAGATGTCCTAAAAGATATATGGAAGGAAAAAGAAAGGGTAGTTACCCTTGAGTGCTGATTTATGGAGGTTATTGTATATGAAGGTTAAGAAGGTTGTTTTAGCATTAAGAAGTTTTGTAAAAACTCTGTATAGTGAAGGTCATGGGGAAATTTTTACTTTTGCAATATTAAATGATAAAGTACAGGTATCTGATTTTGATTTGGAAGCCAAAGATTTACCTAAGGCTAAATATCCATTGTCTTATGCTAAAGCTAAAGAATGCTTAAATATTGCTAAGAGAGAGTATAAAGATTGTGATGCTATAAATGTGCTTATTTGCGATGAAGTACCTGAGGAGGTATTTATGGTGGGTAAGGTACTCAAAGTTATGAATTTAAACATAGAACCATAAAAATTATTGGAGGAATGTTAAATGTCAGAAATGGTCGAACTGAAGAAAGGTACTGCTTATTCAAAGATAGTAAGTATTGCTATGAAATTTGATAACAGGTTTTCCGATTGCTTTGTAGATGCCCCTATGCGAGTAGCGATTTCAACAGAATCGGGGGTAAATGATGAAGTTAATATTAAACTCTTAGCATCTACTATTGACGGTAATTTTGTATCATATGATATGTATTACAATACAAATAATGGCGAGTTATTTATGACTAATAAAACTATGAAACGAGCTTTCAACGATAGTATATCAAGGATAGATAACGCTACAAAGGCTATCAAGATGTTTTTGGTAGATTTGAATAATGCAGATATACCTTATGCAGTAAATAAAGTTATGCTTGATTTAAATGTACTTAACTATAATAAAGTTAAGATAGGTGAATCAAAAATAGAAGAAGGTAGTATTGTAATGCATATTTGTACATACAATGACCAGGTAAAAGAAGACTTTGGTATTTGCGATGCTAAAAATGTAGTAGGTGATGATGCTATTGGTAGAGAGCTCATAAACTTCTAAATATTAGGGAGGTATCAGTATGAGTGATGTTATGGCATATCTTGCCGAGACCTATAAGATATGGATAGGGGTAATATCAGGGGGATTTATAGCTACATATATACTGATAAGTGTATTAGGATTAGTTAAAAGATATAAGTACTTTAAAGATGTACCATTAGCAGGGGTATTTCCTTTTTACCATATAAGATATTTATTTAGTAAAGGCAGAAAAGCCAAAGAGGATAAAATAGCAATGTTTAAGGAAGTAATAGAAGATATGTTTTGATTTTAAGAATATATACTTCTTATGATGTAGCTGTTAGATTTGTATTTTATGTATGTATTTTAAACGGGGCGAAAAGGCTCTTTTAAAATATAATTTAATCGAATCTTTTTAAGAATTCAAAACCGAAACTTATTAAGAAACCGAAAAACTTAGTTAAAGGAGAAAAAACGATGTTAAAGAAACCAATTCCGATTAAATTATCTCAGGAGGCTAATGACTCAGTTCAGAAGCAGTTAGGTGTGCAGGTAGTTATGAAGTCTGCTCCGAAGTCAACAGACCCTAAACATTTTCCTGTGTTTGAGGTTCAGCCAGGTAAGAAGGTACTTGTGTATGTACCGAACCATGTAGTTGAGGGCGAAGATGGACCCGAACTCCGTATGGATAAACCACTTATTCATACTGTTCTCGATGGCAAGAGGTATCTCTCTTACCGTTGTATTCAGGGACTTACCCTCGAGGAAGATGGTAAAGTTATTTTTGATGGTACTTGTCCTCTTTGTGATGGTACAAGCGAACCTTGGGATTTAGCCAACATTCACATCAAGAATAAGTGCACCAAACTTGGTGTTGACCCCGAGGACAAGGATAACGAGACAGTAAAAGCTATTCGTTCAGCTGAGTTCTCAGCAAGGGTGCTTAAGGAAGCTAATCGCTTTTTCACATTCCCTATCGTAGTTATTGCTACGAAGAATGATGATGGTAAGACTATTCTCTACGATGAGAATAAAAAGCCAATGCTCCAGACAATGTGGTATCATGTTTCTGAAAAGCAGTATGTAGATAAGTGGCTCTCTTGCTTTGAAGAGATGGAGGATGAACCTACTCATCCAGGTGGTCACTTCTTTACATTATCATTTACATATGATACGAAGGGTAAAGATCCCAACAAGAGAGATGCAGCTCGTAATCTGAAGGTAATTTCAAGAAATTACAATGGTTCAGAGAAGCTCAGACTTCTTCTTGATAAGTCAACTGAAGAGTGGACTCCTGAAAAGGCTCGTGAAACTGTAGTTTCAAACCAGATGTACAGTATTGATGACCTCAGAGTTGTCGCTGATGAAGTGCTTGCTCCTGTTAAGGATATGCTTGCTCTTATGGAAGCATCTGAAATGGGTGCATCTATTGAAGGCGGTAATGAAAACTTTAATCTTAAGGCTCCTGAAAAGAAAGCCCTTGAAGGTACTGTACCTCAGATGGATGAAACAGATGAAGATGAAGGTATCGACATCGACTAATTAAGTATTATAGGGTGGGCATAGGGTATGAATTCTATGCCCACTTTTTTATTATAAACAGCAAAGAGGGGAAGTAGTTATGTATAGTAAGATTACTAATATTGAAGTAACTAACTTTATGGTATATTCTCATGCAAAAATCAGTTTTGATAAGAAGGGTATTATAAATATAAAAGGATATAATAGCGGTGGTAAGTCTACAATGCTGAAAGCTATTGCAGTATGTCTTATGAATATGTACCCGAAGGCACAGACAAAGTTTATTCGTCACGGTGAAAAGTATTTCAGAATTGTAGTAAACTTTGATGATGGTATTACTATTATCAGAGATAAATATATTACAGGTCAGTCTTTATATGAGGTTTATGAAGATGGAGCGTGTATCTTTACAACCAAAGAGGGTAATAGACTTACTAAGGTAGATAATATTCCAAAGGTTGTAGAAGATTATCTTGGTTTATGTGTCGTAAGTACTGGCTGTTTAAACTATCAGGTGAGACAGGATAAACTGTGGTTAATCGAAACAACAGGTAGTGAGAACTATAATAGCCTTAACGAAATTTTAAAGACGGAAGAGCTTTCAAGAGCTAATGCCTTGTTAAACAGTGATAAGAATGAAGTAAATGCAGGTATTGCAAACACTGAAGCAAGGTTACAGGAAACTAATTTATCTCTTCACGAATTAAACAGCTACACTGATGATTTACTCTCAGCTTTAGAGAATAGAGAGATGCTTTGTAAGGGTTTAGTATCAAAATACAAAGAATTGAAAGATATTACTACTCTTATAGAGGAGTTAAATTCATTATCTAATATCCCTGAGGTATCTAAAATTGATATGAATAGATATTCTGGTATTTCAAGTATTGATGATACAGTAAAAGAAATCAAGGGTATTAGCTCATTGCCTGTATGTGAGAAGGTAAATGCAAAGAGAGTTACAAGTATTGATGCTCTTATGTCAACAATAAATACCCTAAAGAGTATGGACTTACCTTTACCAGAGGTAGACATTTTAGATACAGCTAAAGAAGATGGCTTAGTGGAAATAGTGTCTTTGCTTTCAGAAATCAAGGAGTGTTCTGTAGAAATCAAAGACATCAAGGCTAAGCAAACCAAGGTATCTGCTAAACTTGGTAAAGCTGTAAAAGAAGCAGAAAAGCAGGGTATAAAGTTTGTAAAGTGTGATAACTGTGGTTCTTACATAGAGGTATTAACCTGATATGTTAAATATTAGCAAGTTGTAGTAGATTTGCTTAAATGTGAGAAAGTTTATAACGAACTCGGTTTATAGGGTAGCTTATTTATAGCAGGGAGAGTGATTTAAACTATGAGGCTGAAAAGCTGTGATATACGAGGAAAGGTTTTAGTATTCGGTGATTTACACTTGAGCTCAAGCTTTAGTGGACAGCATAAAAATTACCAGTATGAGTGCTACTACAATATGGAAAGAATTATGGACTTGGTAGCTAAAGAGAAAGCCGATGCTGTAATTTTTCTCGGAGATTTGATTGGGGTAAATGAGAAAAATATTAAAGACCGCCAGTTCTTAATGCGTACTCAGAACTTTTTCAAGGTATTAAATCAGGTTACAAAGGAAAATGTGTATTCAGTAAAGGGTAATCACGATATTGGTGATTTTACTGATTTTGATTTCTTGGAAGGATTAGGGTATATTAAAAATCCTGAGTATCTTAATTATTATGGTAGAAAGCCAGGAGCTAATAAAGACGATGGTCTTGAGATTAGATTCCATCTCGTAAATTATGGTGATGAGCATAAAACCTTAAACCTTACTGAAGATACTAATATTTGTACTAACATTGTATTAGGACATTCAGATTTCTTTATAGAAGGGGTAACGAATTGGTATTCAGCAGGTAATGGAGTTGAATTGGCTCTGCTGAATAACTTTAAGGGTGTTCCATTTGTATTCAGTGGTCATATCCATATACCAAGTGATGAGATTTTATATACAAATCTTAGAGATGGTTCTTCTATTGGATTATTTTACTTAGGAAGTCCATCAAGGGTAGCTGATAGGTATGATGATTGTTGGTATCTTACTTTTGAATATTCTAAGTCTGAGGATGGAGAGTACTCAACAGCTTATGACACCAAGTTTATGGGCTTGGAGCCAGCTGATAAAGTATTCTTTCCTAAAGAAGAATTTGTTGATGATGATAGTGAGGAAGCTGATAGAGCAAATGAGTCAGCTAAACTTACTGATATCGTTAAGGAGATTATGGATGGAAGAATTATGTCTGGTGACTTAAATCATCAGATTGATATTATCCCAGGAGTACGACCTGAGGTTAAAGCAATAGCTAAGGATTATCTTGAAAAAGCATCTAATATAGGAGGTAGTTTAAAATGAATGCAAATGAAATCAAGGTTTTAAATGATAAAATCGAAAGGATTCAGGTACAGCGTACTAAGGCTGAAACAAAGCGTGAGGTACTTATGTCAAGACTGGAGTCTGAAATCTCTAAGTACGAAAAAGAATATGGGGTATCTCTCAAGGGAGATACACTTAAAGATACTATTAAAGCTATCTCTGTAGAACAGAAGAAAGTATCTAAGGGTATTGAAGAAGAGTACAATCTCAAATCAAAAGTTGTAAGTGCTATTGAGAGTGGTAATATCGAAGAGGCTAATACCATGTTGGGTATTGAGACTCCTATCAATGACTTTGATGTTGAAGATATTGAAGATACCGAAGATTTAGATGAAGTATCTCCAGTTGAAGATGATACTAAAGATGTCCCTGAAGAAGAGGACAATTTTGGTATCGACGAAGATGAGTTTAGCCTTGATGATGACGATGCAGAAGATGAAGATGTTTTCGGTTTAAGTGAGGCTGAAGAAGAATCATCTGAGAAAGTAAAAACTCCTATTGGTTCATCAGTAGATGATACTGTCAAGGAGCTTGACAATGATGACGATGATGAAGATATTTATTCAGGTCTTGACAATGTTGACTTCGATGATTTTGGTTTTGGTAGTATTTTAAACGGTACTGAACTTGATGTATAAGGAGAGGTAGTAAGGTTATGAAAATTAAGGTTGATTTTACTGAGTTTACTTCTGTACTGGGGTATATTCAGACGATTCTGTCGGATAAGTCTGTAGAAGACAAGATTAAGAATGTAATCTTTCTTGTAAAAGATGGGGTAGTAACTATGGTAGGTTACAACCAGGTTACATTTAGCAGAACTACCCTTGAAAAAGCAGAGGTTTATGATGTTCCTGAAGAAGGTTGGGAGTTTCAGATTAAAGCTAATGACTTGAATAAGATTACTTCTGCTTATTCAACTTTGTTTAAAACTAAGGTAGAAGAGGTCGATATCGAAGACGACAATGTTCGTACTAAGATTACGGTTCACGAAATTCCTATTGATGCTGAAAAGGATGCTAAGTTAGCTCAGGATAGTGTTTTTGAGGTAGAAAATGCTCCTATTTTAGCAAAGATTTTATCTGATGTTAAAACAGAATTCCCCGAGAACTATTCATCAATTCCATCTTCTGATTTACTTCTTTATATTGGAAGTTTGTTACCGCTGATGAATAATGATAGTTCTAATTCTACTGCAAGTAAGCTTAATTTTGCTGAAGATTATGTATTTACTCTTAATAGTAGTTGTTCTGCTTTCTTTCAGAACAAGTTATCTGATGAATTTAAGGGTATTACCTTAGGATACTCCTCAGTCAGCTTTTTAAAGAAGTTATCAGAGGGTACTGATTTTGTATCAGTAGCCAGAGAAAAGGTTTATTTGTGTATTGAGAGTGGTAACACTCAGGCATTTATGAGGTATAAACCTATTAAAATTAACTATAAGACCTATGTACAGAGAAAGTCAAAAGAAAAGGGTATCGTAGTAGATAGACTTTATCTTAAAGATGTACTCAAGAGAATGGGTAGTATTTCTACTGATGGTAAGATGCTTATTGAGAGCTCAGAAAATCTTACGGTTATGAATGAAGTATTCCAGCAGGAAGTTCCTCTTGAGAGGTGTAAAGATGGTACAGTAGGTATTAACTTTAAAATCTCAATTCCTATTTTATCATCACTCATCTTGGGTAGCGATGATGTGTTTGCTCCTGAGTTGTTTATATATCTTGTAGAAACCTCGAGAAGTTATATTCTGTATATTCAGGATAAATCGGGTAGTTGGTTTGCAAGTACGCAGGCATCGAAGGTGTAATATTATGACAAAGGAGATAAAAAGTCCTTATAAGGGTACTAAAGCTTATGAAGTTTTCAGGAAGATTGTAAATGGTTTTCCTGAAAACTATACTCCTTATACCTTATATAATGTAGGAAATAATTGGTACTGGGTGAATAGTAAAGGTTACTTACATATTTTAAAGGTGGAAGTAGAAAGGGTATTAATTGGCAAAAAGTTATTCAGAATAGAAGATTGCTATGTATCTAAATCAAATATGATAGTGACTAAAGGGTATTTAGTGAACGGTTTGTATTATAAAAACACTATTCTAAGTAGTTTGAAACAGGGTATCAGTTTAGAGGACTTTATGTTAAGTTTATCAAGTTGGGAGGTAGTAAAATGGTAAATATAGATACTATTATAGAAGAGGGTTTCTACTCTACTTATATAGGTTCTATAAAAAAGAGTCTTGCGGATAAAAAGAGATTGGAGAAAAGAAAAGACAGTTTACAGAAGGAACTGTTAGAATCTCAGAATCTGTATGTAAATATGTTAGACGCACAGAAGTTGTTAAGTACAATTTCTGATGATAATACCTCTAAAACTCTTGATTTTATCACAGGAATGGTGAATAAAGTTCTTTTAGAGATGTTTACTACAGATACTCCTCACATAGTTCTTACTAAGAAGTTGTATGCAGGGTGTAAGCCTCATATCAATGTAGAATTGATTGACGGTAGCGGAAATACTCTTGATATGGCTTTACAGAGTGGTACTGGTATTTCTCAGGTAGTAAGTTTTATGTTTGCTATTTGTTTAATTGAAATCCGTAAGGGTAGAAGACTTCTTGTTATGGATGAGAGGTTGAATGGTTTACATAAGGAAGCTAAGCGTATTCTTAGTAAGGTTATTGAAATCTTTGCTGAGGGTGGTTTTCAGTTCATCTTTGTTGAATATGGCTTAAACAACATTGGTAAGATTTATAATGTTGAAAAACGAGGAGATGAATCTCATATTGTAAGCCTTGAGAAAGGTCAGGAGTACACAGACGATATGGTATATATTGATGATGTTGACTTATCTTTACTCTCTGAGAGTGAGGAAGAATAAATAGGAATATATTGTAATTCTTGTAAAAATGTGCTATCATAGTAACATCAAAAGGAGGTATTATCTATGGTAGTAAATTTTATTAAAGAGCATGAATTACTTAAGATTATTAAAGAGTCCGATACTAAGGGGGATTTAGAAACAAGTCTAAATTCTAAGGGTATTACTTATATGTGGGAAGGTAAAAACCACATTGGTGTATTCGTAGAAGGTAAAGGGTACAGCATTTATAAATTGGGGTACAAATCCTTATTTGATAGCTTTTGGTCGGGTTTGAATGTAAAATTTACTGAGTTGTCGAAAGGGTTTTACTCTTATTTGAAAAGTATATATGGTATATGTGATTATGAGTTATCTGAGGCAGAAGTGGGTATAGTAGCTGAGTGTTATACAGAAGGTTTACCTACAAACTTCGCTATAAATAGACTTGTGTATTAATAAAGAAAGGTAGTCTACACTGAGAATTGTAGGCTACCTTTATCTTGTGAGGTGTTTGAAGGTGAGTTATAAATGTAGTAAATGTCGTAATGATAGGTTAAAGAAGCTGTATAATGAGACAAAGACTTTTTATGGTTGTGGTGTTTATTATGATAAAAGAAAAGGTAGATTAGTAAGATGTTATATATCTAAAAGAGGAGCCAAAAGGTATTATAAGCATACTTCTAATAGAATGATTAGAAGGCAAAGAGAAATGGGTAATAACGGTTATTTTAAAAAAGTATATGATGTGTGGTGGAATTTATACTAAAGAGACAGGTTAGGTTGATTACCTAACCTGTTTTTTTAGGAATACATTATAAAATTTTTAGGAATACATTGTAAAAATTTATGAAGTATGTTAAAATAAAAACACAAAATTAGAAAGGGTGATTTATATGAGTATAACTCGTGTAGGAGAAAAAGCAAAAGCAAATAATGGTATGGAAATGAAGATTATAGGGTATCGTAGTAGTTCGGATATTGATGTTCAGTTCGAAGACGGTACTATAGTTAAGGGTAAGAGATACCAGCAGTTTAAAAGAGGTGAAATTGCTAATCCTAATGTAAAGAAGAAAACCTTAAGATCTGACAGATTGGGCAATGAGGTAACTGCAAAAAACGGTCAGAAAATGAAAATTGTTGCTTACCGTAGTGCATATGATGTTGATGTGCAGTTTGAAGATGGCACAAAGGTTAATAATCGTTCTTATGCAAATTTTGAAAAAGGTAGCATAAGAAATCCAAATAAGTAAGGTATTGAAAGGAAGTAAAAAGTATGGCTTTGATTGATGATTTAAGAGATAAAACCTACAAAGAAGCTGTAGATCTTTTGGAGAAATATGGCAAGGGTTGTATCGTTAGACCAACGGGGTTCGGAAAGACAGGTATTCTTACAAGGTTAATCAATGATTATACCGCAGGTATCAAAGACAAAGAACCAAGGGTATTATATTTGTATCCTAATGAGCCTATTAAGAATGCGGTATTAAACTTTTACTATAAAAGCAAGGGTAAGAAAATACCTACAAGCAGAGAAATCCCAGGTGTACAATTCATTACTTACACTAAGCTGGCAAGAATGGATAAACCTGAGGATATAGATGGCTTTGACTCTGTTAAGTTATTTATGTCTGATGAGTGTCATAAACTTGGAGGTACAAAGATTTCCAACAATATGCACAAATTCAAGGATAAATATAAAGATGTAAAGTATATAGGAGCTACAGCTACTCCAGATAGAATGGATTTATTTGATGAGGTATATGAGTTTTTTGATGATAAGGTTGTATCTTCTTATACTTTGCACGACGCCTTTGTAGATGAGGTATTGCAGAGACCATATTACTGCTTTTGCTCTTATAGTCTTGAAGATGATTCAAAATATCTTGAGAAAAGGGTAAAAGAAGAGTTTAAGTATGTAGAGGGTAATTGCGTAAGTGAATACAAAGAACTTATGGAAGCTACTGCAATTCAGATGGCAGAACTGCATAATATGCCTAAAATTATTAGGGATGTATGCTCTAAGTGTATTGAGCCAGATTCTTATATGAGAGGAGTAGTTTTCTTTGCAGACTACAATCATATTAATGCAAAAGAAAAGGTTGTGGTGAATTGGTTTAAAAAAGCTTTTCCAGACTATAGGGTAAATGTTTTAAGGGTAACAGGTCAGAACAAGGAGACAAGAGAAAACGCTCAAATGCTTGATTATCTTGTACCTAAAGATAAGACTATTGACATTATTACCAGTGTAGATATGTTGAATATGGGGTATCATGTAGATAACCTTAAGTTTGTAGGAATGTACAGAGGTACTAAGTCTGCAACATTGTTCTCTCAGCAATTGGGTAGAGCTTTAAGTTCAGGTTCTTTAAACTCTTGTATTGTATTTGATTTGGTAGATAATTTACATAGCAAGGCTTTAACCCAGGCATTAGATAGAAAAGAAGAAGGTAGTGTTAATGATAAGGCAAGGTATTTAGAGTTAAAAGAGAAAATGATTAAATCTGAGGGTAAGGAAGATTTAACAGTTCTTTCAGAAGACGAGAAGGAAGAGTATAAAATTCTCAAGGCTATTTTTACAAAGAAAGTTATTAGAAATAAAATTGATTTCTATGATACTA
>ENA-OROK01000418-OROK01000418.1-human-gut-metagenome-genome-assembly--contig:-NODE-418-length-52588-cov-7.395294_pt1 | contig 52588 bp, 65 predicted proteins | sample MGYA00242127_ERZ509046 | MGnify/ENA primary metagenome ERZ509046 (study PRJEB26280, sample SAMEA2338728) | human gut metagenome | biome: human gut; feature: human-associated habitat; material: faeces... | reverse complement strand
CACTTGAAAAGTGCGAACATAAAAATAGTTTCATCAATATTCTCCTTTATAAATTACTACTTTTCAATCAAATCACTAAATTGTAATTTGTCTAGTACATAATTACTTTATTAAAAATTAAAATATGATGTATTATAATCTAAGTCAATTCCTTTTATTTGTGCCATTTCTTCAATCGTAACAAAAGCATATCCTTCTTTTTCAAGTTCTTCCATTGCTAATAAAGCTCCTTCTACTGATTCTGTATATATGTCATGCAATAATACAATAGAGCCATCAGATACATTTTTTAAAATTTCTTTTTTTATTAAATTACGATCTTTTAATTTCCAATCAATAGAATCTACATTCCACAAAATAGTGTGCATTAACAGTTGATTTTTCATATGAGAATCAATATTTCCATATGGTGGTCTTAACAATGTTGGCTCTACTCCAATAATATTTTTTATCTCAATTATACTGTTATTAACTTCATATAAAAATTCATCATTACTCAATAATTTCAAATTCTTATGATTTTGAGTATGTGTTCCTATTTGTTTTCCTTCTTGATATGCTCTTTTTAAAACCTCTTGATGATATGCAACTCTATTACCAAGTACAAAAAATGTAGCTTTAGCATCATATTTTTCCATACCATCTAAAAGTCGTGTAGTTGTTTTTGTATTTGGCCCATCATCAAAAGTAAACGCAACTAACTTCTTATTTTTATATTTTTCTAAATCACGTTTTTGAGTAGTTAAGTTGTTGCCATTTTCTTCTTTTTGGTCATTGTTTTGATATTCATTTCTTAATAGTGAATTTACCTGTTCATAAGAAAGATTTATTTTTATTTCTCCTATTGCTCCATATACTACCTGATAAGGTGGGAATATAATTGTCATGCCCTCTTTATCTAAATAAAAATATTTGTAATTTTCTTCTATTGGATTTATCCCTTCATTTAACCATTCTTCATCGAATTCGAATTCTTTTTCCTCTGAATATTTTAGTAATTCATGCTTAACAATCAATGTCAATTCATTAAATGAATTATTATCTTTGACTATATCATTTATAGTTTCATATTTCCCTTTTGCTTTATTATATATATATGTTTCATACTGTCTATTATAATGAGCACCACCTGTATAATCATTTGTCATAATATTAACAAATATTAAATCATTATATTCTAATGTGTGAGCTGTTAAAATAAAATCATATCTAAAATCCATAATATCTTTAGAATCTTCAACAGTTTTTAAGAATTCATTTTTTTGTGTTTCAATATATGTTTCGACCTTTTTATCTATCTCATCAATATCTGTTTTATCATAATCAATTTTCAAATCATAGTATTCTGTTGTAGCAATTAAATGATTTTCTTCTATTTCTTTGTTTTTTGATTTGTTATTTATTATTGATTTACCAATAATAAATAATATAATTATAATAAAAATTAGAATTGTAAATTTTCCTCTTTTATTCATTTTTCTTTTTTTCTTCATTTCATACACCTTCTATTAGTTCTCTTAAAATATAATTTATTAGTTTGACTTCTCTACAAATTACTATAATCTGTTACGATTATACAATAAAGAGTAGATAATTTCAACTAATCATCTACCCTAATTATTGTAATTTGTTATTATTTTTTTACCAATTTATTTTTGAAGAAACTCATAACAAATAGTCCTAGTAAAAATCCAATAAGTGTTCCTAAAGTATTCATAATAACATCATCTAATTGTGCAAATCTCCCAATAAAAGTTTGTAAAAATTCGATGCTTATAGAAAATATTCCACCAAGTATTATTCCATTCCACCAATGTTTATGAATATTTTTAAATATAAATATTGGTAAAAATCCAAACGGTATAAATAAAAGTATATTCAATATAGTTGCAACGTTAAAACCATCTTCAAATAATTTAAAACTGATATAACTATCAAATGGAGATGTTATACCAAAATTACCAGTTAAAATACCAGTTATTTTTAATATACATAGAATTATTAAAATCCATAAATACTGACATATTAAATTTGATATTTTAAAATTTATTTTTTTCTTTTGAATAAATTTTATTAATAATTCAATACATATTACACCTAAAAATATAAATCCTGACAAAGGAATAGTATTTCTTAATGTCCATATACCACTCCACATTTCCATTATGAAATAATCCATTATAATATATTACCTCACTTTCAAATTACCGTTTTATTGTAACAATAATAGCACAAGGGCAGATATTTTTCAACTAATTCTCTGCCCTATTTATTGTAATTTATTACTTATTTCTTTTTATCAATATTATTCCTAACATTGATGTAATTAGTATAACCATAATTGGTGCCACTTTAAAAAATCCCCATTCAAAAGAATGCCATATAGTTCCTATAACAGCCCATTCTGGATGACTATAATCCCAATTTTGATATGGACTACCTAGAACTGCTAATAATATAAAAAGTAATATAATACATACATCTATAACTATTAAAAAACTTATTGTTCTTTTTCTTCTTTGCTTTCTTTGCATTGATAGTTGCTCATTTAGAACTTCTAATTTTTCTGATATTACTTTTAAATCATTTTTTTCTTTTTCATCAATATTTTCTCCTAAAATTGTACTAACAGGAGTATCAAATATCTCTGATATAGATATTAACATTTCGGCATCTGGAACAGATAATCCTTGTTCCCATTTTGAAACTGTTTGTCTAACTACATTTAATTTTATAGCCAATTCCTCTTGTGAAAGACCTTTATTCTTTCTTAAAGTTTTTAAATTATCTTTTAACATATAAAATTCACTCCTTCCTTTAAGTAAATTTTATTATAAAAGTTTCGTTGCTACAAGCAACGCATATTAACATTTGCCATAAATAACCTATTTGCAACGATAAATTTACTATTCATCTCACTCATTTATTGTAATTTGTCTTTTACAATAATAGCATAAAAAAGAAAAGTAGTTATTGTTAATCAACTATTGCATTTTTCTAATTCTCATAAATACTTTTAAATCTTTCTCTGTCTACATTCTCTTGATTATTAATATAGTCCAAGTATTTTTCTTTATTTTCTTCTGTATATGGAGTATCAGAATATAAATCTTGTAATAATATTGTTCCGTTTGGCTGTCCAATACCCACAAATATATAATTTTCACCTATCTTTGGTAATTCCTCATCCGTTATATAATCACCTTTATGCAATATAAGAGTTCCATCTTTATCATATCCACCAGGATAAGTTACTTTAATTATATTTTGTAGATCACCCTTCAAATTTTCTGTTACCTCGATTTCATATATAGTTCTAGCTGAGCCATAATCTGAGAATGTCCTTTCAATTTCCTTATCTACCTTTCCTATAAACACATAATCAGCAAATCCAACTTGATAATATGGATTTGTTTCTTCATTCACAAGTACTGTATCATAATTTAATTTGCCATTTGGCTTATAATTTGAATTTCTATTGTTAAAGTACCAAATTACACCACAAATCATAGCAATTATAAAGATAACTAAAATAGATAAAATAATAATTTTTTTCTTTTTCATAACAATACCTCCTTTATTTTGTTCTTATTTTAATAAAAATAAGCTTTAATTCTACTAATAATCAACTACATAGTAACATATTTTAAAAAAGTTACAACTTTTGTTCAAAAAATGATTATCGGCAAATTACTATTTATTTAACAAATCACTAAATTGTAATTTGACTAACTATTTTTTATTTTATTACCTATAAAACATCCAATTATTGATAATATAAGATATATAAATATAAATATCAGAACTGAGTCATTATAAAATATAAACATTGTTGGAATAAATAATAAAACTAACAATATTGACACCATTATTTTTAAGCCATACTTTTTACAAAATAGCACTGATATTATCAATGAGTACAACGGATAAACAATCCATAAATCACTCAAAAAAGTATAATTTGTACTTTCGGGTACTATTTTGTTAATAATTGGTATTATATTATATATAACTAAGGTTAATAATATAAATTTAATAATATCTTTTTTCATATAATCCTCACTTTCAAATTACTATATATCTACCTATTTGCAAAATTGTAATTTATATGTTTTGAAAATTTATTTTATTGAAAAATAAGCGGTTCAATATTCCAAGCAAACCAAAAAGGATAATATAAGAAAAACATACCCAAAAAGCTTAAAAGTATATACCATATTACATCACTCTTACCTTTTACAGGCTTTTTTAAATGCTCTCCAAAACATAATGAAACTATTTGCCAAATAATATATCCGATTAATGCACCTATTGTATTAGCAATTAAATCATTGACATCAGTTGTACGGTTCGTAATTAATTGAGATATTTCTATCATTAATGAAAAACCTGCCCCTAAAAATAATGTTTTATAAAATTTACGATAGTTCTTCCAAATAAAAGGAACTAAAAATCCAAAAGGAACAAGCATTAAAATATTTAAGTAAAAAGTTTTCTCTATGATGTTAAAAGGGATGAGATTAATATTAGCTTGAATAATTGATGTATTATCTCCACCTTTTGGTGCATAAAATATATTTGTTAAACCTCCTGCACCAGTTAAATCATATACTTTCCAAAGATATAAAACGAAAATTAGCATTGCTAAAATTGATAAATGATACCCTTTCCTTTTTCTTGCTGTAAAGTAAATAGTACACGGTAAAACAGCACATAAAATGCTATATATCACTTCTATAATAATCATCTCCTTTATTTTAACTTACTTTTTCAAATAATCTGATTCATCTATTGTTTTTAAAACATAATTAACATCATCATATCGTGAATAATTAGATTGTGAACCTAAACTACATATCAAAAATTCTTTTCCATGCTTTTTATATAATACTACTAAATTAAAATCATCAGATAAAGAACCTGTTTTTACACCAATTACATTTTTGTTATAATATTCTGATGTAGGATCAAGGAATGTATTTGTATTTTTCCAAGTCTGCATGCTACCATCTGGTAAAGTTGCTGTATATGAAGTTTGAGAAACTATATCCTTAAACCATTCATTCTTTAATAAATCCATTACAACTTCTTCTAAGTCTAATACAGTTGTATGGGCTTCTGTATCAAATCCACTTGGATCATATAAAATAGTATCCTTATAATCATTTTGTTTTAAATATTCATTCAAGTTTTTCATAAAGACTTCTATTCGCTCTTTGCTAGTAGTAGCTTTAGGAGATATAATACCTCCACAATAATCAGCTAATACATAGGCTGCATCATTCCCTGATGGTACTAACATTGCAGCAAATAAATTTTTAACATAATATTTCTTTTCTTTAATGTTTGCAACAGATGAACCTTGTTTTGTTAATGAAATTGCTTCATTTTTTGCCAAAACTACATCATCTAAATCAACGAGTGTTGTTGCATAGTCAATAACAAATAATTTAGCTAAACTTGCAGGAGTTTGTTGTTCATTTGCTCTTTTAGAAACAAAATCGTTATTATTTGAAAGATCAACCGCTATCAATGATTTTGCATTATATGAATCTGGTATAGTATATCTGTTTATAAAACTATTTATTTTATTTTTTGTATCTCTAAAATTTTCTGGTTCAAGCGCCCAAGGTATAAAAATTCTTCCAAGTATTATTATTGCAAAAAAAACTATTACTATATACTTTGCTTTTTTCTTTTTATTACAACCTCTCATTTATAAACTCTCCTTTAGCATATTATACATATATATAAATACAAAAACAATTAATTTTTTATTAAATTTATTTCATTTACTAATATAATTTCTTATACAAATTACTATTTATTGTTTTATTGCTATCATATAATCGTTAGTTTCGACCTTTCTTTTTTGACCATTCCATTCAAATTCTGCATTAGTAAAATAAACATTATAATTCTTATTTTGAAAATAATCTCTACTTACTCGTAATAGCTCATCTATTTCTTCTTCAGTTAAATTTGCTTTTACTTTTACTTCATAATAAGAATACTCAATATAATTTTTATTAGTACTTTCTTTTTCTTTTGTTTTTATAAAATTCAGAATAAAATTTTGCAAATCATTGTTATTCATTAAGTTCACTCCCATTCTTATCACAAATCTTTTTCTTATTTATAAAGATATAATTGATTATGCTATTTAATTTCACCTAATAAATATAACATAAAAAATAGCAATAATCAAATTGCTATTTATCTAATCTTGTTTCAAATGCTCTCTTTAGCGTCATAATACATGTATTATATACTTTTAATTCATTTGTATTTGAGTTTTTAATAACCCTAAGTAAATTTTCCCTCATCATTGACTTACTTGTATTCTTTTTTCCAATTAACAAGTCATTTAAATTGACTCCTGTCGCAATCGCAATTTTATATAATGACTCCAACGATGGCAAAAATTCTCCTCTTTCTAATTGACCGATATATCGTTCATCACTCAAATTACATCTTTTGGCAAATTCTTCTCTTGTTTCTCCTAATATTCGTTCTCTTAATTCTCTGATTCTTGTTCCAATTAGTATTTTGTCTAATGCCATTTATGTGCCTCCCTTCAACAAAGTTTTGTGCGAATATATTTTATAATCTTTTAAGCAAACCTCGTATACTGTAAGAAACTAAAAATATATACTTTGTCGAAGTATGTCGTTTTTTGTAAATTCAATTATATCAAGCCATTCACAAAAAGCATATAATTAAATACTATAATTTATCAGATATCTTCATACAAAATTCGACAAAATGTCCATTTTCTTTAATATATAATCGGCTCAAGGGCTTGGAATTGCCTGTTTAAGGAGAATACATCAGCAAAAGATATCTTAAAGAATACTGATGATAACATTTGAATTTTACAGGACTTTTGGCCCTTTTATTTACATATGAAAAAATTGAATAATATATATTGCATGAAAGGAGGTTTTATTTTTCGTGTGTTCCTCTTGAATAGGAATATCAAGCCCAAATAAAATTTGGGAGGAACACTTATGGAAAATAACTATAAGGAAGAAAGGTTTGATAGTTTCCTTAATAAAACTATTATAATGTCATCAAGAACATATTTAAAAAAAAAAATGAATATTGCTAGTAAAGAAAATACTATTTTAGATAATGAGAATTACTTTGCATTTTTACAAGGAGCTATTGACTCAAATTGCTCATTCTCTGATATTGATAAAATTGAAAATAATTTACAATTAAATAGTGCCTTAAACTGTCTGTCTGATATTGAACAGGCAGTTATTTTTTTGCTATTTAAAGAAGAACTCTCACAAGATGAAGCAGGAAAAATACTTGAAATTTGTTCAAAATCAGTTAGTAGAATTAAACTTAGAGCTATTGAAAAATTAAAAAAATATTTTGAAGGAGATATAGAAAATGAAAAATAAAAGTTTATATGAATTAGGTGTTTTATCACAACAAGGTAATGATATGGCAACACTAGAAATTATAGAAAGAAAAAAGAAAATGCTAAAAAAATACAGTTTTGGTGATGAAGATCGCTACCAATTTATGATTTTAAAATTAATAGAAGGAATAAAAAATTATAAATTTTAAAATTTTTTTCAAGTCTCCGGTAGAAATTTAAAAAGTTACTCACTGTAAATATAATGAAGGGCAAATTTTAAGGAAGCACTATATTATTGTATGGCAGATAAGACAAGCTCTTGTCTGCCACTACTTAATTTTAAGGAAAGGAGAAATAAAAGATGTTTTTCAGATTTATATTATTAGGAATATGCCTTACATTTGTAGTTTTCTTTATGGATATATTATTGCCAAAACTAAAATCAAAAATAAAAGTTTATAAAGAAAATAGAGACAAGAAACAAAAACAAACAGCATTTAAAAAGAAAATGAAAGAATTAGAGATTAAATAATTTCTCTAATAGTTTCGTCATATCAAAAAAGTGTCGACAAAAAATTAACCATAAAAGGTGATTAAATGAATACTTCAAAAGAACTAATTATTAATTATTTCTATAAAGAACATTTAAAAGTAAAAGACATTGCAAAAATAGTAAACACATCTTCTAGTTATATTACAAAAATAATAAAAGAAGATAAAAGATACTTTGAAGAGAAAATATATAGGAAAAAAATTTCAAAAGAAAAAAGAAAAATTGCTCAAAACCAATTTATAAAAAGCAAGAGAGAGAAACAAAAACTTGATGATAACTTTACTTTTATGGAAGAACAACATCGACAAGCTTCCTACGAACTCTCAAAATCAAAACATTTGAGTAATGAAAATTATAGAAAATGGAATAGTAGTGCTTATAAATATAATCCTTCAAAACATAGATATGAATTTGATAAAAAATTAGGTCGTTCTAATGATGTTCCTAAATATATCAAAGAAAGGTGAAATGTTATGGAAGAAAAATTATTACAAATTTTTAAACTAGCAGAAAAACTAAATACAAACACAAGCAAAGTATATGCAGAAATACAATATACAGCTAATAATTCTCATAGATTAGAAATAGCAGTAAGAAGTAAAAAAGATTATTCATATATTGAAAGATGTGATATTACTACACAAGAAACATCTGAAATTAAATGGGATAATATTATTGCACTTCTAGAAACCTTTATTGGAGGTGTGAAACATGAATAAAAAAGAGGCAATAGCTTATGCACAAATAGCACTAGAAACTATGCTTAGTTCTAATTATAAAAGTGAATTAAACATTTTAAATTTGGGTATTGAAATGAATCAGGCCTTTAAACTATATCCTCGAAGTATTGTATTAAATATTGCTGAAGGGAAAATTTATGCTGAAAAGAAACTAAAAGCTATTAAAAATGGAAGTGATTGCAATGAGTAATATTAATTCTAGTATAAAGCATACAGAAAATCTTTTTGAAGATTATCCTGATATTGTAAAAGTAGAACAATTAAAAACAATGCTTCCCAAAATGGGAAAAAATAAAATATATAAATTATTGCAAGAAAACAAGATATACTCCAAAAAAATTGGAAGAGATTATTATATTCCCAAAACAAGTGTTATCAAGTATTTAATGGAAAAATAAAAATTTTTTTGAACATTGTTTAGGCAAGTGAAAATATGTTATAATTAATAAATAGTAATTAGACAAATTTCACTTGCTTTTTATGAAAGGAGAAAAATGTTAAACGAAGCAAGTAAACAAAAAATAATACAAAGGATTCAAAAAATAATTGAAAAAAATGATATTTCAATAAATATTTCTTATTCAACACAAGAAAAAGATGACATATACCAATGTGTTATAAAATATCAAGTTAATGGAAAATGGAAATCATTTTGGGCTACAACTGGAGTTGCAGTAGCTAAAGGAAATAAAAGAGCAGCAAATAAGATTTCTAAAGAAATTGCAGACTTATTCCAAAATACAATTTTAGAAAATAGTGAACAAAAAGAAAATCAAAAAGTTAATGTTATTGATATGCAAAAATTAGTACAACTTAATACAACTAATTATGACCCTAATGTAAAAACAAAAGCAGATTGGGATTTTTACGATTATATGCACTATTGGTTAGAAAATATCATAAAAAATAATGTCAAAAAAAATACCTTTAGTGGATACAAAAGAAATGTAGAGAATTATTTAAAAGAATATTTTTCTATGGAAGAACACAAAACTACTGTGAAAGAACTTACTGCTGATGGCATAGAAGAATTTTATGATTATTTAAGAAATGAAAAGAATTTAAAAAATGCATCTGTTGACCATTATCAGGATAATATCAGTAGTGCTTTTCAATCATTACTAAGAAAAAAATTAGTAAAATATAATCCTACAGATTTAGTAGAACCAATTAAAGTAGAAACAACTGAAGTTAGTACTTATAATAAATCTGAAATATTACAATTATTTAGTGTAATGAAAGGAGATCCTATAGAACTACCAACTAAATTTGCTAGTTATTATGGATTAAGAAGGAGTGAAATATTAGGTCTAAAGATAGAAGCATTTGATTTTGAAAAAGATTATTTTACAGTTAATCATGTAGCCTTAGAGGATGACAATAAAGATGCCGAAGAAAAAATATATTTTCGTGATAGCACAAAATCAAAAAAGGGTTGTAGAACATTGCCTATATTTCCAGAAATAAAACAAGAAATATTAAATAAAATAGAACGAATAGAAAAATGTCAAAAGTTTTATAGCAATGCTTATAATCATGATTATGATGGTTATTTATTTGTTCAAGATAATGGAAATTTTATTGCCCCAAATTATTTTACAAAAAGATTTAATAAAGTTATAACAAGAAATTCATTAAAAAAGATAACTCCACATGGTCTAAGACATAGTATTGCAACATTACTACATTTAGAGGGGGTAGATATTAGAGATTTACAAGATTGGTTAGGACATCAAAGTGTTTCATCAACTAATAGATATACTAGAAGTGATTATCAAAAACAGTTAGAAACAGGAAAAGCTATTGAAAAAATATTTGGAAACGATAGGGAAGATGAGATAAAAAATATTATTTAAGCATAAAAAAAAATACTTATGTAAAAACATAAATATTTCCGTTTGTTAGAGAAACTAAATTCTCTGAAAATGGTGAGCCAAGAGGGGTTCGAACCCCCGACCCCAGGCTTAGAAGGCCTGTGCTCTATCCAGCTGAGCTATTGACCCAAATAAAATATGGTATTACTTTTGTTAGAGAATTTGTTAGAGAAATTTCTTACAAGTCCTCAAACTTAGGCACGACAATGGCTACACGATAGTGGCCATTATCTTAGAAGGCCCGTACTCTATCCAACTGAGCTACTGACCCATTTCTTAACACCTAATTATAATAACACATTTGTAGAATAAAGTCAACAACTTTATTGAATTTTTTTGAATTATTTTGGCATTTTGCATTTAATTTTAGAACCTGCTGTAATTTTGACATTTTATATAATTTATACCAATTCTTTTTCAACTTCTCCGTTTTCTTCTAAAAGTTCTGGTTTCTTTAAATATTTTGATAAAAGTTTAAATGATGATGCATAATAATATCCATCACAAATTCTCTCATCACCAACAAAAGCTAGTGTTATACATTTTTCTTCCTTAAACTCTTCATCTTCACATATATAACTCTTTTTCTTTTTTCCCATAGAGAAAAACATACTAGTAGTACCAAAATTATAAATATGATGATATATACTATCAATTCCTAATGAACCTACATTTGTTAAAAATACACTCGTATGGAATGGACTTGCTTCTATTATCTTCTTTGGCATAATTCCATGCTTGTCTAAAAACATTAAAAATTTAACTATTGCTCGTATTAAGCCACTTGGAATAGCACTCAATATTGAAACTAATTTATCTGTTTTATTAGCAGCTTCAACATCCTTGTTTTTCTCTATTGTCGCATCTAATTTTTCCTTTATTTCAAATATATTTTCATCACCATTAAATTTTAATTTTAGTGGTGTCTCCACACCATCATCTGTAAGACTCTTTTTTATTACAAGAGATACATATATTTTATTCCTTTGATATAATGCTCCATTCATTGCAAATCTATTTAATCTTGGTCTTTCTCCAATTATTCTTACAATAGCAGCATATATAATATTCATATAAGAAAGTCTTATTCCTTCTTCTGCTTTTCTATCAATGTATTCATCCAAATGTTTTAAAGCTATGTCTTGTTTAAAGTAGACTTGTGAATCTGCTCTATCTAACATTACACAAGGCATAATTTTAAATATTGGTGTTAATTTTTTTATCTTTTTTCCATCTGATCTGTGTCCAAACATCTTTATCCCCTATCTTCTATCTATATGCCTAATATTTTGGCTTCAACATTAAACATTTTGTATTTTTTTGTTGTTTCGTCTATCTTAAATTCAATTAAAGTATTTTCTAATGTATCATTATTTTGTCTTAAATCTGTTGTAAAATATGATTTGATTTGTGGAATCTCTAATTTATTTTTTACAATTTCTTTAAATACTTCAGCAGTATGTCTGTCATCCTCACAAACAAAAATTAATTGTGGCATTGCTGAAAATCCGGAATCTCCTGGTACAAAATTTTCATAAAACTCTTTATACATTGCCATTTTATCAGCTAATTTCTTTTCCCAGTCACTTTCTCTTCTAATTACTTCAAACAAAAATGTAATTGATTTATTGTTTTTTGTTAATTTTACAGAACCTCCTGTTGCCTTAAAGATTTTTCCTGATATTTTTGCTGTTAATGCTGGTTTTACAACATAACTATCAAATGCTTTTACTTTTCTAAGATATGCAATTATTGTTTGATTTCCTGCTAACCTCTTTTTTATCATTGCAACTGGTTTTACATTATCTGTTTGTTGCCACTTACATTCTATCTCTTTTGAGGTCAATAAATATTTTCCCATTTTTTCAAGACAATATATTCTATAAATTCCTTTTCCTTCTTCTGATGTAAAATAATATCTTGTTAATATTTTTGATTTTACTAATTGGTCTAATTTATTGTTTAGCTTGTCTTGTGACTTTGGATCTATTCCCTTCCATTCTAACATTTGATATATTTGTCTTGATGTTATAAATTCAAATTCATTTACTAACTCTAATATTGCAAAATGAATATCTGTAATATGTCCTATGTTTATTTTATGTATTATTTGATTCATTGAAACATATCCATCTTTTCCATCAAATGTTTTTATTTCTCCTTCTCTTATTGCAAATGGTGATACTTGTGCTTTGATTTGGTTATCTTCAACCATTTCTTTTACCTCCTCTTGATATTATTAGAATTTTCTACAATATCTTATAAAATTATTATACTATGGTCAATTTTACCTTCTTCTTATCTGGGATTATTTTTTTTATGCATACATCTATAGTCTGACCATATTTTAAATCTTCAGTATATTCTGTCATTCCTACTAAATTTGGTGTTAATTCTATAAATACACCGTTTTTGTTTTTTTCTGTATCTCTTACAATTCCTTTTACAGTCATTCCTTCTTTAAAGTTACTTACATTTTCTTCCCATGTTCCTAAACAGCTTTTATATGATAAATTAATTTTGCCTGTTTTTTCATCTATGTATTTTACCATACATTTTACTTTTTGTCCAACCTTTAGTCTTTCTTCAGGCGATTTTATTCTTACAACAGATAAATCTTCTATATAAATAAGCCCATCTTCTCCATTGTCCATTTTTATAAAGGCTCCATATGGCTTTATTCCAGTGACTTTTCCATCAACAATTTGTCCATTTTTAACTTTCATATTTCTGCTCCTTTTTCTTTTGTTCACTTTCTATTATATATTTTATCTTTATAATTTTCAACTATTTTTTAATATTTGTTGTACTTCATTTGCTGTCAAATATCTCCATTTTCCAAGTTCTATATCTTTAACTCCTATTCCTCCAATTTTACTTCTATGTAAAGCAAGAACCTTTCTTCCAACTGCTTCACACATTTTTCTAACTTGACGATTTTTCCCCTCATGAATAGTTATTTCTAATCTTGAAATATCTTTTTCTGTATCAGTTTTTAGAATTTTAACTCGTGCTGGTTTAGTTATATAATCATCTATTTTAATTCCGTTTCTCAATTGCTCAACTTCACTATTTTGAACAATTCCTTTTATAGTAACTGTATAAGTTTTTTCGATTTCATGTTTTGGATGTGTTACTTGATATACAAAATCACCATCATTAGTTAATATTAAAGCTCCTGATGTATACATATCTAATCTTCCAACAGGCACAATTCTTTCTTTAACCTTAACTAAGTCTAAAACAGTATCTCTTCCAAATTGATCATCAGCTGTTGTAACATATCCAATTGGTTTATTTAATAAAATATAGACTAATTTTTTTGCTTGTTTTATATCTTTTCCATCAAATTTAATTTTGTCTTTTTCTGGATTAATTTTAGTTCCAAGTTCTGTAACTGTAACCCCATTAACTTGAACTCTTCCTTGCAAAATTAATTCTTCACATTTTCTTCTTGAAGCTACACCACACTGTGCTAAATATTTTTGCAATCTTTCTTCCATTTTTTCCTCCTAATTATGGTAATATTTATTCAATTATTACATATTATATATTAATTCCTTTTACTTTTCTAAAAGGCTTTATATAGATTTCTCCGGCAAGGTTCTCTTGCCGGATTCAATTTATTCATTATCTAATTTTTGTATTATTTCTTCAAAATATTTAGGTAATGGTGCTTCTAATTTCATTTCTGCACCTGTGATAGGATGTTTAAATTCTAAACATTTAGCATGCAAACATTGACCTACAACTCCAAATTCATTTTTTCCATTAGAATATGTATAATCTCCAACTATAGGATATCCTATATGAGATAGGTGAACACGAATTTGATGAGTTCTGCCTGTTTCTATATTTACTTGTAATAATGTGTATTTATTGTATCTTTTTAAAACTTTTATATGTGTTACTGCATTCCTGCCAGTCTTTATTACTGCCATCTTTTTTCTGTCAGAAGTACTTCTGCCTATTGGCATATCTATTGTTGCCTCATTTTCCTTTACAACACCTCTAACAAGTGCAATATAAGTTTTCTTTACTTCATGATTTTTTATTTGTTCACTCATATTAACATGTGCCTTATCATTTTTTGCAACTATTAATAATCCTGATGTATCTTTATCCAATCTATGCACAATTCCTGGTCTGATTTCTCCGCCAATTCCTGACAAACTGTCTTTGCAAATTGCCATAATTGCATTTACTAATGTTCCATCTGGATTCCCGTTTGCAGGATGTACAACCATTCCTTTAGGTTTATTTACTACTATTATGTCATCATCTTCATATATGATATCAATAGGTATATTTTGTGCCTTTAATTCAATTTCTTTAGGTTCTTCTTTTTCTATTGTTATGATGTCTCCATTTGAAACTTTATATGCAGTTTTCTTTTTCTCTCCATTAACTAATATATTTCCTTGTTCAATCAATCTTTGCGCTGCTGTTCTAGTAATTTCTGAATCTATACTAGTAATATATGCATCAAGTCTTTTTCCGCTTTCTTCTACTATATACTTCATTTTTTCACCCTTTTTATTACTTTTCTATTTTATAAAATACAAATTTTGAATCTTGTTTTAATAATTTATATCCTTCCAAATTAGCTTCTTTAATTATCATATTCATTTTAGAATCTTTATATAATATCACATAATTAATATCATATTTTTTAAATGTGCTTTCAAACCATATACTCAAATTAGAACTCTTTATAAAGTCCATAAAGATATCTCTTCCACCATTATATTCTGGTGCATATAAATCACACCTAGAATCTATAAATACCGGAATTCCTCTATATAGCAAATAACTTCCATAATTATATTCATTATACAATCTGACATCTTTTAGCTCTATATTATTTTCTTCAAAATATTCTAAAATATAATCACTCATTTCTACAGGATATGTATTTGAATCTATATATTGTGCTTTTAACTTAGGTTTTATAAAATATAAACTTAATATTATTGTTAATGAAGATATTATAATTCCTCCAAATAAAGTTGTAAATAAAGAAATTAATTTATCATCCACATCTTCACCTTCTGATTCCATCCAGCCATATAGTAATCTATTAAATGTCAAAGAACCAATTATTGCAAACATTGTTGATTGTCTTTTTGAATATAACATCAACAATCCTAAACCACAAATCATAAATAAATCAGTTAATCTTATTTTTGTCTTTGTGAATGTCAAAATTGCTATAAAAACAATTAAGATACATAAAATTGATTCATTATTTATTAATGTCATTGGTAAATGTTCATTTATATTTTGAGTTGTATTTCCTTGCATTGTTTTTATCAAATATGTGTATGGAGTTGTTCCTAATGGAGTTAAAAATCCTGTAAATGCACAAATAATCATTACTATTATTAAATATTTAGTTCCATCTCTTTTTACAATTGAAATTTTATAATTTTCTCTTACTTGTTTTTTATATTTTTTTGCAATTTTTTCTTCAATAACTGCAATTATATATTCTGCAATATATGGTAAATATAGTACAAACATGAATGGCCATACTGCAACATGCAGATTTGCTATTAAAATAGATATTAATATAAGAACTATTCCATATTTCTTTTGGCTTGTTTCCACTAATTTTTCTATAAAAAAGATTTGAATAATAAATAATATAAATGTTACTAATTGTGCTCTTGCTGCAATATAATCTTTTAATAAACACATTACTACTAATGTCATAAAAAATGAAACCGATTTGTTTTTGACTAATTTTGAATTACTTTCAAATATAGCAATCCCTAGAATTACAGCAAATACACATGTTGATATATATATTCCTGTCATTCCGCCTATTGAATAGATTTCATATATAATGACATCATATAACCAATGTGGATATGTATATTCTAATCCTTCATGCCATGAGAATGGATCTTTCATATCTATCCCTTTGTTCTGAATAATATGTTCCCCAATTTTTATTGTATAAAAAGTATCATTTTGTAAAGTTTTTGGCGATATACTAATACAAAATATTGCAATTAATATTATAGCCATTATTTCAAATATAATTTTTTTCTTTTTCATATGTACCCTCCTTGTTTTAATCATATTTTCAATTATAACAAAAAAAATCCAAAAAGGCTAGACTTTTTGGATTTTAATTTATATTAAACAGCTTCTTGATTTTCTGTTTCTTCTTTCTTTTCGTTACCTTCTTCATTGATTAATTCTAAGCTACAAATTGAAACTTCATAAGCTACTTTCATTTCTGATGTTCCATCTTCATATTTCTTTTCATATTGTCTTGATTGAACTCTTCCTATAATTTTTACTTGAGCTCCAACTTCTAAGTTTTGGCAGAATCTTGCATTTCTTCCCCATGCTATTGTTGGGATATAATCTGATTTGTTATAAGCTCTGTTTACTGCTAATAATAAATCTGCAATTTCTCTTCCAAATGGTGTTTGTCTGTAAATTGGTTTTTTACATACAAAACCAATAAGTACAACTTCGTTTGTTGTTTCATCTTTTTTTACTATGTCACTTTCCTCTTGTTCTTCAGCCTCTTTAATTTCTTCAACGTCTTTTGCAAACACTGTTAAAATTAATTTGTTTCTTTCATTTTCATAACTATTGTATGATCTGAATTGTCCTTTAATTAATAATTTGTTACCTTCTGTTAACATTTCATCAGTAATTAATCTTTCTGATATTGTTATTGGTATGATGTCTGCATTTCCACTTAAACGTGGTATTGATAAGTTAAATGTGTAAAATTTCTCTCCGTAAATTTCATGGCTAAATTTTTTTTCGCCTGTAACCTTTCCTACTAATGTTAAGTAGTTGTTTTCTAAATAATTTGTATCCAATTTTATTTCCTCCCTATCTTTCTTTTTTATCAATCGTAAATTTCTCGTCCTGTTTTTCTTTTTTAAAATTTTCTACATTTTTAATTATACTACACTTTTTTGGATTTGTCTACATAAAAAGTTAATTTTTTCTAATTTTTTTTAACTTTTTGCCCAAATATTAATGTTTTAGTACAATTTTTTATAAATTATGCAACTCTTTTACAATAAAAACAACTAATTCATTATATATTTTATTGCTTTTTGAATCATTTAAATATATTATTTTTTCTTGTGCTTCTATTATCTTTCCATCAACTTTTTGGATATCTCTTTGTAAACACACTAATATTTTCTCATCTTTTACACTAGAAATTGTAATTGTAGCTTTAGAGTTAAATCCATATGTTATTGTTTTAATTGGATTTTCTAATTTAATCTTTTTTAACATGTCAATTTCTATATCGCAATTTATAATTAAATATTTTGTTTTTGACAAAATCTCTCTCATATATTGATATTCAAATTCATTTAAAATTATATCTTCATTTATTATAATTTCTTCAAAATTTATATTTTTTATATTTTGAACACTTTTGGGTGTTATTTCTATAATTTCAATTTCACAATGTTTTAATTCTTTTTTAATTGCTTGAATATCTTTTTTCTTTGCAATAATTCCAACTAATGGCATACCGATCTCCTTATACTGTAAGTTTTTCCATAATAATTGGTTTTATTCATGAATCTGTGTTCCATTACCATTGATTATATAATTATCTTTATATATCAATTGTGAAACTGTTATAATTTCATATCCTTTTGATTTTATGTTTTTTATTAACATATCTAGACTGTCTGCTGTATGCTTTGTGCCATTATGACTTAATATTATTGCTCCATTTTCTAATTTATTTTTTAATCTATTCCACATTTGTTCTCCTGTTAATCCTTTATAGTCTAATGTATCTAAATTCCATTGAATTGTATAATATCCGTTTTCTTCAGCTGTTTTTATTACTGTATTGTTATATTCTCCATATGGTGCTCTATAAATATTAGTTTTCTGTCCTGTTATTTTTTGAATTTTAGCTACACTTAAATTTATTTCTTCTAAATTTTTTTCAGCAGATAATTTATTCACGTGTGGATGTGTGTTACTGTGACTTCCTATTTCATGCCCTGCCTCATTTATCTTTTTTACTGCCTCAGGATATTTGTCTACCCAATCTCCTACCATAAAAAAGGTTATATGTACATTATTATTTTTTAGTGTCTCTAATATACTATCTATATCATCAGCATTCCAGTAACAATTACTTTTATGATAGATTGTACTGAAAATTAAAAGCAGATTTTATCTACTTAACACTATACTGTAAATTTATAATTTATTTTTATATTTTCTTTATTTATAATTTCTATACTATCTATTAAATTAAGTATTATATTTCTATTAATATCTTTGAAACTAACTATTTCTTTTATATATTTCATTAATTCATTTTCTTTATTATTTTCAAAATCACTCAATTTAATATTTAGCTTTTCTGTTTTTTCTATTAATTCTTGTTTTTCTTTTTTGTAACTTTCCGTAAAAGAAATAAATTCTTCTGTATCAAGTAAACCATTTACTCTATCCTCATAAGCTGTTTTTATAATTTTGGTTATTTCATCTATTCTTCTGTTATTATCTGCAATTTTCTTTTGTAACATTTTTTTATCATTATTAATTTTAGTTTTGTCAATTGATTTTATTAGTTTTTCTTTATCAATTTTTTCTTGTAAAATTTTCCTTAAATCTTGCACCACAAATTCATTTAAAACACTTTCTCTTACTGCTATTCTTGTGCAATAATCTTTTCCATATCGATTATACATACTACAAATTGCTACCATATCATTCTTTAGTCCACTTTGAACCTGATATGTGTATTTATTATGACATCTTGGACAATATAAAAGTCCTGCCAATAAATGCTCTGAATTTCCTTTTCTATGTATGTTATGTGCTTTTCTTTTTAATATGTCTTGTGCCAATTCATAAGTTTGATTATCTATAATTGGTTCATGTGCTTTTTCTTTAACTAAATGTTCTGATTTTGGCAATAATCTATATTTTTTTACTTTATAACTTACCATTTCACCTTGATGTTGAATTAGATCTCCAGTATAAACTTTATTTGTAAGAATTTTTTTAATGGTATTGTGTCCCCATAAACCAGATATTGTTTTACAATGATAGTTGCAACTTTGTTGCTTATACACAGATGGACAAGGTATTTTTCTTTCATTTAATCTATGTGCTATATATGCTAATCCATTACCATTTACATATTCATTAAATATGTATTTTACTATTTCTGCAGCGTCTTCATCTATTACTAATTTGGTAATATCATTTGGATGCTTTTTGTATCCGTATGGTGCAAATGCACCTATAAACTCACCTTTTTCAGCTTTTGTTCTTTTTACTGTTCTTACTTTTTTAGAAATATCTTTTGCATACATATCATTTACAACGGACATAAAAGGTCCAATATCATTATTACTATTTTTTGAAAATGTGTCTATTCCATCATTTACTGCAATATATCTTACATTTTTAGCAGGAAAATATTTTTCTAAATAATAACCAGTATCTATGTAGTCCCTTCCTAAACGAGATAAATCTTTGGTTATTACCATATCTATTTTTCCTTGTTCTATATCTTCTTTTAACCTTATAAATGATGGTCTGTTAAAGTTTGTTCCTGTGAATCCATCATCTATGTAAACATCTATTAATAACCAATTAGGTTGTTGGGCTACATATTTTGTTAGAAATTCTTTTTGATTTATAATACTTTCTGAGGTTCCGATTTCCTTCATCATCTCTTGAAAGTCTTAAATAAAGTCCGTACTTTATATGTTTTGCTGTCTAATATACTTGTATCTAAATTCATTTGTTTCCATCCTTTCCTTCTTGTTTTTAGATGACAAGTTATTTTAGAATTTTTTGTTGTGTGAATTCTAACTCTTCTTCATTTATATTGCAAGTCTTTTCTTGTATGTATATTGGTAATAATATTTCCATCATTTCTTGCAATGTTTTTCCTCCGTGTAAAAAAGTTCGCGTTACATTCATTTCCACCTCTTTCTTTTTAAATGTATATGTCTCTACATATAATTTATTACTTCCAAAAACAGATATAGATTATTCTTTATCTGTTTTAACCAACGCAAAAAAGAGTCCAGCACTTTTTAGCTAAACTCCATCTTTTATATTGGTTAATTTTTGTATCACATTCCTCTTACATAATTTCTAATACACTATTTTTAATACTGCATTAGTAGACTTTTTGATAACACTTTTATTGCATAACTACACTATACAATATTTAATAAATATTGTACTTTGCAACTTTTTGCTAACAAATTTTTTATATAAGAAATCTGTAGATCAATTTAAAATTGTTCTACTTTATGCAACTATTATATAGAGATTTTTCTGCTTTGTCAAGACTTTGTTTGATTTTTATTCAACTAATGTTTAATGACAAAAATCTTTTAGATAGATTTATTTTGATCAATATAATATTCTAAGCATTTTTTTAATCCATATTCTAATTCAATTTTTGGTTTCCACCCTATTTCGTTTATAGCTTTATTAATGTCTGGTTTTCTTCTTGGAGGGTCATCTTTGTTTGCCTCACAAAATTTAATATTAGATTTTGAACCTGTTATATTTTTTATCATATTTGCTATTTCTTTTATTGTAACCTCTACTGGATTGCCTATATTAATAGGTGTTTCAACATTTTCTTTTTTATTCATAATCTTTATAATAGCATCAATAGCATCTTCAATGTAACAAAAACTTCTTGTTTGATTACCATCTCCATATATAGTTATATCTTCGTTATTAATCGCTTGATTCATAAAATTGGCTATAACTCTACCATCATTTTTGTCCATTCCCTGTCCATAAGTATTAAATATTCTAACAATTCTTGCATCCACATTAAATAGTCTTTTATAATCAAATATCAATGTCTCTGCTGAACGCTTTCCCTCATCGTAACAAGCCCTTACTCCGTAACAATTTACATTTCCCCAATAACTTTCTTCTTGTGGAATTTCCTTTGCACTACCATATACTTCAGAAGTAGACGTCTGTAATAATCTAGTACTAGTGCCTTTTATAGCTTTTAATATATTCCTTACACCTAATACACTTGCTTCCCAAGTTTCAATTGGGAATTTTAGATAATATTTAGGAGAAGCAGGGCAAGCTAAATTATATATATAGTCAAATTTACTCTTCTTTATAAAATCTATTATCTTTTCATCACAAATATCTTTTTTAAAAAATTTTACATTTTTTTGTTTTACTATATCTTCTATATTTGACATTTTACCTGTGCAAAGATTATCAATGATAACTATTTCATTTTCTTGATTAGTATATCTACGTACGAGATTACTCCCAATAAAACCTGCACCTCCTGTAATTAATATCTTCATTTTTCTTCTCCCATTTTTTCAATTTCATATACAAGTTTATTTCTAGCCTCATCCAACATATAAAAACCTGCTGATGGATTTACATCAAAAACAACATAATCATCATTTCTTTGTATCATATCTACAGAAAATACATCTAGTTTTAATACTGATGAAATTTTTATGCATGTTTTTTTTACACAATCTAGAATCTTAATATTGTTCTTAGCATATATATTTCCTTTTACAAAGTAAAATTTACTTTCTACGTTGCTTTCTATAGCCTCTTCTAAATAGAATTCATCACTATCAAATTTTTCGAAAAATTTATTTATTGTATTTACTGTATAGATTTTAAAAACCATACCTGCATGAATATTCTGTTTACAAAATATAGGCAGTTTTGTTTTATCAACTACTTCAAAGTTTTCAAATATTTGTGGTGTTTTTATATTATTATCAATTAGTTTTTTTTGCGTTTCCAATTTGGTATAATTTCTTTTAAAAAAATCTTTATTGAAAATATAACAATTGCCTCTCTCAAGTAGATTTATCAATTCTTTAACCAAATAACTATTGCATAAAAAATAAATAATACTATTTTTTAATTTTTCCTCTTTATTCTCAGTCACCATAAAATCTTCTATCCAAATAATATTTGTCGGAATTTTAAGACTGTTCTTTATTTTTTCAGCACTCTTTTGATAATTTTCCTTTTTAGAAAGGAATATATTACATTTATCCATTTTCTATAATTTTTCTAACCTCTTCTTTTATTTCGTTCCATAATTTTTTTAAATTATCATGAGATAATGTTGTTTCAACATTGTTAAATTTTTCCCATACTGTAATTTCCTTGTCCTTTTCATTTATCTGTTCTTGAGATATTCCATCATCAATTGCTACATAAAGATAATTCTCAACATCTTCACCTCTTGGAGTAATATATCTTATTATTGCAATTTCTTTTTCACCCTCTATATGGCAATTATGTCCAGTTTCTTCTACCGTTTCTCTAATAGCACATTCTCGTAATGTTTCTCCATCTTCTAAATGTCCTTTTGGAAATGAAAATTCTCCTTTTCTAGATACTAATGCAACTTTTTGTGTTTCTAAATTTACTAATATACAACCTGCTTTTTTTACAATCATTATATAAGTCCTCTCTTTCCTTTAACTTTTTCTTTTAATTTTTTTACATATTCTTTTTTATCACATATTTCTTTATTATAATAGCCTATCAATTCATCTTTTTGCTCATTATCTAGTTGTTCAATATTAATTTTATTTTCATTTATTTTTGAAATAATATTTTCTATTTCTCTTCTTTTTGTTTCAGCATACTTGTTATTATTTTTCAAAGCTTTCCTCCTTTTCTAATGAATATTTCTTTTCACATTCATCTAATAGATTTTCAGCTTGTTTTATTTTTCTACCAAGTACATCATTTTCTTTAATAAGTTCCATTAGTTTTTTTGTTTTATCATCAGAAAATATAACATTTTCTCCTTGAATTGTTAATTGTTTTTTATGTACATATTGTAAAAATTCTTTGAACATTTCTTCATTAATTTGTAAAGATGCCCCTCCATTAATAGTCCAACTTAAATCAGTCATCAAGCATCCTCCTCCATTATGCCAATATTTTATTCTTTTTTTGTCTTTTTCTTGATCTCCCTCTTCTCTTCTTTGTTGTCTAATAAAATCTGGTGTTATAATTCCAATAAGTTCTGCATTAGGTACTATAGCCGAAATTATCCCCCATTCTAAATCACTATGAACTGCATCTAGAACAACATTTTCCTCTAAATTTATATATTCCAAAATCATTTTAGTCATATTATATGGATCTTTGTTAAATTCTTCTCTATACCATTTTGCCCAATCTTCTCTGCCTGTTTCTTCTTTACAAATATACTCAACAATCTCCTTTTTGTTATATACTTTAAAACCGTATTTTACTGGTATGTTATTTGCAAAATAACTTTTCCCTGATGCATGTAGTCCTGTTAATGCTATTAACATTTTATTTTTATCCTCCCAACTATTTATCTATAACACTTTATTTTTTATCATTTAAATATTTTTGTATATAAGCTAAACAATATGTTTCTTGTATATTTGGTTGTTTATTATATTCATCAAGATTATCTCTCAAAAACTTTAATCCATCCATTTTTTGTAACTCATTCCAAAACTCCCTCCAGTTTGATATGTTTCTAATATTTTCTATTGCTGGAAACTCTTGAGCAGACAAAAAACCACATAATTGTATATCACCATCAGGCATTATTGCTATTGCTCTCTGTCCTGCTTTACATCCTCTAATTGTAAAAGGTAATTTTATCCTTGAATGTACTCCCTCATCATTACGTAAGTAATGCCCATTTACATATGAATCTTTTTGTATTATATCTTGTAATTGTTCTCGAACATAGTCATAATCTTCTGCTGTTAACATATTATTTTTTAGTTTTTTACCTCTTCCAGACTCTATAAACCTTCTAATAAATAATGTTATTTTGTTTTTATCCATTTCCTTAGCTAATTTAATTACGTCTTCCATATTTGACTTCATTATAACTGTATTAACTCTAACATTTAATCCTACATTTTTCAAATAATATAATCCTTTTATTGCTTTCTCATAACTGCCAACTCCCCTAATACTATCATGCATTTCTTTTGTTCCATCGATACTAACAACAGCTTTCTTTAATCCCGCTTCTTTTAATTTAATAGCAATTTTTCCTGTGACTAATGTAGCGTTTGTTCCAATAGAAGTACAAACTCCATTGTCATCTGCCAATTTTATAAGATCATATATTCCATCAAACATTAGTGGTTCTCCACCAGTAAATCTTATTTCTTGAATTCCTGCATCTATTAAATCTTGTACTAGTTTTTTTAGTTCTTCTAAATTTAATTGATTTAGCATTAACTTTCCTGAATTATTTAAACAATGTTTGCATCTCAAATTACATTCTCGTGTCAGTTCTAAATAAGCAATATCTGCAAAACTAAACTGATTCTCCAAGCTTCTATTATTTAATGGTATGTACTTTATTTTATAACTTTCTCTCATTTGGTTTGCTAATGTATCTTCTGGAAAATTTTTCTTTTCTAAAATCTTTTCTAATTCTTCTTTATTTACATACTCTCTTTTACCTGTTTCTACTATTGAAACAGTTGCTCCAAATACTTCTTCTCTAATATTAATATTATATTTCATTTTTCTCCCTTTTTTCTCATTTTTGTTTATATTATACTATCATTACCATAAATTGTCAACGCAATAACATCTTTTTACCATCATAAACCTTGTTAATAATTTTATTCATTCCTAAACTCCTCTCTATAAATATCACTTATATTATAAAAATCATATAAATCCATTTTATCTTGGTACAAATCTAATTTTAGTTTCTTATCTATTCCACTTCTAATAATATCAGCTTCATATCTTCCTTGATTTTTAGCAATATTCTTTATCATTTCTTTTTTATATCTTGGTATTCTAATTACCATAGTTACTAATTTTTCTTCTTCTTTTTCCTTAAACTTTCTTCCTCCTTTTCGTCTTGCTTTTTCTTTTCAAAATTGTTTCTAATAATTTTGCAGGATCAGGGAGATATCTCTTTTCCCGCAAACTGCCTAAAAGCGTAGCTTTTATCGGTATTACAAATGTATTTTGTGATATCGAGTGTATATCGCATTTTTATGCAAAAAAATTTCATTTTCTAAAATTTATTTGCATATAAACTTGTCCAATCAAAATCACTATAGTCTCTTTTGGTGCTATAACTATTATTTATTTTATTCTTATATATTTTATTTAGTTGTAAAAATTCCAATACTTTGTTTGTATTTTTTCCTTTACCTATATGTAAATTTCCCATTTCTTTTCTAGTTATAAAAACATATATATTTCCTTATTCGTCTACTTTATTATTCATTCTTGATAAATTTAATCTATCTAGTATAAAGAGGCACAAAATTGATTTGTATGGTTCTGTGTATGAAATTTTTCTTGGCACTTGACAAAACTTAAATTTTAATTTTTGATTTATGTTTATATATTTCAATATCCCCCTCTTTTCTTTTTGAAATTACGCTCTCATAATTTCTAATTTTTCCTACAATATAAAAAAGAACTACTAACTTTATAATTAGTAATCCTTTTTACTTTTCATACTTTCACTTTCTAAAATCTTTATTCAATTCTTTTTCCTCTTCTAAATTTCTCTTTTCTTCATCAATATATTCTAAAAAAATTTTATTGTCAAATGCACCTTTCTTTTCTGCTTTAGATTTCATGACTTTATTTACCTCTTCCATACTATAACCTTTTAATTTCATTATAGCATTTATAACTTCCATTAAATCTCCAGGTTCCTCAATGCTATTTTTTTCTATAAATTCATTAGCCTCTTCTAAAATCTTTCTATTTAACTCTTTCAAATATTCTGTATCATCAAGAATTCTATATTGACTTTTTCTACCTGGTTCGCTATCAATATTCTTAGGTATCCTATCTCTCACTAACTTATTATAAGTATATCTAAAACTGTTACTTAATCCTTTCATATTTTATTGTTAAAAATCTCCTTCCTTTTATTTTTTAACCAATTAATTTCTCTATAAAAGTCTTCATCATTCCAGTTGCTAAAAGTATAGTTTAAATTATTGTCTTTTTTTACTTGTTCTATTTCTTCAATATTAACATATTTAACATCTGCAACTTCCTCTTTTTGCAATATGTAATCATCTATCTTATAATTTACTATAAAAATAAAATTATATGAAAAACGTTTATTTTTATCATCACTTTTATGAATATCTATAACTTTAATTTGCTTTTTGGGAATTTCTATTCCTAATTCTTCTTTTACTTCCCTGAATATTGCTTCTTCTACAGTTTCTCCACTATCAACTTGACCTCCTGTTTTTGCCCATTTATTTGGATTTCTCAATTTATTAGCTGTTCTTTTTTGTAAAAGAACCTCTCCCTTTTCATTCATTATCCAACAAGAAACTGTTCTTCTCCATAAGCCTTTGTTATATGCTACCCATCTTTCTTCAACTTGTCCTGTTAATTTATTATTTTCATCTACAATATCTACTAATTCCATTCTATCCACCTACATTTTTCTTTATTTTATCATAATTTCTAATAATTTCATATATTATTTAATATTTTTATAAAAATATTGTTAGTATATAAATTTTAATAATATCATTGTTTTAAATCTCAATAAATTAAATTTAAACAAAAAGTTCTAAATAACCTGTTTTTTATTTTCTATCACAAAAGTAATTGTTACCATGCACAATTCATTGTAAATGCAATTTTCTTCTCATCTGTTTTTACATTATAAATTGGTAAATATTTTGGTACTGATGAAGTTTGAATTGATTTAATATTTCCTATATTAGAAAATACTATTAACATTGCTACAGTTAACATAGAAACTAAATATGTTTTAATTCTATCCTTATTAAACACAAATATCATTGTTTTCACCTCATTATAATAAATCTTATTCAGCTTTTTCGTATTTTATTCTTATTATTACTTGCACCTCCATTCAAATGCAGTATTTTTCTGAATTTTCTTGCTATACTTTGGATATACCAATAGTAAAGAGGTGATTTTTATGTACTTATCTGATGCTGTAAGAGATAGAATTAAATTTTATCAAAAGCAAAAAGGAATGAGCCTTTGGGGATTATTCAAAGCTTCAGGGGTACCAATGTCAACTTTAGCAGCTTTTATGAGTAAAAGAACAGAATTAATAAAGTTAGATACTTTGCTTCACATCTGCGAAGGTTTTGGTATCACATTGACTGAAATTTTCCAAGACGATATTTTTAAAGAAGTCGAACAAGATTAATATAAAAGTTCTGGACAACCAGGGCTTTTTATTTTTTTGTAATATTTTTGTAATATAAATGTCATGAAATTGTAATACACTTTTTTGTCAAATTATTGTATAATAAATTTGACGAATTTTTATAGAATAAGTCAAAAGATGGAGGATACAATGAGCGTCGAATCTGATTTACGAAAAGATGGAATTAGAGTAGTCGACATACTAGATACAATGTCTGTAAATCGAATCGCACACAATATTGCTACAAAGCTTTGTGACACATTTCCTGAACTTTGTTTCAATGAAAGTGATTTGTTTGCCAAACTTTCTAGATTAAGTATGTATAGAGCTATAATGCCAGAGGGAATGGCTGAAGCTAACTACTTTTATAAAAATACATCTATATATTTTAATGAAAAAATTGCTTTTGATGATTTAGAAGAATTTGCAATTCATGAATGTGTTCACTATATTCAAGAAGTTAAAGATAAAAAAAATAATCTTTTAAGAATGGGATTATGTAATTTTGATAATTTTAAAATCGTTGGTATGGGATTAAATGAAGCTGCAGTTCAATACATCACTTCAAAAGTTATTGGAATAGAAAAAGATTATGTTAAATATTTTGGTATTTCTTTTAGAACCATTAGTCCCTCATATTATCCATTGGAATGTAATTTGATTGAACAAATGGCATATATAACAGGTGAAACGGTTTTATTTGATAGTACATTTACAAGTAATGATAAATTTAAAAACACTTTTATAAATCTAACATCTGAAAAAACTTATGATGAAGTAGAACGTTGCATTGACGATATTCTAGATTTAGAAGAAAATATTATTAAATTAAATAATAAATCTTCTGCATATGATGAAAGAAATAAAACTGTTGATAAATTGGTTAACAAAACAGAAAATTGCAAATTAAAAGTTTCTGAATATTTTATAAAAACTCAAAATTTAATTATTAAAAATTATTTTGATAAAGCTTTTCATAAAATTAATAATTTAGAAGAACTTGATAATTATAGAAGAAAATTAGAACATTTCAGAGAGTTAATTGGTATTACAGACGGTTATACTTTCTTTGATGATTACTATACTGAAAAGATGTCTCAATTAGAACATAAATCTAACGTACTTGAAAACGGTGGCATCGAAACTGCTCTTGAATTAAAACAACCAAGTAAATTTGGTTCTTGGTTCAGAGCACTAAAAAACTTCGTAACAGGAGAAAAAATACATAATTAACAAAAGATTTTAGTATACAAAAGTCAATTTTACTAATGACTTTACAAAAGACAAGCATACTAATGAATTTTACAAATGATAATTATACTAAAGATATTATACAAATGATATCATACAAAAGAACTTCAAAAGTCGGCATTAAACTAGCCGACTTTTATTTATTTTAAATATTCCATTATTGAGTATGCTGCATCTCTTCCAGAGCGTGCTGCCCAGGCAACAGTTCCTTTAGTTCCTGCTATATCTCCAGCTGCAAAAACTTTATAATTTGAAGTTTGATTTTTCTCATTTATTTGTAAATATCCCCATTTATTTAGTTCTAATCCCAATTTATTTACAAACTCATCTGGTTTTGATCCTAATGCCATTATTATGTAATCTATATCTATAATATAATTGCTTTGTGGAATATTTACTGGTACTTTTCTTGTTTCTCCTTCTTTTTGAACTAATTCAGTTTTAATCAATTCAACTTGTTCCACTTTATCTTTTCCTAATATTTTTACAATATTGTTTTGAAATAAGAATTCTATTTTCTCTTCTTTAGCCTTTTGAATTTCTTTTACTTCTGCTGGCATTTGTTCTTCTGCCCTTCTATAAATAACCTTAACCTCTTGTGCCCCTAGCCTTTTAATAGTCCTTGCACAATCTATTGCAACATTTCCGCCACCTATTACAGCAACTTTTTTATTTTGATAATCTGGATGTGCATTATGTTCCAATAATTGATTTCCACCATATACTCCTTTTAATTCTTCGCCTTCAACTCCCATTTTTATTGTAATATTAGCTCCAAATGCAAGAAATATTGCATCATATTTATTTTCTAATTCTTCTAAAGTAATATTTTTTCCTAATTCTTGATTATATTTAACTTCTAATCCTAAATCAATTACTTTTTGAATTGTTTGTTTAACAACTTCTTTAGAAAGCCTAAACTCTGGTATTCCATGAACTAAAAGCCCACCTAAGTAATTATATTTTTCATATAATGTAACTCGATACCCATTTCTTAATAAAAAGGCTGCAGCCGTAATACCTGCTGGTCCTCCACCAACAATTGCTATCTTTTTATTTTGATTTTGTTTATTAATCTCAGCTATTTTATAATTTTCTTTTATTGAAAGATCTCCAATAAATGCTTCCATATCTCCAATACTTACTGGAGTTGATTTTATACCTCTTACACATGAACCTTGGCATTGTTTAGTATGAGGACAAATCCTTCCACATACAGCTTCTAATACTGTTGTTTCGGATAATATTTCATATGCTTTTTTATAATCTTCTTCTTTTATTGCTTTTATAAATCCTGGTATATTATTTCCTAATGGACACCCTTTATTTGAACATGGCTTTACAGGACAATTTAAGCAATAATTTGCCTTATTTAATATTTCTTCCATTTTTCTATTCCTTTTCGTATACTTCATAAGATATTGTACATTTTTTTCAAATCTTAGTCAATTATTTCGACCTCTGAGTATAGTTCATATCTACTCATAACTTCTTTTAAATCCATAATAAAATCAATCTTTTTGTTCTCATCTCTCAAAAGAGCTGCTGGATGCCAAGTAGGCATATACCATATTCCTCTCTTTTCCACCCATTTTCCTCTGCTTGCAGTAATTCCGTATTCTTTGCCAAGAATATTTTTTAAAGCAACACTCCCTAGCAAAACAACGATTTTAGGTTTTACCAATATAACTTGATTTCTTAAATAATTTAAACATACTGTTGCCTCATCATCTTCTGGATTTCTATTTCCTGGTGGTCTACATTTTACTATATTCGCAATATAAACTTCTTCTCTTTTTAAGCCAATTGCCTCAAAAGCCATATTCATCAATTTTCCAGCTCTTCCTACAAATGGTATTCCTTGCTTGTCCTCGTCTGCTCCAGGACCTTCGCCAATAAACATTAAATCTGCTTTTTTATTTCCTGTACCAAATACCACATTTGTTCTATTTTGACACAATTTACATTTTCTACATTGATTAGCATCTGCTTCTAATTGTTCCCAATTATCGTACATATATTTTCACATCCTAAATTTCAAAAATCCTTTTTGCATTATCATAAGTAATTTTAGCTATTTCTTCTATTGGTACATTTTTTAGTTCAGCAATTTTCTGAGCAACATATTTAACATTTCTGCAATCGTTTCTTTTTCCTCTGTTAGGTTCAGGAGTCAAGTATGGGCTATCTGTTTCAATTAAAATCCTATCAAGAGGAACCATTTTTATAACATCTGGTGCATTTCTAGAATTCTTAAATGTTATAGGACCTGCAAATGAAATATAATATCCCAATTCTAAGGCCTGTCTAACCATTTCTTGATTTGGTTGGCAACAATGAAATATTCCTGCTTTATTGACCTTGTGAGTTCTAATCATCTCAATAGTATCTACAGAAGCATCACGTGAATGAATTACAATTGGTAACTCAAGTTCATTTGCTAAATCTATTTGCTTTTCAAAAGCCTCTTTTTGCAATTCTTTATTTTCTTTATTCCAATAATAATCTAAACCTATTTCACCAATTGCTACTAATTTTTTGCTTTTATTTTCTTTAACTATTTCCGTAATTTTAGCAATATCTTTCCACAATTCTTCTTCAGATTGTGGAATATCATTAGGAGAAATCCCACAAATTGAATAAATAAAATCATATTTTTTACTTAGCTCTAATGAAAAAAGTGAAGATTCAATATTATATCCTGCACATACAAATTTAGTTATACCTGATTCATATGTATCTTTTATAATTTCTTCTCTATCTTCATCAAATTTTTCATCATTATAATGTGAATGTGAATCAAAAAACTCCATATTAATCCTCTCTTTCTATTATCACAACATTAGCAACTGCATATTCTTTGCAATGTGAAATACTAATATCAATGTCTTCTATTTTATTTGCAAATTGCTCTGATAACTTTATATATGGTCTTCCAGTTTCATCATTTAATACTTCAATATCTTTCCATGTAATATCATATTTTCTATTTAAAGTTTTAGAAATTGCTTTAAATACCGCTTCTTTTGCAGCAAATCTAGCTGCATAATGTTGATATTTTTGCATTTTCTTACTTTCACAATATTCTATTTCTTTTTTCGTATATACTCTCTCACAGAACTTTCCATCTGTGTCTTCTATACTAGATTTTACTCTTTCAATTTCTATAATATCTGTTCCTGTTCTTATTTTCATAGCTATCCTCTCCTTGCGAAAAAAAGGACCGACCCCAAATTAGCAAATGCGCAATATAGGACCGACCCCAAATTATCGTGCTAAAAATATAATATTTATTGCATTTATTATTAATGTTATAACTAATATTAATGTTATAATCACATTATTTTTAGCTGTTTTTTCTATATTCATTTCTTTATATAGAATATCATATTTATTTTTTGTATCATCATATAATTGCTCTATCTCTAAAACATCTTTTAAATATTGATAAAACATAGAACCTGTATCATCTGCTGTTATTTCATTTATCCATAGTGATTGTGTAAAGTTTATAAATTCTTTACGCGTTTTATTTATTTTTATGTTTTGTCTAAATTCTAAATTTATTTTTTTCAAATAAATTTTAGTATACATTGCTAAGATGTAAGAGTATAGATATTTTTCTTCAAAATCGTGTGGAAATACCGTATAATTATTCATATCACAACTTGACGCAAATAGTGTTACGCCTTGCTTTGTTACACCCATTTTTGCATATTGCCATTTTGATATTACTTTCATACTATTTTTTGAATAATCTACACTATTATCGCTTGGCAATATGTTTAAAAATTTAATATATATATTACTGATTTTTTCAAATTCATTTGTATTATTCCAACTCTCTTGATCTATACATGCATATGAAAATGTTAAAAATCTTTCTGGGTCTATATCTAATTTTATAGATTCCGTAACTGGCCCAGTTAAATTTTCTATAAATTCCTTAAAGTATTTTACATCTTCAAAACAATCTGATTGAACTCTTATATTATCATAATTATTCATATTAGCAAATTCTTGGTTAATATCTCTAAATTTATAATTAAAATTTAATAAATCTGAAAATTTATCACTGTCTTCTATATTAGTTTTAATACATAAAAAACATATTCCTGTATTAAAACATATTATTTCAATTTTTGGAATCTTGAAAAATATTCCATTTCTATCCTCTGTTTTTCCTTGAATATCTTTTTTTATAGTATATTCAAATATTGTACATGGATTTTGGGCTAATATTGCGGCTTTTGTATCTTCTGGTAATTCTTCAAATTTTTCTAATTTTGATTTACTTAAGTAAAAACTATTAAACATATAATTTCTTGCTCTATGTGAAAAGTAAGAATATATGCCTAAATCTTTATCTTTTTTAAATGTTCTCAATTTACAATTTTTATCTTTTAATAAACGTAATAAATATTTTAAATATCTATTTTCTTTTATTACGTAAGGATATATAAAGTACGTATATTGGTATTTTGTCTTTAGCTCCATTTTTTTCATCTCTCCTTATTTTTCACAATAATAGTTCATGCTAAGGTCTTCTCCTAAGTGCCATTTTCCTATAAAATCTATTTTAATGTTATTTTCTAAATTATATTTTGTTGTTATTACTTCTTTTCCATTTTTATCTAATGAACCCCAAAGTCCATTTTTCTTAACTGCTACATATCCATATTCATTTTGTTCTGTTGCATCATCATAAATATAGTCTGTTACTTGATTTCCTTTTTTGTCTACATATCCATATTTACCATCTTTTTTATTTAAAAATATTGTATTGTCTTTTAAAACTTCTGTATTTGATTTTTCATTACAACGAAAATCATAATATTTATATTCGTTATTGATTCTCATTCTTAAATATGATTTTTCTGTATTTATTTCTGATAATATTCCCGTTATTTTTATATTAAAGTTTGAATCTATAATTGATGTTTGATATTCTGAATTTTCAGCTAAAAATAATTTTGCTTTTTCACTGTATGTTATTCCTGCATAATCAAATTCTATTTTTACTTCTCCTTTTTCATCAATTATTCCATATTTATCATCTTGTTTTGCTATAAATATTCCTATTTGTGTTTCTTTTAAGTCTTGATATTTTGGTTCCAATTTTACTTCGCCATTTATTGTCATTTCTCCACACATATCATTTTTTACAAATATTATTCCATTTTTAGTTACTGATTTTATGTCGTCAAATCCATCTTCTAATAATGTTGTTCCTGTTGAATTTATTAATACTTGTTTTCCATTTTCTTTAACTAAATAATATTCTTTCAAATATGTTTGAGTAATTTCATCATATTTATTTTCTAATATTTGCTTTTTGGTTGTACTAACAATTCCATATTTTCCATTTTCGTCAATTGTTATATATCCCTCTTTATATGTATCTCCTAAATTTTTTATTTCTGTGTATTTAGGTTCAATTATAATACTACCATTATCATTTACAAGTCCTTCTCTTCCATCTTTTTTTATAATAAGACTATTTTCTATTCCAGCTAATACTGTAATTTCGTCATATTCTATTGGTAATAATTCTTTTCCATTTAAATCTATTAAGCCATATTTATTTTCTTTTTTTACTCTTAATACATTTTCTTCATACCATACATTCTCATTTTTATCAATATTAACTAATGCTTCTATTTGGTCATATCCTGTTAGGATTTCTTCATTTTTATTATTTATTGCTTTTGTTTGATATGTTCCGGCTTCTTCATTTACATTATATGTGCATATAAAAACAGCCTTTTCTTTATTTGGAATAACTATCATTTCTTGATATGATGGTTGAATTACTTCTTCTCCATCCTGATTGATTACTCCCCATTTGTTTTCTGCATATAATGTAAAATAATCATAATCTTTAGAAATTTTCTTTTGCTCTTTAAAAATATTTTTTATAATAAATATGAACATGATGATTACTGCTAATGCTAATATTACTGCTATTACTTTTTGGTAATTCAGTTTTCCACTTGTCTCATATCGCTTTCCTCTACCCATTAGTTTTCTTCCTTTCAGATTATATTTTATCACGAGTATAATATATCATAAAATTTTCTTTGTTACAAGTATTAGAGATTATATTTTTGACAAAAAATCACAAATAAATGATATGATTCATTTATCTGTGATTTTCTTATTCTACGATATTCCATTTGCCTTTTTATATTCAGTAATTTGTTGTTGTTTAGCTTCTATTGACTTCTTTAGACTAATAATTTGCCTGTCATACAAATCACATAATGCTTCAATTTGTTCTTCAGTCAAATCATTATCGCCGATCTCACCTTTGCGATATCTTCTTTGTAAATCTAAAAGTTGTGTATCTTCATCTTCTGTCTTTTTTACATATTCTTTAAATTCTTGTTTTTTCTCTTCATGGATGCCTACTTCTTTTTCGTCTGAAATTTTGCTTATCTCTTTCTTTTTAAATAAATTTCTAAAAAAGTTTTTTATCTTTCCAAATATAGTACTTTCGTTTCTTTCTATTAAATCTTTTTCTTGAGTGTTATTTTCCATACTTATTCTCCTATTTGACTTTCTTGATTTTTGTTTTTTTCTAATCCTTTATGTATAGTCACAAGTGCTTCATATTCTTTTTCTAATTCTTCTAATTCTTGTTTTTTTGCATGTAATCTTAAAAGCTTTTCTGCTCTATTTTCTCCTGTTTCTACCATAATAATCCTCCTCTAATGTTTATCTATAAATAAAGTATATCCTATTAAATTTAACTTTTCAATATATTTTTACAAATTTTCTGATTTTATAAATTTACAAGTTATTACACTCATGTCATCTTTCGCTATTCCGTAGCTATTGTCTACTGCTTCATTTAAAATTAAATCAGCAATTTTTTGACTATTTGTAGTTTCGATATCTTCAAGCACATATTTTACCCATAATTCTTTATTTTTATATTCAACATTAGAATCTAATATTCCATCACTACACATTACTATTATGTCTTGATTTTCTATGTCTTTATCATATGTTGTTAAATTTATATCTTTTAATATTCCTGCTGGTAAGCTTAGGGATTTAACAATCTGCACCTTTTTTTTGTTCTTTATATATGTTGGGCATGCTCCGTTTTTTATAAATTCCATTTTTCCATTATATAAATCAACTATTGTAATATCTAGTGTTGCAAATATTTCCTCATTTGCATTCATAATCGTTGTATTTATTAAGTCTATTGCTGTGTTTTTATCAAATCCTGATAAAAATAATCTTTCCAACATTTTTAATGCTATTTGACTGCTCTTTCTCGCTTCTGGGCCAGAACCCATTCCATCACTTATTGCTAATAAATATTTTCCATCATTTAATCTTATTTGTAACAAGCTATCTCCTGACACAGGGCTATCATTTTTGATTTTTGTAGCTTGTCCTATTTGTATTATATATTTATCTGCTGATAAATAACTATATACTCTCTTTCCTTGTTTACTTGATTTTTTGTTTTTTACATCATTTTTCATCAATTTTTCGTTTAAGCTTTTTTCTAGAACTTTTTGAATTTTATCTACTTCTATGTTTTCACTTGTTTTGCTGTCTTCACTTAAATATACATCTATAAAATATCTATTTTCTTGTTTATTTATTTCTATTCCATCTATTAAGATATTTTTTATACCAAGAGCTGTAATTACTTTTTTCTTTTCCTCATCATAGTCAGTATCCTTTTTTATATCCTCTTCCATTTTAACAGCAATACTAGAAATTGCTTTTGATACACCATCTAATTGAGCTTGTACATTCTTTTTATTTGATTTTACTTTTTCTTCCCATATAAAGTTGACCTTGCTTACCTTATAAGCATAATTTACTGCCTTAACTACCTGTTCAATATCATTATTCATTTTTTTGCTAATTTTCTCATCATCATATTGAACAATATAATTATTAAATTTTGCAAATGTTTTTAATAGGTCTTCTCTTGTTATTTCTTGCTTGTCCAAAAGAACATCAAACAATTCTTTTACTATTTCATTGTCTGGTTTTGTCATATCTTCATATAACATATTTTCTTCTAGTCCGTCTAAATTATTTAATAATTCTGTAATAAATAAATCTCTATTTTTAAAGTATAAATCTGTATCCCCTTTTTCTTTATAAGTATCTGCCATATCTTTTATTGTTTCTGATACCATATTTAATTGATTTATAGTTTCTTTACTTTGTTCTAACCCTCTTTTATTGTATTCAGGCAACATATTGTCGCTTTTTACTAATTCTTTTATATTAATTCCAGCCCACTTTGGAATAGCAAGTAATCCTAATGAAGCAATTAGTGCTTCTTTTATTATTAAAAATTCACTTGTTGTATTTTTAGATGCATACATTAATATTCCATTTCCTATTAAAAAGCCTACTATTACTCCTATTTTTCCGAATCTATTTAATAAACCTGAAATCATTCCAGAAAGTGCATAAACTGCCACAATAATTGGTTCATTTTGTGTGATTATTCCAAGGGTAACCCCTATTGTCACACCTGCTGTTGTTCCAACCAATACTCCATTTTTCCATCCAAGTATTAATACCATTAAAATACTAATAATATTTTTAACAGAAAATCCAAATATTGTAAAATTTCCAAGTGCTGACACTGCAATAGAAATAAGTAAACTTGCTCCCATAACTTCTTCTATTGAAAATGCTCTCTTTTCTGTTATTTCTTGTATAACTACTAATGAATTTACAAATATCTTGTAAAACACTACAGAAAATACAGCTAGTGTTATATGTAATAATAAATCAGCTACCGTAAATTTAGTTAATATAAGTTTTGCTATCATTACTAAAACAATACTAACAAATATGTGCCCTGCAATTTGTATTTCTTCATTTTTATATTGATCATTTTCTTTTGGAGGTTTTATACATATTAATATTAGTAACATTAATATAATTAATATATAGTTTAATGCTCCAACAGTTCCTACTCCAACTATATTTCCTATAAGTCCTGCTACTACTACCATTATAGCAGGTACTCCTCCAGCTAAACAAGCTCCGACAATCGCTATACTAAATGGTGACACTTCTTGTCCCATTCCTAATGTCGATATCATAAAAGCTATGATATATATAATTATATTTTTTATACTTAATAAGTTTTTTATAATTTCTTTACTTGTGTTATTTTTTGACATCCCTACCACCTCATGTAATATTTTAATCCTTTTCTTTTGTGTTTTTTGTCTTTTTTGGTATTCTACTACAAAAAAGTTTTTTACATTTTGTGATATTTATTTTTATTTTTTATCGTTTTGTGTTTTCTATTTTATTATAATTTGTCGAAAAATACAAGTTTTTTTAGGAAATTATATTATTTTAAATAGCACTTTTCCGTAGTCACTGCATATAATAAAAAAGAAAACTATAAATTAGAGGTGATACTATGTCTAATAATATGGATGAATTATTTGCAAATGTAAAAAAGATGGTAGATAGTGGTGATATACCTGACGATGTAAAACAGATGATGAATAATCTTCAAAACAGCTCAAATACTCAAAATAATGTACAGAGTAATACTCCAGATCTAAATAACATCTTAAATAATATTTCACCAGAAATGATAAATAATTTAAGCAATATACTAAATTCAAATTCTCAAAATCAAAATTCTCAATCTTCAAAAAATAATAACAATTTCAACTTAGATATGAATACAATAATGAAGATGAAATCCATTATGGAAAATATGAATAATAAAAATGACCCAAGAGCTAATTTGCTTTATTCTCTAAAGCCTTATTTGCGCGAAAGTAAAAAAGAAAAATTAGATCAATATGTAAATATGCTTAATGTTTCTAAAATTGCAGAGCTTATGAATTCAAACAATCAAAATAATAAAGATAATAAAAAATAGTAGTTTTGAAAGGAGTATTACAATGCCTAGATTTATGGGATATAATCCTAATTTTCAATATTACAATCCATATCAAAGACCTAATTTTTATCCAAATTATGGTCCTTATACTCCTCAGCAAAAAAAACAACCCCAACACCCTCTTTCTGAACCACTACCAAAAACTACACAACCACAAAAAAAGCCAGAAACAGCAGATACTGTTTGGCTTGATTTGTTTGGAATTAAATTATATTTTGATGATGTTTTAATTCTCAGTCTCTTATTTTTCTTATATAAAGAAGAGGTAAAAGATGAAGGGCTTTTTCTTGCTCTAGTTTTATTACTAATTAGTTAAGTTACTCAATTATTATATTATCTTCATCAACATAAACATAAGCATTTTTATGTATTTCTTCTTCATCTTTGTCTATTTCTTTTACTATATTAGAAATACGTAATTGTACTGCTTCTAAAGTACTTGCAGCAATAATTGCTTCTTTATTTCCCTTGGCTCCAGCATGTGCAAGTCCTCTTAATGCTCCAACAACAACAATATTATCTGCTGCAATTACTTCAGCCCCTGAATTTACATCGCCTATTACAACAATGCTTCCTTCAACTTCAAGTTTTTGTCCAGAACGCAAAGAACCTTTATGAAACGTAGTTTCAGATGTTTCTACGTCTTTTTTGTAACTTCTAATAATACTATGTAACCCTAGTGTTGTAGGACTATCAAATGCAACTTCAACATCAATTTCTTTTGTTATGCATTGTTTTATTTCTTCCATTTCTTTATTTGATAAGATTTTTCCAACAACCCTAATCGGTGTTTTTTCATCCTTATACATCTTTTTTAAGTCTTTCATTTTTTTAGACAATTCTTGTATTATTTTTTCCTGCGTAGAATTTTCAGTTATTTTAATAATCACTTCATCTGTTTTTAAATTTATACTAACACAATTCATCTCTTTATTCCCCTCTTAGACTAAACAGTCTATCTGATTTGTTCTACAAATGGTGTTGCTTCCATGCTTTCATCTACATCTGTTGATTCATTCATTCCAAAATATTGTATAAGAACATCTCTTGCAACTTCTGCTGCATAATTTCCATGTCCACCATTTTCTATCATTACAACAACTGCAACCTCTGGATTATCAAATGGTGCAAAACACACAAACCATGCATTTACAAGATCATTTCCATTAGAATCTTTTCCAGCCTCAGCAGAACCTGTTTTTCCTGCTACTTCAATATTAAAGTTTTTAAAGATATTATAAGCTGTTCCTCCAGCCTCACTCGCAGCCATTCTCATACCTTCTTTAGCTACTTCAATACTCTCGTCACTTATTGTTATTCCATCATCAGTATCTACTATTCCTAATTTCTCGTTAGTATATTTTCTTATTTCATCTTTTGAAACTTCAGTTCCATCTGAATTCAATACAGATTTAATAATTGTTGGATTCACAACTGTACCACCATTTGCAATTGATGATATATATTTTGCAATTTGCATAGGAGTAAAGTTATTATCACCTTGTCCTATTGATGCATTCAATGTATCTCCTGGTCCCATTGTTGCACCATTTCTGATTTTAGCATAAGTTTCCTTAGATGCTGCAACACCAGATTTTTCATTAGGTAACTCTATTCCAGTTTTATTTCCCAAGCCAAAGTGTAATGCATATTTTGATAAATTATCTATCCCCATTCTATCACCTGTTTCGTAAAAGAAATAATTGCAAGAATGTTGTAATGCTTGAGTTACATTTTGATATCCATGTCCTCTATGATAACTTGTATAATACCAACATTTCCATTCACTATTATATTTTTTATATATACCAGTATCATTTATTTTTTCTTTTGTTGTAATAACACCTGTTTCTAACCCTGCAATAGCTGTTACCATTTTAAATGTTGAACCAGGTGCATATGTTGACTGAATAGCTTTATTTAATTGTGGATGTCTAGTATCATCTCTTAAATATGCCCAATTTTCTTGAGATATTCCTCCCACAAACCATTGTGGTTCATATGTTGGATAACTAGCTGTTGCAAGTACTTCCCCTGTATTAACATTCATTACAACTGCAGCTCCACCTTGTGCATCATATCTTTGGGAAAATCCTCCATTTTTTATTTTATTAATACAATTTTCTAGTGATTCTTCCGTCGTTTTTTGCAAGTTTGAATCAATTGTAAGCACAACATCACTTCCAGCAATAGCATTTTTTGAAACATATTCTCCCGTAATGGTTCCATCTACTGCCATTTCTTTTTGCTTTTCTCCATCTGTTCCCTTTAAATATTTTTCAAAAACATATTCAATTCCTGTTTTTCCTATGATATCATCAATATCATAATCATCTTTATTGGCTTTATATTCTTCTTCTTTTATTTTTCCAGTATAACCAATTACATGTGCCGCCATGCTTCCTGCTAAATATGTCCTTGCAGCTTTAGTTTCTATACTTATTCCTGGAAAATCACTATTTCTTTCACTAATTTGTGCAACAACCTCATCACTTACGTTTGTTGCAATTGTTATTGACTTTGTTGCACTATATCCTTTTGTTGTAATTATATATCTAATTGCTATTATTTTTCTAATATCTTCTATATTGTCATTTTTTATTTGATATTTATCTTTTACCTTATAAAATACCGTCTCTGCATCAGCATTTTCTTCTATTTTAAATTTTTTCTTAAACTTAGACAACTCATCTCCACTAATTGTAAAAGTAAATGGATTTATGCTTATTGGAAAATTATCTGTATACGAAATCTGATATTGATTCATTAGATTTACTAAATTTAATGCAGCTTCATTTAATTCATCATTAGATATATTTGTTTTATAAATTTCTATATTATTCTCTGTTTTTACTCCTGCAAGTTCATTTCCAGACCTATCTAAAATTGAACCTCTCGCAGCTTTTATCGTTGATACTCTTGAAAGTCTCGTATTTGACTGTTCCCTATAACTTTCACCATTTATAACTTGTAAATTAAATAGTTGAACAATTAATACAATCCCTATTGCATAAGCTAATATTGTTACTATATTAAACCTAAAATTTACTTGCTCACTTTTTACATCATTATCCCATGATGTCTCTCTATCAAAACTTATCCTATTGTTCAACATTTCACCAGCTTTCTTTTAGAAATATCTTGTCAAAATCCTATCTCCCTTTATTTCATTTTCAATTTCATATCCAGTAGCTTTCATTAAAGGATATACTATAATAATTAATAATACATTATAAATTGTTTCTATAAATAAAATCTTCAAAAATGAATATATTTCTATATTTATTTTAAAAAACATATAATTAAAAAAGTATAATACAATTTCATATATTATTGTACAAATTGCTCCCATAAGTAATACTGTCAATCTACTATCTTTTGAAAGTGTTTTGTCAAACAAACCTCCTAATATTCCAACTAATGCCAAAGCAACTGAAGTTAGTCCTAAACTTTTTCCAACCCAAATATCTATTAAAATCCCATAAATAATTCCATAAATAACTCCCATTGTTCTTCCCATATATAATCCTATATATAACATCAAAATTATAAAAACATTAGGCATTATTCCTGCTATTGTAAAATGAGTGAAAAAAATCGTTTGTATTAGATATATAACAATAAATGTAAGTATCAATCCTACATGTATCAAAAATTTCTTCATCTTATACCCTTTCTACTGATTTGTTATTATCAAAACAGTTTCTAATTTTTCAAAATCTACTGCAGTTTCTATTGTTGCATAAGAATCTGTTTTATTTGATCCTGTATTTACTTTCTTTATTTTTCCTACATGTATTCCTTTTAAATAAATTCCACCTAATCCAGAAGTTTCTACACTATCTCCCTGGATAATTCTCGCATCTGTCGCTATATTAGATGCACTTAATATAGATTTGTTTTCAATTGTTCCTTTACAAATCATTGTATCTCGAGTACTACTTGCTAAACAACTAGTAGCACTAGCACTGTCTACAATTGTCTGAATTTTTGCTGTTTTAGCAGTTGTAGAAACAATATATCCTACCAATCCTTCATTAGCAATAACTGTCATTTTTTCTTGAATACCATTATCACTTCCAACATTTATAACTAATGTTTTTGAATAATTGCTTATATCCCTAGATATTATCGTTCCAGGAATTGTTTTATATTGCCCATATTTTTCAGCTAAATTAAGTTCTTGTTTTAACTGTTCATTTTCATTTTTTATAATTTCATATTCTCTCATTTGTTGCTCAAGTTCATTATTTTTTTGTTTTAATGATTCGTTTTCTGATTTCAACTCATTCACATTCTCAAAAAACTTGTCATTATTGTTAAGCTTATTTTTCAAATATGTTAAACCATTTTCAATAGGCATAACAAAAGCATTTGCAAAATTTTCAACAACTGAAAACTGTTCTGATTTTGCATTTGAAACTATAACTAAAACAATTAATATTACAATTGTAATAACAATCCCTATAATTCCACCTTTTTTTTCTCTCTCCATACACTATCTTCTCTTTCTTGAATTTAATAAAACTGTTCTTAACTTTCCTATATCTTGTAATGTTTTTTCTGTTCCTTTTACAACACAGTCTAATGGTTCTTCTGCAACATATACTGGCATACCAGTTTCTACACTTATTAATTTATCCAAATTTTGTATTAAAGCTCCTCCACCTGATAACATAATTCCTTTTTCCATAATATCTGATGCAAGTTCTGGTGGTGTTTTTTCTAATGTTAATTTTACTACTTCTACTATTTGAGCAATTGATTCTTTCATTGCTTCTTCCACTTGATCTGATGTAATTATTTCAGTTCTTGGTAATCCATCATTCAAATCTCTTCCTTTTATCTCCATTGTTATTTTTGACATTAGTGGCATAGCACAACCTAATTCTTTCTTGATTTGCTCTGCGGTTGTAACTCCTATTGCAAGATTTAATTCTTTTTTTACATAATTAATTATATCTTCATCTAGCTCATCTCCAGCTATTCTTATAGAATTACTAACTACAATTCCTCCTAATGATATTACTGCAACTTCTGTTGTTCCCCCACCAATATCTACGACTATATTTCCACTTGGTTCTTCTATTTCGATTCCAGCTCCAATTGCTGCTGCCATAGGTTCTTCTATTAAATAAACTTCTCTCGCTCCTGCTCTTATTATAGCTTCTTCTACTGCTCTTTCTTCTACTTCTGTTATTCCTGATGGCACCCCAACTAAAACTCGTGGTCTTATGGCATTATATCTCTTACAAACTCTTTCAAGTAAATTTTTTAGTAATAGTTTTGTTGCTGTAAAATCTGCAATTACACCATCTTTTAATGGCTTTATTGCATTTATTTCTTTTGGAGTTCTGCCTACCATTTCTTTGGCTTCAAATCCTGTCGCTATAACATTTCCTGTTTTAGCATCTACTGAAATAACAGATGGTTCTCTTACTACAATTCCCTTTCCGTTTATAGTTACTAAAATATTAGCTGTTCCTAAATCTATCCCTATATCTTTAGATTTGAATGACAAAAAATTCATTTTACTCTTTCCTTTCATTATGCATTCTCTGTGAAAAAATGCTTACATAATTCATGTTTCCAATTACAATATGGTCTAACAATTGTATCCCTAATATTTTGGAAGCTTGTTCAACATTTTTGGTAAATTCAATGTCTTGACTACTAGGCGTTGGATCTCCTGCTGGATGATTGTGAATTAATATTAATTTTGATGCTTCTATTTTTACAGCCTCATTTAATATTGATTTCATAGAAGCTGTTACAAAGTTTCCCCCACCTTTTGCTACATCTTTTATCTTGAGCAATTTATTTTTGTTGTTTAACAACGCAACTTTTAGTATCTCTTGTTTTTCAAATCTCATTTTTTCTATTAGTATTTCAGCAATATCATATGGCTTTTTTATTATTTTTTCTTTATAAGTTGAGACCATATTAATTCTCGTTACTAGCTCACACACTGCTTTTAATTGTATAGCTTTTACTTTTCCTATTCCTTTTATTTTCATAAATTCTTCTATTGTTAAGTCCATCAAAAAGCTTAAATTCTCTTCACCTGTGCTATTCATTTTCAAAATTTGCTGAGCTAATCCCACAGCTGTTTCTTCTTTTGTTCCTGTTTTTATTATTATTGCAAGTAACTCTGCATTGGTTAATGCTTTTGATCCATATTGTTCTAATTTTTCATAGGGTCTTTCCGCTTCTGGTAATTCTTTCATTTTTATTGGCATTATCTATCTTCCTTTCTCTTTTTGAAAGGCCCCCTATACCGTGATATTATTATATATTGTATTTGTGTTTTTTTCAAGTCCTATAAGAGTTTTTTTTAGATTTAAACTTAAATATACAAATCTAAAAAATTACCAAAAATTGTTTCTTTAAATCTTATAATATTCGTAGTATAATAAATTTATAAGAAATACGGAGGTTTACAAATGAAATTCGAAAAATTAAATGATGCTAAAATAAAAATAATTGTTTCCATTCATGACATGGAGGAAAAAAATATTTCTGTTCGAAATCTTTTTTCCAATTCTGAGCCATCACAAGAACTCTTACAAAATCTATTACAAATGGCTGAACAAGAAATTGGTTTTAAAGTTGATGACTCAAAATTGTTACTAGAAGCCACTCTCTCTTCTGAAGAAGAGTGTACATTTATAATAACAAAATTACAAGAAAAATTAGAAAATACTAATAACACAAATTCCTTTATATTTAAATTTAATAGTTTCGATGCTTTTATAGAACTATGTACCTTTTTAAATAATTTTTCGGATTTAAACTTAAAAAGTTTTTCACAAAATTTTTCTTTAATTTCATACAATAATACATATTATCTATATGATTCCAATACCGAAAAGTATTCTATTTTGCTTGATTATATGAAAAATATTTTTGCAGAATTCGGAACTAACTTTTCTAGTTTTCCTGGTATTGAAGGCATTTTAAATGAATATGGCAAAGTTATTTTTGAAAAAAATGCAATTGTAAAATGTATTTATTTCTTTGTACATTAAAAGAGACAGTTTCCTGTCTCTTTTTCTAATAAACATAGTTTTGTGGATTGTATGCAACTCCATTTACTCTAACTTCTAAATGTAAATGTGGACCTGTACTATTTCCTGTACTTCCAACTGCTGCAATTACTTCTCCTTGACTTACTTTTTCACCTGCTGTAACATATAATTTACTACAATGTCCATAATATGTCTCTATTTCATCTCCATGTGATATTACAACCATATATCCATATGATTTTTTTACTCCTGCAAATGTAACTGTACCACTTGCTGCAGCTTTTATTGGTGTTCCTGTTGGTGCCCCAATATCTAATCCAGTATGATCTCCTGATCTCACACTACTTCTAACACCAAATCTAGAAGTAATAATACCAGAGATTGGTCTTATCAAGTTTAAACTTAATGGTACTTTTTGATATGAGATATTCATTGAAGTGTTTACTTTTCCTGTTGTCACTGGCTTTTTGGTTACTACTACAACTTTTTCTTTATATAAAGATGCAACTGTTGCCTCTACTTCTGAAAACGCTTTTACTTCTGTATCATATTTTTCTAATATAGATATATCATCAATATTTTCGCTTTCTTTCTCTCTAAGCTCATTTACTACTTGTTCTGCTTGTGAGAAATCAGAAACATAAGCTTTTTCTTCTTCTCCATCTAAAATTGCATAATACTTATAATAAACAATACCAGATTGTTTAATTTTATCAAATATTTCATTATCATTTGTTACTATATTTCTTTTTAGCAAGCACATTTTGTATTCTGGCAAAGCATCTACTTGAACAAATGCTATATGGCTATCTTCCCCACCTTCGCCACTTTCTATGTAATTATTTATTCTTGTTTGTAATTTACTTTTATCTTTGCTATACCCTACTGTTTCTCCATTTATTGTTACACTATATATTGGTTTAAAAAACAATGCTACCGCACATATTATTAGAAATATAGAAACAGCTATAAGTATTGTAAGCTTCATAGATTTTCTTGCAAATACTAATATTTGTTTAATCATCATATTTCTCCCTTGTACATATTTTTTCAAATTGTATAATACTTTTCCTTATTTTCGCAATCTGATTCAATGCCTTTTTTCCGTATGTTTTCTTGCGCATTCTCTATATTTCTTTATTTATCTCTTTATTTTTTAAAAACAAAAAAGTAGATATGCTTTTTATGCATTCTACTCTCCTAAATTAACCTTGTTGTAATTCTGTTTTTACAGTTTCAATTTCTGTTACAGTTGCTTTTTGTGCAGGTTTATAATATCCCTTAGCATTTGCAACTTTAAATAATTCATATTGGAAACTTTCATCATTATTTCTTATTTGTTGAAATGTTTGTCTTAATTGGATATTTTCTGATTCAGAAATTGCTGTTTGGTATGCTGTTAAATCTGCCTTTACATTTCCTAAAATATCATTTACCATTGTTTTCTCTTCCATTTTTCATCCTCCTAATTATTTAAAAAACTCATTAATTTTTGTTTTGTGTTTAATGCATCTTGAGCTGATTTTGTAAACATTTGCTTTATTTGAGCATCTTGTACTTGTGATGCATATGTGTTTAATTTTTCATATGCAGTTTCATGTGCTCCTATTAAATGTCTTAAATGTTGTAATTCTGCTTGTGTTAAATCTGCCATTATAATCACCCTTTCTTAAATTTTATATTGGTATTATGCTCAAATCAGTTTTATTTATACAGAAAAAGCCGAAAGAATCTTTCGATTTTTTTCGACTTTCTACTTATTTTAAATTATTTCCAAATTTGCAAATTTTGCCATCAAACGTTTATGACCAACTTTATCAAAATTAATATCAACTTTTAAATCATCGCCTTCAGGTTCAACATAATTAATTGTTCCTTCTCCGAATTTTTTGTGATATACTCTTGCACCAGATTGATATGAAGAAAAATCAATATTGTTACTAACCTTTTTAGTAATATTATTTAAGAAGCTTTCAGCTGTTCTAAATGCAAATCCAGTTCCTGTACTTGGTTTTGCACTTGATGCAGAAGCAGCAAATTTAGGTTCTTCCACTTTATATGTTTTAATATTTCCATTGTTCTTATTTCCGTAACTCCAAGTATAATTGCTGTCTCCAAAAACACTTTCTCTTTTTACAGAACTTGTCATTGCATCATCATATCCATCTAATAATTCTTTTGGAATCTCTTGTAAAAATCTTGATGGTGGATTATGTGTTGTAGAACCAAATGTAGTACGTTGTTTACTATTTGTCAAGTATAAATTTTCTTTTGCTCTAGTTACACCAACATAACACAAACGTCTCTCTTCTTCCAATTCCTTTTGTTCACCAATAGACTTATATCCTGGGAATATTCCCTCTTCCATTCCTACTAAAAATACAACTGGAAATTCTAATCCTTTTGCACTATGTAATGTCATTAATGTAACAGATTCATCTGTTTCTTCCACATTATCTAAATCACTTGATAATGTTATTCCCTCTAAGAAGTCACTTAATCCATTATCTGCTGATTCTTCTTCAAATTCTACTGCAACATTTAAAAATTCTTCTAAGTTTGCAATTCTATTTTCCGCTTCTACTGTATTCTCATTTTCTAATGCTTTTGTATATCCTGTATCTTTTAATAATTTCTTTATTAATTCAGATATTGTAAGTTCATCTTTTTCTGCCATTATTTTTTCCATGCAATCTACAAATTCTCTAGAATTCAAATAAACTCTATTTAGTCCATATTGATCTGCATTTTTAATAACTTCATACATAGATATATTATTTTGTTCTGCAATTTTAGCTACATTATCTAAGCTTGTTTTTCCAATTCCTCTTTTAGGTTCATTTATAATTCTATTTAAACTTAAATTGTCTGAAGGATTTTGTACCAATCTTAAATATGAAATAATATCTTTTATTTCTTTTCTTTCATAAAATTTTAAACCTCCAACAATTTTATATGGAATACCTTCTCTTCTTAAAATTTCCTCTATTGCTCTTGATTGTGTATTCATTCTATATAATACTGCAAAATCTGAATATTTATATTTTTCTTCTCTTATAAGATGTTCTATTTGCTCTGCAATATATCTTCCTTCATCATATTCATTGTCTGCAGAAAATATTTTTGGCAAACTTCCTACATCATTTTCTGTCCATAATTTTTTATCATATTTTACTTCATTATTTTTTATAACCGCATTTGCTACTTTCAAAATATTTCCTGTACATCTGTAATTTTGCTCTAATTTTATTATTTTAGTTCCAGAAAAATCTCTTTCAAAATTTAATATGTTACTTATATCTGCACCACGGAAACTATAAATTCCTTGGTCATTATCACCTACGGCTGTAATATTTCCATGTTTTGATGCTAACATTGTTACTAATGTGAATTGAGATTTGTTTGTATCCTGATACTCATCTACTAATACATATTGGAATTTATTTGAATAATATTCCAATACATCTACATTTTCCATTAATATTTTTATTGTAAAATTAATAATATCATCAAAGTCAATTGCATTATTTTCCTTTAATCTGTTTTGATATCTTTCATAAACTTGTGCTATTTTTTCTTTTCTGAAATCTCCATGTGCTTTTACTGTATATTGATCTGGCTCTAGCATTTCATTTTTAGCATTGCTTATTTCTGACATTACTGCTCTATCACTAAATAATTTTTCATCTAATTGTAAATCTTTTAATATTTGTTTTACCATTGTTTTTTGGTCAGATGTATCAAATATAATAAATGATGAATCAAATCCAATTCTGTCTATAAATTTTCTTAATATTCTTACACATATTGAATGGAATGTTCCAATCCACATATCTTTTGCAGCATCTCCAACTAATAATTCTATTCTTTCTTTCATTTCTTTTGCTGCTTTATTTGTAAATGTTATTGCTAATATATTCCATGGTAATATATTTTTTTCCTTCATTAAATATGCTATTTTATGCGTTAATACTTTTGTTTTTCCACTTCCTGCACCAGCTATTACTAAGCATGGTCCTTCTGTATTTACTACGGCTTCGTATTGTTTATCATTTAATCCCTTTAGTATATCGTCCATTATTCTTTCCTTTCTTCCTTCAAATGTTTGTTTGTATTTTACTATATTTTTTTGTTTTTTGCAATACATTTAAAAAACTCTTTTAAAAAATTTTAAAAGAGTTCTTATTTTTATTCTTCTTCACCTTTTAATTTTTCAGCTCTATCTGCTGCAATTAAGTTGTCTATCATTTCATCTAAATCTCCATTTAAGAAATTTTCCATTTGGAATATACTCATTCCAATTCTATGGTCTGTTATACGACCTTGAGGATAGTTATATGTACGAATTTTTTCACTTCTATCTCCACTTCCTACTTGTGATTTTCTTGCATTTGCTATTTCTGAATCCTGTTTTTCTTTTTCTATATTATATAGTCTTGAACGTAACATTTTCATAGCATATTCTCTGTTTTGTAATTGTGAACGTTCTGTTTGACATTCTACAACAATTCCTGATGGTTCATGTATTAATCTTACGGCTGATGATGTTTTATTAATATGTTGTCCTCCAGCACCAGAAGATCTGAATACTTCCATTTTAATATCTGCTGGATTTATATCAATTTCTACATCTTCTACAACTGGAAGTACTGCAACTGTTGCTGTTGATGTATGTATTCTTCCACTGCTTTCTGTATCAGGAACTCTTTGTACTCTATGTACTCCACTCTCGAACTTGAATCTACTATATGCTCCTTTTCCTGTAACCATAAAAGATATTTCTTTATATCCACCTAATTCAGTTTGGTTTTCATTTAATATTTCAATTTTCCAATGTTTTCTTTCTGCATACATCGTATACATTCTAAATAATGTACCTGCAAATAATGCTGCTTCTTCTCCACCTGCACCTGCACGAATTTCACAAATAATGTTTTTATCATCATTTGGATCCTTTGGAATTAGTAATGCTTTTAATTCATCTTCTATATGAGGAAGATTTTCTTTAGCTTCATAATAATCTGCCTCAGCTAATTCTTTTAACTCCTTATCTTCCATCATTTCTTTAGCATCGTCCATTCTTTGCTTTTCTTTTTTATATTCTCTAAACTTTAACACTACTTCTTCAATAGAACTGTGTTCCTTTATTAATTTTTGCCATTCTGTTTGATTTGCGATTACCTCTGGGTCACTTATTAATTTGGTCAATTCTTCATATCTTGCTTCTACTGCTTCTAATTTGTCAAACATAAATATTCTCCTTTTTTCTAAAATCATATTTTATTATACTATATATTGGTATTTTTTTCAAGGGGTTATGCGAAATTAGGGTCGGTCCTTTTTTTCGCATGCGATTTTAGGGTCGGCTCTTTTTTGCACAAAAAGAAAGCACCACATGTGCAGTGCTTCCTTTTTGAGGTTCACTGGATACTTTCCGACAATTTGCCAAACATTTTAGCTAACTGAGTATCAGTTTTCTGGAAAATTTCTTTCCAGTATTCAAAATACCCTTTGTCCTCTGCCTGATACGAGCCATTATGATGACGGAGAAATTCACAAACAGCAATATACTCATAATACGGCGTAGGTGCACTTGTGAACTGCTTGTCGTACTTATGCTTGTTCAACCGAACCAGCATCTCTTTTTCCAACTTCATAAATACTACCTCTTATATATTATTCTTCCTTTTAGGAAGTCTAAATAATTATATCACGTTTTACATAATTTTGCAAATATATAAATTTATTATTTATTTATTATTATTTTTTTATTAATTATAATTCCACATAATTATAATTAATATTTTCATTATTTAATATTTCTTTTTCTCTATTTGTACAAGTCAAAATAATTATTTGCCTATTTTTAAATTCTTCTGATAAATATAATAAAATATTTTTTAATCTTTCATTATCGAAAAATGCAAAAGCTTCATCTAATATAATTGGAACTTTTTCATTTGAAACTTCATCTAACATTGCTAATCTTAATGATAAATATAATTGATCTATTGTTCCAATACTTAATCGTTCTGCAGGAATATAATTACCATTTTCTAATTCTACAATTAATCCATTTTCATCGCTAAAATTTAGCTTACAATATTTTCCTTTTGTGATGTTAGCAATATTTTTTGACAACTTCTCTGTAAATACTGGACTTACGCTGTTTTTCATATTTTCATATGCTCTTGATAATAACACTTTTACTAATTCTATACTTTCATTTTTTTGTTCTAAATTTTCTAATTGTTGTTTTAATAAAATTGTCTGTTCTTCAATGCTGGATAAATTTTCCAACTGTGGTACTATATTTTCTTTCTTTACTTCTAGTTTATTTAATTCATATCTTAAATCATTTATTTCATTTTCTACTATGCTAATATCAATATTTAAATTTTCTTTTTTTAATAAAAAATTAATTTCATTTTTTTCAATATTTTTTTCATATTTATTTATTATTTTATATTCTTCCAAATTATTTTGCATATTATTTTCTGATTTTATTTTATTTATTTCATTATTTAATTCTTCAATATTTTTTTGATAAATATTTTCTTCATTTTCTATATTGTTTTTTTCATTTTTTATTTTTTCTATTATTTCTTTTTGATTATTTTCTAATATTTTTATTTTTTTATT
>ENA-OROK01000417-OROK01000417.1-human-gut-metagenome-genome-assembly--contig:-NODE-417-length-52616-cov-14.190464_pt1 | contig 52616 bp, 48 predicted proteins | sample MGYA00242127_ERZ509046 | MGnify/ENA primary metagenome ERZ509046 (study PRJEB26280, sample SAMEA2338728) | human gut metagenome | biome: human gut; feature: human-associated habitat; material: faeces... | reverse complement strand
ATTCTTTGTGTGATAACAACATACAAAACACAACGCAAATTATAAGAGTTGCTATAATAATTTTTTTCATAATGCGAAGTTTAATACATTATCATATTCAATTGGTTTTAGCTCAAGTGATTCTCTTATGTGTTCAGTCGCATCTCTCTATATATGCGACTGAACACATAAGAGAAATAATCTGATTGGCTTAACGCTGTATCAGAAACGCTTGTTTAAAAGATGTACCCCCCGAATTTTCTACCACTGCTTCATTTTCTGTTTTTGGGAATTAGCGTTATTGATTCAAGTTTGGCAACATTGGCCGAGATAGGTTTGATTGTCAGCCTTACATCGTACTGTTCAGGGAGTAGCTTTACATTTGGGTATTGGTTGAGATTGTAACTTCTCCAAAATGGAGTTTCGTTATAACGGAAACATACCTCAACTATTCTACTTGTTGAATTTCCCCTCAGCTGAGTTGTCAATGTTATCGGTTTGATAGACTCCGCTTTTACATTCCAATAGACAAAAAGCACAAGAAAAGTAGAAAGACCGCCAACAGTAGCAAATTTCAAATACTTGCCATATTGGGATTTTCGGGAAATGATAAAACAACCGACAGCAACAAGCCATACGACAATCATCAAGAAATCATATACACGGTTGGAGATAAGAAACCCTCTTGAAAGCCATAAAACTGCACCCATAAGCGCGATAATCGCCAATAAAAAATAGTCAATCGACCGTGAACGTATCGACTGATATATCCATTTGCCTATGCCATAAGCAATAGCGATTCCGACTATATAGCGCAGCATGATTTCCATACTCATTTTCCATATTTCTTTTTCAGATATTCACGCAGTTTGGGAGAATCCTTGCCTTCATATATTCGGTTGCGGTCGAACACCGTCCAACTGTCGCCGTCCGGGAATGTCATCTTCTCAAAACTTCCGGGGTCAGCACCTTGAATGATGGAGTCGTTCCAAAACACATGTTTGTCATCTTTCCCATAGTTGAAATCTCCCCCGAACTCTCCCTCGGACACAGGCTGGAAAGTTTTGGGATTTGCCCCGGCAACTAATTGGGAACTCCACCAGACATGCGATTTATCCTTGTACCAGTTGTCGGAAATATGCTCGAAAGTCGCGACATCGGCTTCAGGAAGGATATTAAAATGGGAATCGTAGATATTCGTTCCGTCGGAATACATCAAACGGCCTACTTCGGTGAGTTTGGAATAATCTTTTATTTGGGTTGGAATCCCTTTATTGTAAGCCCTGTGCTTGTCTTGCCCTATATAGAAGTCCACTTCCTTGAACGTCGCAGGGTCAGCACCGGGAACCTCCTTGTCCCTGAAAAACACTTTGTGCTTGTCAGCGGCATAGTCTCCTGATTGGTCCGGAGTCTTTGCTTCAATCGGGTGGAAAGTCTCGTAATCGATATCTGTAATCACACCTCCTGCAAGGTAGTATCCATTGTATTTGTCTTTTGCCCAATGAGTTTCCCAAGAATCTGAACTGCCTAAGATTTTGAATGTCGATTTATCTCTTACGTTCAGTGCTTTCCCATCCCAATAAAAATCGTTGGCATCTTCTGCAAAATAGTAGGAATGCACTTTGAATGTTGCCGGATGCGCCTTTTCTATCAATTCACCGGAAACATATACATGCGTATTGTCTGCTGCATACGATTTGGTAAGCACACGGAACGAGCCGCCATCGGCACCTTTGATAATATCGCCCTCGTAGAATGCGTGTTTCTTGTCTCGACCATAATCATCATTCAGTTCTTCAAAAGTCTTTGGGTCTGCATCAACATGCCTTGAAGTATGACCGCTTCCTTCATTCCACGTATGCCATGTTACCTCCTTACCATCGTTTTTATATCCGACAGAACATGAAACTAGGGTCATCAATACCAAAAGTATTGATGTAATGAATATAGATTTCTTAGGAGTTTGCGAACCTAACTTACTTTGTGCTGTTGCTCCGAATGTTATAAGTAGTGAGCAAAATATTAACATAAATCTCTTCATATCTACATTATAATTTGATTACTTGAATTTTTCCCAATCAAGATTGAAAGAATTGTTGTTTTGTGAAAGCCAGATAAGGTATTGTCGGTCTGTTTTGCAAACCTCCTCAATGGACTTTCCTTTATATTTCCCGAAGCTCATTATATCATTAGGACCAAGTGTTGGTCTATTCTCCATATGATATTCCAATACCTTATCGACATCGGTATATAAGTGTTGGGAATCTATAATCGCCCATTTGACATACTGCCAATCCTTAATGATGACCTCTTTCAAAGTCATATCCTTATATTTACCAAAGCCAATCTTGTCATCAAGGCCAAGAACTTTAACAGATTCTGTAGTCTTCTCACCTATGATGTCCAATAACATCCATGAGCCACACCCACAACATGGTATTGGTTGCGGTTCAGTATCTTTCTTGGTGCACCAACTGTGTTCTGGGTCATTCTCATAGGCATCCGCTCTTTCGCCATTACGGTAATAAAAGCCAAATACATTTCCAAACTTGCCGCCTCTTCCATGTGGTTCTACTCGTACAACCTCCACATACTGATTACGATACCAGTCGGAAACTCTTCCGTCTGGGAATCTTTGAGCAGTAAAAGGCAATGCTCTACCTATATTGTAATAAATCTCCGTTAAGTTCTGATGTGGATACTTGCAATTTACCGCATCAACCAACGTTTTCTTTTCTTCTTCCGTCATAGCTTTACTTCTTTAGTTTCTGATATTCCGTCTTGGTCATAATTCCATCTCTGGCTTTATCCATATTTTCGGCATCTTTGTAGAAAATCCAATGTATTATAGGCTTTCCGCCATAAGCAGAAGAATAGGCTTGTTGGAAGTTCCACCCCTTATCAACCATGTAATTTGCGGCATCGACCATGCTGTTGAATTTGATTTCTTCACCATTTTCATCCACAAATTTCAATTTGCTGCTGAGGTCTCCCCAAATGTTATATGATGCCTTTGCGCCGAAATCGAATATGATTTTTAGACCAGAAGAAAGGTCTTTCTCAATACCCTTTACCTCGCAATAATAACGATGTTGTGCAAACACATTGCCAACATTACATATAAGGCATAAAGCCAACAAATATTTTGTAATAGTTTTGCTCATATTTTTCTTGTTTTATAGTCCTTGTGATATTTTGCTATACACTTGTTGGAAAACCCTTTCATTGATGGCATTCTGGAAGTTCTTGTTGTCAAGATATTGACGGCAGAACTCGGTACTTTCACTCATCATCTTGATGACGATGCCCATCATGGAAGTGAATCCTTGCTTTTGTGCGGTTTCCTTGTTGCTGTTCTTCGCAGCATTGACAAAGTTCTGGTCAGCTTGCAAGCGGTTTGGAAGACTGTCTATCTGAACTTTCACAGCTTCAATATTTTGCCAGTGAATGTCGTTGAACTGTTCAAGAATGTCACTGAGCTTAGCCATTTCTGGCTCTTTCTTTCCTCCTTTGCCTGTTCCCATTGGCATAGGGTCAACCTCCGTGTCCTTGTTTTCCAATTCTATCTTCCGTTCGCTCATCTTTGTCACTTGCAGTTGGTCGAGGTCAATACATTCCTCCAGACCATCAGTGAAGTCCTCGCCTTTCAGTTTCGGCAGCTTATGTACCAGCAACATATAATAGGTGTTGAGCATTTCCCATTCTTTGCTGCAATATGGTGTTACGGCTGCAATGAACGGATAATAGCGCAAGAATCCCTTGATGCTGCTCTTGCACTTGATTTGCGAGTTCTCGTCCAACAGCTTGAAACGCTCAACCGACTTGTTGATTATCGGGTCAAGCTGCTCACGCTCTACGCCGTTCCAATATTTGGTGTTCAAGTCACGCACCTCTTCCTCGGTATAGATATTATATTTCTCTATCTCGTCTGTTTGGTCGTTGAGCTTGTTTGGGTCGGCTTCATCCGACAGAATTGTTGTCTTGTAAAACCGCTGGAATGACTTTTGTATCTTGTCAGTATCGTTGTAGAAGTCGAGCACGAATGTATCTCTTTTCAGCGGATGGCAACGGTTCAAGCGTGACAGGGTTTGCACTGCTGCCACGTCCGAGAGTTCCTTGTCAACGTACATGGAATGCAACAAAGGTTGGTCGTAGCCAGTCTGGAACTTGTCGGCAACTACCAATATTCTATATGGGTCTTCACCCATGTTCTCCTCTATGTCCTTTGAGGGGAAACCGTTGATATCGGCTTCCGTCACCTGTTTGCCGTTCCATTCCTTGCTTCCCGAAAATGCTACGATAGCACGGTATGGGCTCTTGCGTTCCTTCAGCAAAGCCTCAATCTCATAGTAGAAACTAATGGCTCTCAATATGCTGCTGGTCACTACCATCGCCCTTGCCTGTCCGCCAATTTTCCCTTTGTCCAAGACAGCCGTATGGAAATGGTTGACAATGATTGCTGCTTTCTGCCTTATCGTCTCGGGACGGCTTTCCACATACGCACGGATTTTCTTCTGAGCCTCCTTTTGGTCAAACTCGGGGTCGCCATTTACGGTCTTAATCACTTTGTAGAAGCTGGCGTATGTCGTGTAGTTCTTCAACACATCCATAATGAAACCTTCTTCTATGGCTTGCTTCATTGTATATTCATGAAACGGCAGATGTTGCACCTTGCCGTCTGGCTGTGGACATGGTGTACCGAACATTTGCAGAGTCTTTGGCTTTGGTGTTGCCGTGAATGCGTAGTAGTTGGCATTCTTCACCATCTTGCGACCCTCGATTATTGCGTTGAGCTTGTCTTCAAGGTCGTCCTCGTTCTTTGCTACGTTTCCCGACAGGGCAATATTCATCTTGGCAGATAGCGAACCGTTCTGGCTGCTGTGTGCCTCATCAATGATAATGCCGAAGTGCTTGTTCTTCAACTCCGAGCCTATAGCTTCGAGTATGTATGGGAACTTATGCACGATGGTAATGATAATCTTCTTGCCGTCCTGCAAGGCATCCTTCAATGTCTGCGAAGAGTCTGCCCAGTCCACAAGATTAGACAACCGCTTGAAGGAGTTGATGTTGTCTCGAATCTGGGTATCAAGATTCACGCGGTCGGTCACAACTATCACTGTGTCTAATATAGGGGTAGTGCCGTCAAGCAACCCCACAAGCTGGTAGGCAAGCCACGTGATGGAATTACTCTTGCCACTGCCTGCCGAGTGTTGGATGAGGAATTTCTGTCCGACACCACCTTCACGAGTGGCTTTGAGAAGCTGACGAACACAGTCGAGCTGATGGTAGCGAGGCCAAATGATACACTCTATTGTCTTCTTTTCTTTTTTGCCAGTCTTCTTGTTCTTTACTTCTTTCTCCTTAAAAGTGATTTGGGCGTAGTTCTCCAAGATGTCAGAGAGAGAACGTTTACCAAGAACATCCTCCCACAGGTAAGCTGTACGCACTCCATTTGGGCTAACAGGATTCCCTGCACCGCCATTCACGCCTTTGTTGAATGGCAAGAACCATGAGGCGTTGCCTTTCAGCTCCGTACACATCATGATGTCGTCATCGTCCACGGCAAAATGTACGGCGCAACGGCGTTTCTGCAAAATTAGTGCCGTCGGGTCTGCTTTCGGGTCTCTATCTTCCTTATATTGCTTGATGGCGTTTTCCACGGTCTGCCCTGTATAATGGTTTTTCAGCTCCATCGTCATGATTGGCAGACCGTTCAATGATATGTACACGTCAATGCTGTCCGTTTTCTCCTTGCTGTAATAGAGCTGACGGGTTACGCAGAATATGTTCTTGTCGTAGTATTGCTGTGCAGTTGGGTTGAGTGCCGATGGAGTTGGATAATACATATCAAATATCTCGGATATGTACTTGAAACCCTTTCGCAGTACGTCTGTCACACCACGCTTGCTTAGGGCTGCACTGAGCCTACTGAAAAACTTGTGTTCTTCAGTAGGAGAAGTGAAACACGCCGTGTTCTCCACCTTTTCTTTTTGTGTAGAGAGGATGAATCGTTTCACTCGTTCCGTGTCCAAGCCAAACTCCTTGTTGTAGTCGCTTGATACGCCTTCCTCATAACCTTGGTGGTCACGAAGATAGCTGACGAGTATTGTTTCGAGTTCCTTCTCTGATATGTCTGTTGGCATACGCTTTCAATTTAAAATTCTTTCTTCAGCTCATTGTATAAGTCCACTGGTCCCAAGTGCCAGTATTGGGTACTTTCGGTGGATAGCTTCTTATAGAGTTTTGAGCGATAAATACGCTTGATGGCTTCCGTAAGGCTTATGCCCTTGTCTTCTGAGAGCCAAGGGGCAAGCCATCCTATCTTTAATGGCAGCAACATATACAGGTTGTCCTGTGTTATCTTTGCACTCATATCTTGATGATTTTTGATTCTACAAATTTAATGGCTTGCAGCGACTTCTCCGTATGGAAAAGATACTGGTCAACCAATTTATATGTCTTTAATTCTTGAATGAGAGTAGGCATACTGATGATGCCGCCTTCATAGAGTGTGAACTGAGTATAAACGCTATCATCTGCCACAGGACCATACACGATGTCATAGTCGTGGGTGAACTCCCTCTCGGTACGGTTTTTCATTACGAAATTCACCCATTCTTCTGTTGGCTTCTTAAAGAAAAGTGATTTCATGTCCTTTACAACATCATCGTCCAACTCATAGACATTGATGTAGCCGACAGACACTCCTTTGTCTTTCATTCTTCGCTCTACCCATTTCTTAGCCTGTTCGTAAGAGGTTGTTGTGTAGAAGCCAGAGCCATAGTCAAGAGAACGGTTTGGCTGACGTATCTCTGGGTTTCTAACTTCCTCGATACTTCCATGATATACTTTGCTCATTTTCTTCTTTCGTTTATCATTTTGTCTATTTCTTCAACCAGCCACTGTCCGCCTTGTGTGTGAAGCACATTATAGAACTCACAGAAATGCTCTGCGATGCCATATTGCTCAAACAAATTCACCACATCTTCAGTAGCCATATTCTTTGCTTTTGCGTATTGCTCTATGCAGAACGATACAAACATTGCTTTGTCTTGCTGTTCCTTGTTCATTTTTGTTCTCCTCTCTGTGGCTTTGCCACACATATCTGTCCTGTCACTACATCACATATCAAACGTTGTTTGAACTCTTTGAGATAATCTATCTCCGCTTGAAGGTCTGCCATGCAACTGTCAATTTTAGAGAGCTTGGCTTCTATGTAATCAACAATGGCTTGCTGCTCAGAAGCAGGAGGTAGCATTATACTATTGTTCCTCAACATGTCGTAATTGATGTTCTGTCCTTCTCGTATTCCAGTAACACATGTTTTCAAAAGTCCTATAAAAGGATGTGATTTGAAAAGGTATTTAACATAGAGCGGATTTATATCTCTGGATGGCATCAATACCGTATAGGCTGCGCTAATAATTCCTTGGTAATGTGCATATTCTATACCTCCTTGGAACGAGCGCAAACTTATGACAAAGTCTCCTTTTTTTACCAGCTTCAATCCATCAAGTCCTTTGTTTACAACGACAACTCTATTCTCATACATACTTTGGGGTATCACCCCGTATTTCTGAGTCGCACAAAGTACAGGCTCGTTAGGAAATCCTTTTTCCGAACGCTCCTTAAACAAAAATTTTATCTTGCGAATTTCCCAATGCTCAGGAATCATGCCAATCCAAGGTATGCCCGAATCTTTCATACGAACATTCGGGTTCAAACCTTTTGTGACGACATTTGCAATCTCAGATTGCTTTAAACTGTCAAGCAGCTCTCTCTCTCTCTCTCTTGCGGAAACATATTGCTCAATTTTAAGGGTTTTATCTTTCAAATAGTCAACAATTCTCTTTTGCTCTTGCATAGGAGGATAATGTGCAGGTATGCTAAACAAATCGTCCGTATATAAACGGTTGAATCCAATAGCTACGCCTGTCGTCTTTTTGATGAACTCAGACACATACAATGGGGTCTTAAACAAATATTCAAGATATTCTAAATCCGCTCTGCCTGTTCCGTAATATACGGCATAGTCTGGACTTACAAGTCCATCATATGCAGACAAAGCGAAAACGCCTAAATGGGCTTTTAGCTTGTTCAATACCATATCACCTATTTTTGTGCGTTTCGCACCAACATACGAAGTGGCAAGGTTTGGAACAACATCCATTTGTGAAGTTGGAATTAAGCCGTACTTTTGACTCATCGAAAGAGGTTCACCGATGCCATCTTCCGATTTGTCAACTCTCTCACAAAGTAGATGTTTTACCTTAACGCAACTCCAATGGCTCGGAATTTCTCCAATCCATCCCACACCGCTATCTTTATATGATTCATATTTTTTCATACACAAATATCATTAACGGTTAGACGTTCAAAATATCTTTAAGTACGCCTTTCAGTCTGCCCTCTATGCCGTTGATGTCGGTTGTGATGTCGGCAATGGTGCGCAGTTCTACAGGCTTGTAAAAGTATTTGGTGAACGACAACTCATAGCCAACAACTACATTTGCAGCATCGTAGAACGCATCGGGCGCATACGGCAGCACTTCCTTTTCCATGAAGGCATCAATGCCTCCAGAATAGAGGAGCGGCACTTGCTCTGTGTCACGCAATGATGGGTCTGTCACGACCGCACTGTCACGCTTTGTCGGCTTAGCGAAGCAAACATCAGCCTTGTCATTGTGCTTGCCGAGATACTGGCGCACCAGTTTCACCTTTGACGCTGGCACTTTCACTCTCATCTGTTCCAACATCAAGAACAATGCGAAATCACCCACGGTATGGCCGCCCAAGTTTTCTTTCCATGCCTCAACCACTCGCTGCAAAAGTTCCACATCGCCCTTGTTTTTCAAGTCGGGCAGTGCGATTTCGTCAAGGTTCTCATAAACAAGACGAAGAGGTCTCTCCACGGTCACGCTATAGTAGCCAAATTCCTTATTCGGGAAGATCTTGCTTTTCTTTGTTTCTTTGAAGTCGAGCAGCATCTTGACAATTTCGTTGCGGTCCGCTTCGTTAGTCTCGCAGTTCTTCTTACCAAGGTTCTTGCGCAACGGAGACTTGATGTCGGTTGCATCAATCAACTGCACATATCCTTTGCGGCGTTCCTCCTTGCGGTTGGTTACTACCCAGATGTATGTGCCTATGCCTGTATTGTAAAAGTCGTTTTCGGGCATGGCTATGATAGCCTCCAGCATGTCGTTCTCGATGATGTACTGGCGCAGGTTGCTTGCTCCGCTTCCTGCATTACCCGTAAAAAGTGAGGAGCCATTATGCACTTCCACGATTCTCGTACCCAGTTCCGTATCATCCACCATTCGACTGAGGTTGTTGGCAAGAAACAGCATCTGGCAGTCGCCGATGTCGGGCAAGAATGTTATATCCTTGCGATTCTCGCCATTGCCTATGGCGATATTAAAGCGAGAGTCCGTAAACTTTGCCTTTTCTGTCTCCTTCAATCCACGTTTCTTCAAGTCCTCTTTCCACGGAGTGCCGAAAGGAGGATTGGAGATGCAGAAGTCGTATGTTTCTCCGGCATGACCGTCACGAGAAACAGTGGAGTCGAAAGCGATATACTCTCGTTCCTCACCAGCGTAGTTGTATTGGAACGACTTGATATGTCCCGAAATCATAAGGTCTGCCTTGCAAGTGGCATAAGTGTCTGGCAATAGTTCTTGTCCGTAAATGTTGATTGCCACATCTTTTCCCTGTTCCTTGCCAATCTGCTTGATGCGCTCTTGCGCAATGGTGAGTATTCCGCCAGTGCCACAGGCTCCGTCATACACGCTGTATGTCGTAGCCTTAATTTTGTCGGCAACAGGAAGCACGGCGAGGTCGGCAAGCAGCTTCACGTAGTCTCTTGGTGTGAAATGTTCACCAGCCTCTGTCACGTTGTTCTCCTCGTTGAAGCGTCGCAGGAGCTCCTCAAACATCATTCCCACAGTGTGGTTGTCAAGAGCAGGATGCAAGAGATTGCCCTCGCCGTCAAAGACAGGCTTTGAGCTGAGGTTTATTTTGTCGGACGTGAATTTCTCGATGATACTTCCCAAACGCTCCGCTTCCGTGAGGTTGTCAACAACCTGTCGAAGGTGCAGCTTTTCGATGATGTCGAGCACATCCTTGCTATAGCCGTTCAGATATTCAATGAAGTTCATTTTAAGGCGAAGAGGGTCAATCTCGCTTTTCAAAGTCTTCATCGTAAACTTGGAGGTGTTGTAGAATGGGTAGCCAGTAATGTCATACAACACTGGCGCTTGGTTTTCTATCTTGTTTTTGTCAAGCTGTTCTTTCATCTGTATAACAGCATCCTTTGTCGGTTCGAGCAGCACGTCAATGCGGCGCAACACCAACATAGGCAGAATGACCTTCTTGTAATCGCCTTTGTTGAAAGCGTTCACAAGTACGTCATTGGCTATGTTCCAGATAAACGAGAACAAAAAGTTATATTGTGACTGTTCCATTATGTTTTGTCTTTTATTTAGCACTACGTTCATTCTCGTCCGAGATAAGTTCCTTCATATCCACAGACAATATTTGTGCAATTTCAAGAAGCGTTGTAAGGTTTGGTTGGGTACGATTGCACACATAGGCATTGACCGTACTAAAACTCTTGCCCATTTTCTTGGAAAGCCAAGTTTGGCTTATACCTTTCTCCTCTAAAACTGCCTTTATGCGATTTAACTTCATATTTTTATTGCATTTTACCCTACAAAAATAATAATTTATTGCGATAATCTATCATAAATAGGCAAAATTTTAGCATTTTATAAGATGATTTTAGTCGAAGATGCAACAAATCCCACTTTTTATGCTTGTTTTTGAAACTTTATGGTTCTGTTTTTAGGTCTTGGCTTGAAAGCAATGTCGTAATTTACAAAAGAGATAGACAATCAATGTTCACCTCTTAAAAATATGTAAATTAAGAGCAAAAAAGATAGTTTCTCAGATTTTAGATTTATCTTTGCACTCGTAAACAAAGCGTTCTTTGTATATTGCAAAGTTGTGAAAGAAAAAGAATATAGCTCGTTTCTAAATCGTTAGCAGTTACATTCTTTTAAATACTTAATTCGTTGATATTCAATCAATAAAAGATTTTGTTGTGACTCAGGACGTGGATAGAAGCGTGAGAGAAATAGTAAGCGCACGGGACGAGTATGAGAAGAAGGTCAAGAGCAAAGGCTTCCAAACAAAGGAGGCGTTGCAGAACAGTATGCTCGGACTGCAGGAGTTTATGTCCGCAATAGACCACGCATCGGGCAACAAGCGGTACATAGAGGACATCCCCGACTTTGAGAATCCGATACTCGGAGAGAACCGTCTGTCGTCGGTGAACAAGGAGGAGATGCACCAAGTTGCCAAGACGCAATTCAAGCCGTTGATGTCGGCAGTGGCCAAACTGAGCGGCAACGGCAAGGAGAGCGGAGAATTGTACGACTATATGTTCGCCAAGCACGGACTTGAACGTGATGCCGTGATGCGGCAGAGAGAGGCTCAGAAAGAGTTTGACAAGTACCAAAAGGCAAATCCCAAGGGCACTAAAACGATTGGGGATTTCGTTGCAAGCCTTGAAGGCAAAGACTATGCAGGACTTACGGCATTGACGGCAGAAGACGGCAGGGTGAAGTCGATACAATCGCAGATAGACGCCATAGACGAGCAGATGAAGGCTACAGACGACCAATTGTTGCTCCGTAAACTCGGTGGTCAGAAGAAGCGGTTGAAGGTGGATTTGCTCAATGCCGCAAGAGATGCCGCCGATGATATTCGCAAGACTTTTGAAAACAATCCGAGCCATGACCGGTCAGACATAAATGAATTGTGGAGTCGAGTAAACGAGGTGAACGGCAACACACTGAGGAAGTTGTACGAGAGCGGTATGCTCACGAAGGAGGCATACAACGATATCAGCAGTATGTACACGAATTACATTCCTATGAGGGGATTCGACCAAACGACAAGTGCTGACGCCTACGCTTATCTAACGCACGGCGACAGCGCATTCAACGCACCGATAAAGACAGCCAAAGGGCGCAGCTCCAAGGCTGACAATCCTATAGCATATATGCAGGCGATGGCGGAAAGTGCGATAATGCAGGGCAACCGCAACGTATTGGTGAAACAAAAGATGTTGAACTTTGTGCGCAACCATCCGAGCGACCTTGCAAGTGTCAGCGATGTCTGGTTGCAATATGACTCGGTTGCAGATGAGTGGAAGCCATTCTATGCTTTTGGGCGCGAATCGAAGGGGGTGAAACGACAAGAACGTGGCGACATATTCGTTGAATATCAACGATGCAAAATGCACGGAACTTATTCGTTTTGGGGGAATCAGCCTAATTCATCGGATTTGATTCCCAGAGCCATCATTATCGGAAAAGCGACAATTTGAGTGGCGTATCCATTCCCTTTCGCAGATTTGTCCATGGTGAATCGTGTGGCTATTTTGCCGTTGCTCTCAGAAAGAATTTTGTCGATTTCCTCGCCGCAACGCCCATCAAAGCCAATGACAGCGACTCGCTTTATCTCCTTTTCTGACATAAGATTGTGAAGAGAGTCAAGGAAAAAGTCGTTGGAGTCAACCATCCCTTCATTTGAATATGTGTAGAACGAAAATTCGCCGAGATGTCCGTTGAAAGCCATTCCGTTCAGTCCGGCAATGTCAGACGGGGTGCAGACATCGAAATTGTCACAACCGTTGTTGTATGTAATATAAACGTCAATTTGGTTTTCGCCGGGAGTGACACCCCAGTCCAAAGCAATGTATGTAAACAGCGAAGAGAGATCGATGGTGCTCAGCTCGCGGTTTAGAATGCGCTCAAAATTAGTTTTGAAATCCGATGTGATAAAATTAAGGAATGCCGCATCCACAATGATGGCATTTGGGGCTGGTGTGAAATCTTTAGTCATCTGCTTTTTTTATGCAAAGATAACTTTCGATTGCGTATCGGCAAAATTTATGCTCCAGCATTTTTATGTTATTTGTAATATCGTTAACTTTGTGGATATGGAACTTTCAGCAGGAGTAATAAAATGGGTGCATTCCTTGTCGCAGAAAAAGAATCGTGACAAGGAGCGTTGTTTTGTTGCAGAAGGAACAAAATGCGTGGTTGACACACTCGATTATTTTAAGGTTAGATATTTGTTTGCCACGTCTGATTGGGCGGACAGCGTCGGCTGTAGATTGCGTTGCCCCGTGACGGTCACAACCAAGGCTCAAATAGAGAGGATGTCGATGCTGAAAACGGCGACAGACGTCATCGCTGTTTATGAAATGCCATATGTCCAGATTGAGAAAGGCTTGGAGAAGCGTCTTGCATTAGTGCTTGATGGAATCCAAGACCCAGGAAACTTCGGAACCATATTGAGAATTGCCGATTGGTTTGGAATCAAAGACGTGTTTTGTAGCAAAGATACCGTAGACGTTTACAATCCTAAGGCGGTGCAGGCGACAATGGGGGCTGTTTCGCGTGTGAATGTCGTGTATTGCAGCCTTTCGGAATTGTTTGCGACATATAAGGAAATGCCAGTATACGGAACATTGCTTGACGGAAACAATATTTACGAAACGCCGCTGGCGCAGGCGGGATTCATCGTCATGGGCAATGAAGGCAAGGGGATTTCGGAGGAGATAAGACGTCTTGTGACAGGAAAGTTGCTCATTCCGTCATATCCAATCGGCACTCCGACATCGGAATCGCTAAATGTGGGGATGGCGACAGCCATTGTTGTCGCAGAATTTAGAAGAAGAACAATGTAGTATGTGCTATGGCAAAGGATAAAATAGCGTTTTTTTGTAGCGATTGCGGATATGAGTCGCCAAAATGGGTGGGGAAGTGTCCGAATTGCGGAGCCTGGAACACTTTCGTCGAAGAGCGCGTTGTGCAGACTCGAGGCGGGAAATCGCTCCTCCCGGAAACAAAATTGGACTCGAAGCCACTTCGCTTGTCTGAAATCGAAGCTGGGGAGGAGAAGCGCATACAGATGCCGAGCGGAGAGTTGAACCGTGTGCTTGGCGGAGGTTTGGTGCAGGGTTCTATAATATTAATAGGAGGAGAGCCTGGGATCGGAAAGTCGACCCTCGTTTTGCAGAACGTAATACGCATTAGGAGCAGAAAGGTGCTCTATGTGTCTGGTGAGGAAAGCGCGCAGCAATTGAAGATGCGGGCTGACCGACTTGGTGCAGACGGAGGAGAGTGCTATATTGTTTGTGAAACGTCGTTGGAGAAGATATTTCAACACATAAAAAACAGCAATCCAGGAATAGTGGTCATCGACTCCATCCAAACTATTGCTTCCGACAATCTTGAATCTGTGGCTGGAAGTGTTAGCCAAGTGCGGGAATGTGCGGCGTCTCTTTTGAAATATGCCAAGGAGAGCGGAACACCAGTGGTGCTGATCGGGCATATCAACAAGGAGGGAAGTATAGCCGGGCCGAAGGTGCTTGAACACATTGTCGACGCCGTGCTGCAGTTTGAGGGCGACCGTCATTACATGTATCGGTTGTTGCGCTCGATAAAGAATAGATTCGGAAGCACGTCGGAAATGGGCATATATGAAATGACACAATCGGGATTGCGTGAAGTGGCAAATCCATCGGAGCTGCTGTTGTCTGATAATGATTCAGACTTGTCGGGAGCTGCTATTGGTGTGACAGTGGAGGGGGCGCGTCCATTGCTCGTCGAATCGCAAGCGTTGGTAAGCACTGCTGCATACGGCACAGCGCAGAGGTCGGTGACTGGCTTTGATTCAAAGAGAATGAATATGTTGCTGGCAGTGCTGGAGAAACGTGTCGGATTCAAATTGGCTTTGAAAGATGTGTTCCTCAATATTGCGGGGGGATTCAAGGTGAATGATCCGGCGCTTGACCTTGCTGTTATCAGCTCGATACTTTCGTCAAATGTCGATATGCCGATCGCAAAGACGGTTTGTTTGACAGGGGAAGTCGGATTGTCGGGGGAGATTCGCCCAGTCACCAGGATAGAACAGCGCATAATAGAGGCTAACAAATTAGGCTTTTCCACGATTTATGTGCCAAAGCACAATTTGAAAGGTGTGGATGTGTCTCAGTATAATGTGGAAGTTAAAGAAGTGGCGCGTGTAGAGGAAGTGTTCCGCTCGCTTTTCGGATAAATCAGAAATTAATATTCTCGAAATTTTTTTCTTCAGCCGTCTTTGATTAATTTTGTATGACATAAAAACGTATATAGACAACAAAAAAGAATAACAAGAGGATAAATATGAAAAATGAATTCAGAGATTTCGCAGTGAAACACATGGGACTCAACGGGCTCGCCGTTGACGACTATATGAACATCACCAGCAGCTATATCTCTCCGACTATTATTGAAGAACGTCAATTGAATGTGGCACAAATGGACGTGTTCTCACGATTGATGATGGATAGAATTATATTTTTGGGCACACAGATAGATGATTATACAGCAAATGTAATCCAAGCCCAGTTGCTTTATCTTGACTCTTCCGACCCGGGCAAGGATATCTCAATTTATATAAACTCTCCTGGTGGCTCTGTATATGCTGGACTTGGCATATATGACACTATGCAGTACATTTCGAGCGATGTCAAGACGATTTGCACAGGAATGGCGGCATCGATGGCTGCCGTGCTGCTTGTCGCTGGAGAAAAAGGCAAACGTTTTGCGCTTAACCATTCGCGTGTTATGATTCACCAACCGATGGGCGGTGCGCAAGGCCAGGCTTCCGACATCGAAATAACAGCGCGAGAGATTCAAAAATTGAAAAAAGAGCTGTATACAATCATATCGAATCACTCCGGAGTGCCATTCAAGAAGGTTGAAAAAGACAGCGACCGTGATTATTGGATGACATCGGCGGAGGCTAAGCAATATGGAATGATTGATGAAGTTTTGACAAGAGAGACCAAATAAAAACTAATGGCAAAAAAAGATTCTGGAACATCGACAATGCGGTGCAGTTTTTGTGGCCGCAGCCAAAGAGATGCGGCGCTGTTTATTCCAACAATTGACGGCAAGGGAGCTATCTGCGACAATTGTATCGAGCAGGCACATGCTATGATTTCGCAGTATATTGACACAAAGCCCATAAACGGCAAAAGCGGCAAATTCGACTTGGAAATGAAAAGTGTGCCGAAGCCAAAGGAGATTGTTGATTATTTGAATCAATATGTTATCGGTCAGGAACAGGCAAAAAAATACTTGTCGGTTGCTGTATACAATCACTATAAGCGTCTGCTTCAACCTGTTGATGAAGACGGGGTGGAGATTGAGAAAAGTAATGTGATAATTGTTGGTCCTACTGGAACCGGCAAAACGTTGTTGGCAAAAACAATAGCGAAATTGCTTAATGTGCCGTTTGCAATTGTCGATGCAACCGTACTCACGGAGGCTGGATATGTTGGCGAAGACATTGAGAGTCTTTTGGTCCGTTTGTTGCAGGCTTGCGATTATGACGTGGCACAGGCTGAACGAGGCATCGTATTCATTGACGAGATAGACAAAATAGCAAGAAAGGGCGACAACCCGTCAATCACAAGAGACGTGAGTGGAGAAGGTGTGCAGCAAGGGCTTTTGAAGTTGCTCGAAGGCTCTGTGGTCAACGTGCCACCACAAGGCGGAAGGAAGCATCCGGAGCAAAAGATGATTCCTGTCGACACAAAAAATATCCTGTTTATCTGTGGCGGTGCTTTTGAGGGAATTGAGCGTAAGATTGCACAGCGCCTTAACACATATGTGGTTGGTTTCGGAACTGACAATGTGGAGCGCAAGCAGAAACGGGAAAATCTGATAAACTACGTAGCGCCACAAGATTTGCGGTCATTCGGACTAATTCCTGAGATTATAGGTCGATTGCCGATATTGACCAATCTTGAGCCATTGGACCGCAATGCGTTGCGGAGAATCCTCTCAGAGCCCAAAAATGCCATAATAAAACAGTATCAGAAATTGTTTGAGATGGATGGCGTCAAGCTGGTTTTTGAGAAAGATGCTCTTGACCTTATTGTTGATAAATCAATAGAATATAAACTTGGCGCGCGCGGACTTCGCTCGCTGACGGAAACCATTGTGGTCGACGCAATGTATGAAAGTCCGTCGTCAAAGAAAAAAGAGTTTGTAGTTACCAGAGAATATGCATTGGAGAAGCTTAACAAGGCAAATTTAGATCTCCTTGTGTGAAAATATAGCGAAAACATTTTGCAAATTGTCGATAGGTCCTTAACTTTGTAAGTAAAGCAAACCTCTAATTATTATGGCAGTCAAAACTGATTTAAAAGCCGAACTGAAAAACTATTTCGGATTCGACAACTTTAAAGGCAATCAAGAAGCGATAATAGAAAATCTGATGGCCGGCAATGACACGTTTGTGCTTATGCCTACAGGCGGCGGCAAGTCGCTATGCTATCAATTGCCATCCTTGCTGATGGACGGCACTGCAATTGTCATATCGCCATTAATCGCCTTGATGAAGAATCAGGTAGACGCTATGCGCAATTTTGGAGAGGACGACGGAATAGCTCATTTCTTGAACTCTTCATTGAACCGTGCTGCAATAGAGAAAGTTAAGTCGGACATTGTGTCGGGCAAAACGAAATTATTGTACGTCGCACCGGAGTCACTGACAAAAGAGGAGAACATAGAATTCTTATCGACGGTGTCGATTTCATTCTACGCAGTCGACGAAGCGCATTGTATATCGGAATGGGGACACGATTTTCGGCCAGAGTACAGACGAATCAGACCGTTGATAAATCAGATAGGCAACCGTCCGGTCATTGCATTGACAGCCACTGCTACGCCAAAGGTGCAGCATGACATACAGAAGAATTTGGGAATGCTGGATGCTAAAGTGTTTAAATCATCATTCAACAGGCCAAATCTATATTATGAAGTGCGTCCGAAGACCAAGAACGTTGACAAGGACATCATAAAATTCATAAAAAGTCATGAGGGCAAATCGGGCATAATATATTGCCTGAGCAGAAAAAAAGTGGAAGAGTTGACAGAGACATTGATTGTCAACAACATCAAAGCATTGCCATACCATGCTGGCATGGACAGCGCGCAACGCAGTGCCAACCAGGATGCCTTTCTGATGGAGACTGTCGATGTCATCGTGGCAACGATTGCTTTTGGTATGGGTATTGACAAACCGGATGTGCGTTTTGTAATACATTATGACATTCCCAAAAGTTTGGAGGGGTATTATCAAGAAACCGGACGCGCGGGACGTGACGGCGGCGAAGGCTTGTGTGTCGCATTCTATACCAACAAGGACTTGCAGAAACTGGAGAAGTTTATGCAGGGCAAGCCAATTGCAGAACAGGAAATTGGCAAGCAGTTGCTTTTGGAAACGGCGGCATATTGTGAATCATCTGTGTGCCGGCGAAAGTCGTTGCTTTATTATTTTGGAGAGGAATATCAAGAAGACAATTGCGGAAACTGTGACAACTGTTTAAATCCTAAGAAAAAAGTGGAAGCAAAAGATGAACTTTGTGCGGTAATTGAGACCGTCTTGGCATTGAAAGAAAAATTTAAATCAGACTATGTTATTAATGTCATGCTCGGAAAATCGACCGCCGAAATAAAATCATATTTACACGATCAATTGGAAGTGTTCGGCTGCATGGAGGCTGACACCGATAAATTTTTAGGCGCGGTGATTCATCAAGCAATCATTGCTGGATATCTTGACAAGGAAATTGAAAACTATGGGTTGCTGAAAGTGACAAAAGCTGGGCACTCGTTTTTGAAGAATCCAAAGTCGTTTAAGATTGTTGAAGACAAGGAATTCAACGAAGATGACGAAGATGTTACTATAAAATCGGGCGGAGTTTGCGCCGTCGACCCAGAATTGTACTCCATCCTTAAAGATCTTCGCAAAAAGATTGCCAAGAAGTTGGAGTTGCCGCCGTATGTAATCTTTCAAGACATCTCGTTGGAGGCTATGGCTACAACATATCCAATCACAATGGAAGAACTTCAAACTATACAAGGCGTTGGCGCTGGCAAGGCGAAACGCTATGGAGCGGACTTCTTGAAAGTTATAAAGGCCCATGTCGAGGAAAACGATATTGAACGTCCGGAAGACCTGCGGGTGAGGAGTGTTGCAAACAAAAGCAAGCTTAAAATATCAATCATTCAGGGTATTGACCGTAAGATTGCACTTGACGAGCTTGCGGAGTCTAAGGGGTTGGAATTCGATGAGTTGTTGGATGAAGTGGAGGCAATTGTATACTCTGGGACAAAAATAAACATCGATTATTTCCTGGACGAGGTGATGGATGAAGATCACTTGGACGACATTTTTGAATATTTCAAAGAAAGCGAGAGCGATGATTTGGAATTGGCGATAAATGAACTTGGCGGAGACTATACTGAAGAAGAAATCCGGTTGGTTCGCATTAAGTTTATTTCTGAAATGGGCAACTAAGTCTATGGAGGTTGTTTATGAAGATAATCATCTGATAGTGGTGAATAAAGCCGCAGGTGAAATCGTGCAAGGCGATAAAACAGGCGACAAACCACTGTCTGAGATGGTTAAAGATTATCTGCGCGAAAAATATAACAAGCCAGGCAATGTGTTTTGTGGCGTGATTCACCGGCTTGACCGCCCGGTGAGCGGGCTTGTCGTATTCGCCAAAACGAGCAAAGCGTTGGCGCGGATGAACGAGATTTTTCAGAATCGGAAAGTGAAAAAAACATATTGGGCAATCTCAAGAAATTTGCCGCCAAGAGCAGAAGATACGTTGGTTGACTATCTGACACCTCGGGAACGCAATAACAAAACGTATGTCAGCCGCACGCCTGTCGACGGGGCGCAGAAAGCTGTGCTTGACTACAAATTGTTGGCAAAAACTGATTATTACTGCCTGCTTGAAGTGAATCTTCACACGGGAAGGAAGCATCAGATACGCGCACAATTATCGGCTATGGGATGTCCGATCCGTGGAGATTTAAAATATGGAGACCGACGGAGCAATCCCGACGGTGGCATATCATTACAGTCGCATAGAATCGTATTCGAGCATCCTGTGTCAAAAAAAATAATCGATTTGGTTGCGCCAATACCAGACGACAACCTGTGGCGGGCGCTGGCAGCAAATCTATGATTGCTTTATGCGGATAGCCTCTGGGAATTAAACCCGGAAGGTTGCTTATTTATCCCAAATCCGGTCATTAGTACGGCTTTTTGATGTTGACTTCGTAACTGATTGACAATTAGTTTTTTGCTATTCACACGAGTTCGGGATAAGAGGTGTTTGAAAAAATGGCGAAAAAAGGAAATCATTGATTTTTAGTAATTTAATGGTGTAAAAAGGAACAATTACAAATTATGATCACCAAGAGTAAAGTTACTGAAATTTTTGTATTGCCGATGATTTCTGCAAAGAATTTGATGCAGAGATGGCAAAAAACGCTGTTCAATCAACGCCTGATACCCCAAAACGCCGTCGCAAGCATATGATGTCGGACGCCGAGGTCATCACAATCCTCATCTGTTTTCCACTACAACTCCTTCCGCAACTTCAAGCATTATTACCAGACCTGCGTGTGCGGTTTTTGGAAGGACCTGTTCCCGAAGCGTTTCTCGTACAACCGCTTCATCGAGGTGATGCCTCGCTGCTTCGTCGCGCTGACCATGTTCCTTCGCCTGTCCTGTTTCGGGGAGTGCACGGGCATCAGCTTTGTCGATAGCACGTGCATCTCGGTCATCCACAACAAGCGGCAGTACGGCATGAAAGTGTTCAAGGGCTTCGCCGTGAAGGGAAAGAGCACCATGGGGTGGTACGTGGGGTTCAAACTGCACCTGCTGTGCAACGAGAAAGGCGAGATTGTCAACTTCGTGCTCACTCGCGCAAATGTCGACGACCGCAACGGCGCGGTCATTGACACGCTAACAGACAGGGTGTTCGGCAAACTGTACGCCGACAAAGGCTACATATCACAGTCGCTTTTCGGACGGCTTTGGAGTCAGGGGATACATGTGGTGATAGGGCTGCTCTAACATGAAGCAGCGACTGATGCCTCTTTATGACAAGATAATGCTGCGCAGAGGAGCATTATCGAGACCGTGAACGACATGCTTAAAAACGTGGCGCAGCTTGTGCACACACGGCACCGCAGCGTGCACAACTTTCTGATAAACCTGCTCGCGGCAATGGGGCGTACTGCTTCTTCCAGTCCAAGCCAGCAGTCAACTTCGACTACGAGGTGCCGAACTCAGACGGTCGACTCACCATTTGGCAATAGCTCAAATCTCATTTTCTCAAAAGCGCATCAGGCGGCCACGTCCATGGTCGCCCGACATCTTGTCCGCATCCGAATTGCGCCTTTTCAGTCCACGCTTATCCCGAACTCGCGTCTTTAGCTCGGCGTCCACAACGGACTATAGTGCACATTTACGCTTCCTTCAAAAAATCGTCGATGGTGAATGTGCCGTCGAGGTTTACCCTAAGGTCTTTCACTGGGAATATCTCGCGGAGTTCAAAAGGATTGCGATACCAAACTTCAACCGACATCGGAAGATTGGCGCGGATAATCCTTGCGAACTCCCAACCCTTGGCAGTCCAACTGGCCCAGTCGAAGGATGGGTCTGCGGTGGAGTCTGCATAGTCGGCTCGTCGGTCGAAATCATCGTACCATTGACCGATTCCGGGAATGTGCATGGGCTTGAAATAAGCGACTTCCAAAATATCGTTGACATCAAGAGCCTCGGAGCATTCGTTGGTGTCACCGATACACCAGACGCAATCGGGACACAATGCGAAATATTTGATTTTGTCGAGAAGGATGTATTCCTGCCCCTTGCGATAGACAATTTCGATATCAACGGGAGCGAGTTGTCGGAGCATCTGGGCGAAGGCGAGTCCCCGGCGGTTCCAGTCGTCCCAATCCATGGCGTTCTTTACCCCTTCAAACACTTCTTTGTGCGCGGCTACGTCCCAATCGTCGCACCAGGACTCGATGCCCGGCAGAACGAAAGGAGTATCTTCATAGCCTTCAAGTTCGAGGGTATCGTCCTCACAGCCATAAGAGCAGTTGTCGGCTGAGAAGTAGCCGAGACAACCGCAGTAGTCCACATTGAAGAGGAAATATGGCTTGGTGAGCTTATTGATATCCATAATACGAGAGTCTGGTCTTGAGCGATTTATCGGATAGATTAAATCATTTTCGTCAGTTCTGGCAGATGGTGAAAGAGGTCATCGTGCGGTAGCCTTCGGCCAACGTATGTATCGCCTCCTTGTTCGGAATGAAGATTTCATCGCCCATACAACCACCTTTCAAGTCAATCATGAGGTCAAGAAGAGGAACATCGCGATTGGGAGAAGTAAGATTGCTCTCTTCAATATACATCACTTTCAGCATGAAGCCATCGTCCTGAGGAGTGATACGAAGATAAGTGTCAGCGACATCGCCATCGGTGTCGATGCGATGCTGCATTGCGTCGTAGATGGCTTTTTCAAGCACCTCAATAAGGCCATCAGAAGCATGTGTTTCCTCTAATATTTTCATTCTTTGTCTTCTTTTTCTATTTTAAGGAGGTTATTGGCTTGAGACAAGAGGTCAACAATATCTTGTTGATGTTCTTCGATTTCCTTTTTGCCCCATCTGTGATTACCCCATGTAATGCTATACATTACAAGACGCTTTGGCTGTAAACCTTTTATGTCTTTTGCCTTTTCGGTGGGACCTTTATCGTTGAGGCTCGAATTCTTTCTTCGGCTAATCAAACATAGATTACCTATACTGTCAAGGTTGACTCCATCTGTTTGCTCATAAGATTGAGGAAGATGATGCTCAACCGAATTGAAATATTTGAACTGGAAAGTGCCACGTTTAGATATTTCCCGGATATATCTGATGCTTGATTGTGCCTGCAAAGACGCAAGCCAATAGAGATAATCGATGAAGTTCAGCATGAAAATCGGGGTATCGGTTCCAGCACATAACAAATCTTGTTCATGCGTTGTCCATCGATTTTGTAGATCCAAATAGTAGTTAAAAATCCATTTGTCTAATACCGAGACCAAAAGGTTTTCGTCAATCTGCAATTGTACATCTGCATTGGTTAACAACCAGTCCATCAGGGAATAAAGCCATTCTTTATATTTCCTGTTTCTGAAAGTTACTTGAAGCATAGACTGCTGCTTGACGATTCTGCTGTTGACAGATTCTATCTCATCGGCAGAATCATTAAAGTCCTGTGGCCTGTACTGATCTTGTTTTGTAAAAGTGTTGCGATATTTGAGACACCCATCATATCTATACGGGCGCAAAATCCTCCATTTTAGATTATCATCATCTTCTTCACCCTCACCTTGGGCTTTTAGCACATATCTATCAAAGAGTGTCCTGGCTCTAAGAAGGAATTTGATGAAATCTATTGAGTCTGTAATGTATGAGGGAGCCTCAACTGGCATCGCATCGGCATTTAGCGGAATTGTAATGGGCGTCTTATTTTCTTTATCCTCCTTGCTCTGAGCGTCATCAAACTCCTTTATCCTCCTGGAATTATAGAGTCTGAATACATGCATGAGGAAATTGGGGAAGTCGATAATTGCATTATACTTAATTTCCTCTTCATCATTTTTTTCTGCATCAGAGGCGCTTGAGTAATTTGCATCCTCGGATAAAATCTCATCAATGCCCTTTTTCCCCATTGAGGCAATATTACTTACAGCATCCTTTGTAAGCATATCCAAACAAAGAGAATCGTAATTCACGCCAAAGAGACCCAAAGACCTGTATTTTGAGAGGGATTTTTGAATAGGAATCTCCATCTGAGAACAAGCCTCCCAAATTGTAGCGAATATCTGACTCAACTCTTTTTTTAGAGGATCTATTTGTCTCATTAAAAGGGCTTTTACAACTTCATGAGCTTCGAGTTGTTCGCCTCTGTTGTTCATTATTTCAAAATATGATGCGACATCGGTATCCTCGGGCAAAGGCGTACATACCAGGACAACCTTATTATTAAGGTATTCAGCCAGTAATTTCATTTTTTCTTTGTCCTCGGACAAGGTCTTCAAAGATGTGTATTTTTCCTCGGCACCAATCCTGATTTGGAATGTTTCAACGGTGTCAAGTGCTTCAACCAATCTCGAAGTTTTGTTATTATTCGCTTTTTTGCATCTGTCAGAGAATGCTTTCCAATCTGATGCAAAAAGTTCTTCCAAGAAGCGCTCTACAGCAGGGCGCGAATCATATGTAAGCCTCGGACGATCCAGCAAACCAAGATAACGGCAAATCATATGCAGCGCTGTCAATCGTTGCTGACCGTCAATTATTTCATATTTTCCATCCCGGCGCAGAAGTACCACCAAGCTGCCAAGATAATAGTTGCCGCACTGATTGGCCTCCTCTTTTGTTTTAGGAGCATGATCCCATATATCCTGAAGTAATTGCCCTATTTGTGTATCGGTCCAGGCAAAGTTGCGTTGATAGAGAGGAACTACATATTCATCGTTCCAAACTTCACCTATGGTTTTATTTAAACTCTTGTTACTCATTCTTATTGATTGAAAAGGTCCTTTATTTCTGCCACATCAAACACTATTTTGATGTTATTGCGATATTCCTCAGATTTGCGAATTATCGGAGCCAAGTCAGAGAAATTTTTGGCTTTTTGAATCGTAGCCAAAATCCATCCTACATTACTGTTAGATGTCATAGTGGAATACCGCACTTGCTTCATTGTCAATCTAAGTCGATAAAGACAGACATATATGGCTTCGTAAAGATAATTAACTCCCTTTTCCCCAAACCGGTCAAAAGCCATAAGAATCGCAGATTTATATGCTTGTCTTATGTAGCCGTCTCCACTTCTTTGATATCCGGGGTAGTGGCAATGTGCAAGATAGAAATCCTTAAATCCAGCAAGTTGAGACGAATTGGATTGAAGGAATAATCTCTTATACATTTCTACATACGTCTCGATGTAGTCAAAAAAAGGTTTCCCATTTATAATGAGCTGATTTATATTTACGAAAGCCGACATATTGTCCGGATCTCCATGCTCAAAACGAGATTTAACCTTGAAGAGACCTCTGTTCAACGATTGGATAAACCCTAAAGCAATCTGCTGTTGTACCAATGAGTTCTGATATGCAAAATCAAGTTCAGAATCACGTCCAATAGTAAGACCCTTGAATTCATCTACATCATTTCTTGTAAATCTATTGGCAGATTCACTTCTTGACCATACTCGACTTCTAAAAAGATGTTCATTGATAAGTTGACGCAATAAATCAATACTTATGTTCTGTTTATCTGAATATAAAGCTGCGTCTTCCCACCTAACGTCACATTCAATTTTATCTTTTCTTTCGGCATCAACCATCGCACGAATATGATAGGCTTTAAGGAGATTATAGGCTTCAAGTGGCTTCCCTCGTCCGTTTTGGGTTTCGAATAGCTGGAAAGCTTCTGAAAGCCTTTTAACAGTCACCATAACTACGCGACAATTATTGAATATGAAATCAATGAACTCCTGACGTTCTCCTTCTTTGAGATTCAAAGATTCCCATCTTTCAATAAATTTGAAATTTTCCCGTATGTGAGTTGCCGAATCAACATGGCCAAATTGCAACGGAGGGAGATTAATCTCTTTGTCAAGACTGCGAGCGATGAGACTAATTGTTGTGAGTCGCTGTTGCCCATCTACAATTTCAAGCAAGTTTGCCTGATTATGGTGTAGAATTACGCTTCCAAGCAAATAATCGAGTTTGCCCGTAATTCTGGCATGATTAATATCCGTCAAAAGTTGTTCAACGTTTTTGGTAGTCCACCTATACGGTCTTTGGTAATCAGGAATGACCAAATTAGAGAACTTTAGCAATTCTCCAATCTTTATCTTATGCGCTTCAACATCCTGCATCTCTTCAAAGGTGTTTTTTCTCTCCTCAAATCCCTGCTGTCTTTCAAAGGAAAGAATGTGGGGGCGCATGATTCGGTCAAGTTCCAAAAAACCTTGTTTAATATCCTCCCAATTATTTAATTCTTTCTGAAGAGTCCAACAGCATCCCTGTCTCCACCATTTAGAAGAGACAACCCTTGGATCGGATACTTCTCTCCAAAGATAATTTCTAATGGGACGCCAATCAGGACCTTCAATATGTAAATTTACTTTATTACCCCAATATTCATAATGGAGATAACCACCCATTAGTGTTCCTGCTTGGATGTACCACCAATCAGCATTATTGGGTATATTTACTTCTTGTCCTGGGAATTCCTTTTGAGCAAATTCTAGTTTCTGCTCTTTCGTTATCTCTTCCATAGATTATATGTCTTGAAATGGTTTATTACAGGACTTTGGTCATTTTCATATAAACAACCTCCGGCTCTTCCTCTTTAGAAGGCATGATTAGAGTGCGAATATCAATATCAAAGATTTCAGCGATACGGCTTAGGGTCTGTAATCCTGGTTGTGCAGCATTAGTGCACCACTTCGAAACAGTGGCAGGGTCTTTGCCCAGCAACTCTGCCAAACGCTTGTTGGAGCACTTATGCTCAGCAAGCACGATTTTGATGCGGTTCAAGTCTTTTCTCATTTTCTACAAAAATGAATTTGACGCAAATTTAAGGAATATTTCTGAAACAGCATCGTCTTATAGGGATAATTCCATGATAAGACTATAAAAATTGAACATCCGCTGCGCAGATAGGCTGCGGAGCGGGGTTGTAACTTTGTGGCCGAAATCGAGGGAGACGTCTATAGAGATTTGCATAATCCATTGGGATTGACTAACTTTGCAATCGCTTTCGGGCAAACATTAAAACTCATACAATCGGAAGTTTGACAGTTCGAGGTGAAATTTTTTTTGAAAATAATTGGCTTACAATTTGGTAAAGTCAATTTTTTATTCGTATCTTTGTAGCAATATGTAGATATATACACAATGAATTACAAGTTGAGCATATCCAAGTCCAAAAACGCAAGGATTTTTTATATTCAGACTTCCTACCGCAAGGGAGCCAAGGTCTGCACAAAGACTGTCAAGAAACTCGGCAACGAGACTTTCATTAAAGAAACTTATGGTGTGGAGGACGCCGAGGCGTGGGCCCGCGCTGAATTGGAGCGCATGCGGCAGGCCGCGTGCGAGGACAAGCAGGGGCTGATGATGGAGCTGCACCCCGACAAGCTGACAGACAATGTGGAGCGGATCTTCAACGGAGGCGACGTGTTTATAGAGCGCGCCGCCACACTGCTGGGGCTTAGAGCGTTGTGCGACAAGGTGAGTGAGGACTACAAGTTTAAGTTCAAGCTGTCGGATTACCTGTTGCGGATGGTCTGCAGCCGCATTCTCCACCCCGGTTCAAAACTTTCGGATTTCATCAATGGCAGACGCTTTATTGAAAAAAAGGATTTAAGGCTTGAGAACTTCTACCGCAGCCTTGATGTGCTGACAAGGGAAATGGACTCTCTGCAAGGGGGCGTATACCGCCACACGCTTGGGACGATGGGCCGCAACACAGGCGTGATATACTACGACTGCACAAACGTGTTTTTTGAAATAGAAACCGATGACGATTTCCGCAAGTATGGCCACTCAAAGGAGAACAGGCCCAATCCATTGGTGCAGATAGGGCTGTTCATGGATATGGACGGGATCCCTTTGGCTCTGTGTGTAAATCCGGGGAACACTCCGGAGCAGAAGACTCTGCAGCCGCTGGAGGAGGTGCTGGCCGACAAGTTCGGGCTCAGCAAATTCGTTGTATGCACGGACGGAGGGCTCGGCTCAAGAGACAACAGGAGGTTCAACGTAACCGAAGACCGCAACTTCATCACCGTGCAGTCGCTCAAAAAGCTGGGCGCGCACTATCAGGATCTTGCAACCGACCCCGACGGATGGAAGCTGCGGCCAAGATTGAAAAACGACACGCACACAAGGTGCGCAAGACTTTACAATCTTGGGGAAATAGATCTCGACGAATACGCCGAAGACACTTTCTATAAGGAATGCCTGACCGACGAGACTGCATTCGAGGAACATCTGATCATTACTTACAGCCGCAAATACGACCTGTATCAGAAACGACTCCGCGCACAGCAGATACAGCGCGCCGTCACAAAGATAAACAGAGGTAAGGCAAAACGCCCCAAATCGCCCAACGACTGCCGCAGATTCCTGAAAGACAAATACTTTGACGAACAAGGAAATCCTCTGGAGCCAATAACATCAGCCGTCATCGACGAGGAACGGATTGAACGGGAAGAACGCTTTGACGGCTTCAACGCACTTGCCACAAGCCTCGACGACGATCCGTGCGCAATAATCCGCGTGAACTCATGGCGTTGGGAAATAGAGGAATGCTTCCGGATAGAAAAGTCGGACCTCGACATGCGCCCTGTATATGTACGCAACCCGCAGCGCATCAAGGCGCACTTCTTCATCTGCTTCATAGCGCTGCTGATACTCAAAGTCATGCAGAAACAGCTCGGCGCACAATATCCAGTAGGGCAAATCCGCAAAGCTCTCTCAGAAATGAACCTTGTGAAACTTGATGGCTTCGGATACATACCGGCATTCAACAACACATCGTTGACAGAAGCCTTGCAGGAACAAGCCAAAATACACATTAACAGACAGATAAACACACCTGCACAGTTGAGGGCAGACTACTGGGCGGCACGCAAATGTTAAACCAATGTTAAATAATCAGACAGTCACAATATAGCTACATTGCAAACGCTGTAACTGTCTGTGTGTCTTTATTTTGCAAACGCAACTGTCAAACTTGGGAGGATAAATCCGAATCGCCAAAACTTTTTGACGAAGAAATTATTGATGACGGCAAAAAAGGTTCAGATTCAATTGACCGCTCCGTCAGAGAGAATCCCAAAAACGAGGATAAACCACGCTACAGCAGGAAGCCGGGCGAGAGCATCTTCGACTATGCGTCACGTGTGTCGGAGGACGTGGATAGAAGCGTGAGAGAAAGAGTAAGCGCGCGGGACGAGTATGAGAAGAAGGTCAAGAGCAAAGGCTTCCAAACGAAGGAGGCGTTGCAGAACAGTATGCTCGGACTGCAGGAGTTTATGTATGCAATAGACCACGCATCGGGCAACAAGCGGTACATAGAGGACATTCCCGACTTTGAGAATCCGATACTCGGAGAGAACCGTCTGTCGTCGGTGAACAAAGAGGAATCACATTCAAGATTGGACGCAGTACACTCGCCGACGCCAGCAAAAGGCGTCAGGAAGCCATATTTGAGGTCATATACCATGATTTATATGCCTCTTGCCGACATATTCTTTCCTCGAATGTATCAGACTCCTGACGGTTTTATGGCGGTCAGGATAACACTGATGTACTACGTCTATTTCTACAGCCTGTTCAACAACCCCGAAAAGGAATGGGATATCATTCTTTCCAAGGCTTTCGATGCACCTTCTGAACCATCTCTTTTTGATTAAGGTGGGCTTAATAAACAAAAAGTATGACTCGAACGCCGTAAAATTAGCTTTCGAGTCATACTTTATTGCTTTTTCTGAGTTTTATCGGACAGCAATAATTCATTTTATTCTGTAACGATTTCGTTTGTCAGGGCCAGGTCAAGAACATCTTTGATTGTTGAGACATAATGGAATGTTAGACCGTTCAAATATAACGGTTTAATCTCCAGAATGTCTTTCTTATTTTCCTTCGACAGAATAATATCTGTAATCCCTGCACGTTTGGCCGCAAGAATTTTTTCTTTGATGCCGCCAACAGGAAGCACTTTCCCGCGCAGTGTAATCTCTCCAGTCATCGCAATGTGGTCCTTAACTTTTCTTTTCGTGAAAGAAGATGCCAAAGATGTCGCCATGGTGACACCGGCTGATGGCCCGTCCTTAGGAATTGCACCCTCTGGAACGTGAATGTGCACATTGTAACTGTCGAATATGTCAGGCGATATGCCGAATTTGTTGCAATTGGCTTTCAAATATTGTAGGGCAATAACCGCCGATTCCTTCATCACGTCTCCGAGGTTTCCGGTAAGAGTCAGCTTCTCGCCTTTGCCTTTTGACAGAGATGACTCGATAAACAAAATCTCTCCTCCGACAGCAGTCCACGCAAGACCAGTCACAACTCCGATTTGATCGTTTCCCTCGTAGCGGTCAGGACTGAATTCCTCCTGTCCTAGATACTCTTTAAGGGCGTCGATAGAAACAGTCTTTTCAAAAGGCTTTCCGCTCGCTTTCTGCAATGCGATGCGGCGCATCACTTTTGCTATTTTCTTTTCAAGTTGTCTGACTCCAGATTCTCGTGTGTAGGATTCCACAATTTTCACAAGAACCTTTTTAGGGAAAGAAATCTCCTTTTCCTCGAATCCGTGTTCTTTCAACTGTTTCGGAACCAAGAATTTCTTTGCGATTTCAACCTTCTCTTCCAAAATGTAACCTGACACATCTATCAGCTCCATACGGTCAAGCAATGGCTGAGAAAGGGTTGATAGGGTATTGGCGGTGGCGATAAACATCACACGCGACAGGTCGTAGTCAACGTCCACATAGTTGTCGTGGAAATGGCAGTTCTGTTCAGGATCCAATGCCTCCAGTAATGCCGACGACGGGTCGCCCTTGAAATCTTGGCCAAGTTTGTCAATCTCGTCCAAAACAAATACCGGATTCGATGACTTGCTCTTAATCAAACCTTGTATGATTCGTCCTGGCATAGCACCTATATATGTCTTGCGATGGCCTCGGATTTCCGCTTCGTCATGCAGTCCGCCAAGCGACATTCTCACATATTTGCGATGCAAGGCTTCAGCTATCGACTTGCCAAGAGAGGTTTTGCCGACTCCCGGAGGACCATATAAACATAAGATTGGGGCTCTCATGTCGCCTCGCAGCTTAAGCACTGCCAAATGCTCAAGAATGCGCTCTTTTACCTTGTCCAGTCCGAAATGGTCTTTGTCAAGCTGTTTTTCTGCATTGGTAATATCGAAATTGTCTTCTGTATATTCATTCCAGGGCAAGTCGAGAAGTGTCTCCAAATAGTTGTACTGCACAGAATAGTCTGGAGTTTGTGGCTGTAGACGTTCAAGTTTGCGCATCTCCTTTTTGAATGTGTTCTTGACATCCTCATTCCACAGTTTCTGCTCGGCTCTTTGATAAAGCTCGTCAATATCGTGCTCGTCGGTGTCTCCAAGCTCATCCTGAATTGTGCGGATTTGCTGCTGAAGGAAATGTGCCCGTTGTTGCTCGGAAATATCTTTCTGTGTTCTTGACTCAATGTCTGCGCGGATATCAACCAGTTGAGACTCTCTGTTGAGATACATAAACAGGGAATATGCCCGTTGCTTTATCGAAAGGTTGGACAGCAACCGCTGTTTGACATTGGGTTCCAAAGGGGAGTTCGCGCACAAGAAATCAATCAGATGAACTGGATTGTCGATGTTTTTTATGGCAAAAGTCAATTCGTTCATCTTGTTACCCAACTTGTCGAGCATCTTCAATGTGATTTCACGAAGACTTGTCACCAGTACGTTGAACTCCTTGTCGTCTGACAATGGATATTCTTCTTCAAGTGGCGTGATGTTAGCCCTCAAGAAAGGCTTGGTGCTTGTCACACTGTCGAGTTGGAATGGGTATTTGCCTTGGATGATGACGTTTGTGGAATTGTCTGGAAATTCCAACACTCGTATAATTTCTGCGACTACGCCTATTTGATATAGGCCATCCTGACCGGGGTCCTCGTCTTTTGCGTCTTTTTGGCAGATTACGCCGATTGGCGTTTTCGTTTTTTGTGCCGCTTCAATTAGTGCCAAAGATTTGTCGCGGCCAACCGCTACTGGAATTGCGACATTGGGAAACAACACCATATTCCGAAGCGCCAAGATAGGAACATCGGACGTAAATGACTGTGGATCTATATCGTTGTCAGTATTTTCGTTGGCTTTTACATCTGTGAAGATTTGGCATATTTGTGGGCTTCCATCTTCTTCGACCAACTTGCTGTCTGTAAAATCAATCATTGTCAAAATTTATTTTATATATCCTATAGCAAAAAAAATGCCAAACAATTTCTTAATAAAAAACCGGAACAATTTTTGCAATTGTTCCGGCATGTGTGGCTATTGACAAAAATATTTAGTCAATTGTTGCTGCGTCGGATTGATGGCAAGAATCTTCCCGTCTTTATCAAGAAGATAGCTGTTCATTCCGCTCTTTAGACGATACCGTTTGTACACTTCGGATTCCATACCGTCTTTTTCGTAAAATTGCGATACTTCTGATAGCCCATCTGTCCTGACAAGCTCTTTGAACATATTGTCGCTGTCGTCGAAATTAACAGAAATAAAACTCAAATTTTTTCCGATGGATTTGAAAAATCTGTCGTAATGAATGTTTCTGATGCGAGCTTCCGCATCGTCCGACGTCCAAAAATTGACTATCACATAATTGCCTCTCGTTTCGCTTAGTTTGAAATGATTCCCTAATTTGCTTATTTCAAAGTTTGGGGCGAAAGAGTTGATATCAACACTTACATCATAGCTGTTGTAAGAAGATGTAAATACCAACAATATGGCAATTGTCGCAATTGCTGTAAATGTTCTCCTCATTCATTTAAATTATAGTTCACACTAAAGGCTTTCTTGGGAGTCCACCTGAGAAAAGCCCCTGCCGATTTTCGGCAATGGAGAGATCTCTTTCTCTCGTTTTTTTTAATTTCGCAGACAAAGGTATAAAAAAATATCGTTGATACAAAGCATTTTAACCTTTTTGTCGACTTTAAACCAATTACAAAAGGTTATTTGCATCGCTGGCAAATAGCACTACATACGGCTTTACAAGCCATTCCCGCTGATGTGGAGCGACACGAATATGGACTTGCTAATAAAACATTTTTTAACACAGCAGAGCTACCATGCTTCACTCCTTGAATTGCTCAAAACGGTTCGGACCGATAGACATTCATGAATTCTTGAAGATATTCAAGGCTATTTGCTGAACTTGAATCCTTGCTGCTCAATAAAATCAAAAAATATTTTAGAGAAAGTCTCGTTGTTTTCTTTAGAATATCTGACATCCGTAAACACCTGAGCCAATGAATCCTTTCCATTTTCCTTGACAAAATTGATGTTTGCCGGCAACTCTTCCTTTTCTTTGTAAAGATTGGAGATGTCGGTTGTGGAATAATCAGCATATCGCTCCTTGTGTATGATTCCTTGCAATGGAATTCGCTCCGATTTGGCTGAATCATCATCGGGAATGCCGACAGACAGAGTCACGATAGGGACAACGTATTGTGGAAGATTAAGCGTTTTGGCAATTTGTGGGGCATTGTATGTTGTCGTGCCGAGGTAGCAGCATCCAAGTCCGTTCATCTCGGCTATGGTGCAGAATTGCTGGGCGAATATTGTGGCGTCGAGGAATGCGGCGACAAATGATTGGAAATTGTCGAATCCTGGCTTGGCATTGCTCAGCTCGCACCATTTTATAAAACGGTTGAAGTCGGCGCAGAAAGTTAATAGCATTGGTGCTCCGGTTGCCGCCGGTTGGTTGAAATGACTTTTTGCCAATTCTTCTTTTATGTCGGTGTCAGTTGTTATGACAACACTGTAAAGTTGCATTCCTCCAGTTGTCGGGGATTGAGCCGCAGCATCAAGCATGCGCTCAATGGTGTCGCTGGGAATGGCTTCTGATTTGTATTTTCTTATGGTTTTACGATTAAAGAAGAAATCCATATTCATAATTTATTGTTTTTATTGCAAAGATAGTCAATAAATCCGGAATGTCGCAAAAAGCAACAAACACCCAAGAGCATAAAATAGTCTGAATATATTTTGAGAATACTGGAAATTTTGCAATCTTTGCATTGATGAATGAAAAGCATCAGTAACTATTATTAAATCAAACACTGTTGTGGAGATAAACATATATTCTTACGAAGAGGCTTTCAATGCCTCATGTGACTATTTTAACGGCGATGAACTCGCTGCTCGCGTCTGGGTCAACAAATACGCTTTGAAGGACTCATACGGAAACATTTATGAAAAGACGCCGGACGATATGCACCATCGATTGGCATCGGAATTGGCACGGATTGAAAGTAAATACAAGAATCCTTTGTCGGAAACGGATATTTTCAACTTGATGAAGGATTTCAAATACATTGTGCCGCAAGGAAGCCCGATGGCGGGAATCGGAAACAATTATCAAGTAGGGTCGTTGTCAAACTGTTTCGTAATCGGTCTTGACGGCGCTCCGGACTCTTATGGAGGCATCATCAAAATCGACGAGGAACAAGTGCAGCTGATGAAGCGCAGAGGCGGCGTGGGGCACGACCTCTCACATGTGCGCCCAAAGGGTTCGCCTGTGAAAAATTCAGCTCTTACGTCAACGGGATTGGTGCCGTTTATGGAACGCTACTCAAATTCCACAAGAGAAGTTGCGCAAGATGGACGTCGCGGAGCGTTGATGCTGTCGGTTTCAATAAAGCATCCCGACAGCGAGGCATTCATCGATGCGAAAATGACAGAAGGCAAAGTTACGGGTGCCAATGTGTCGGTACGCGTCGACGACGAGTTCATGCGGGCGGCAGAAGCCGATGCGGAATATGAACAGAAATTCCCGGTTGACAGCGAGCATCCATATGTGTCAAAAAAAATAAATGCAAACGCCCTTTGGCGAAAGATTGTGCATAATGCGTGGAAGAGCGCTGAACCAGGTGTGCTTTTCTGGGATACGATAACGCGAGAGTCTATCCCTGATTGTTACGCTGACTTAGGGTTTAAAACGACATCTACAAATCCTTGTGGCGAAATTCCGTTGTGCCCGTATGACAGCTGCCGGCTTATTGCTGTAAACCTGTATTCATACGTAAAAAATCCTTTCACAGCCGAAGCAGAATTTGACTTTGACCTTTTCCGACAGCACATCAGATGTGCTCAGCGACTGATGGACGACATTATCGATCTGGAAATGGAAAAAATTGATAAAATCATTGCCAAAATAGAGTCCGATCCAGAAACGGAAGAAGTTAAAGCCACAGAATTGAATCTGTGGAAGAAAATCCGCAACAAGACTTTGGCTGGACGACGCACTGGACTTGGAACAACAGCGGAAGGAGATATGCTTGCCGCAATGGGCTTACGTTATGGAACTCCAGAGGCTACGGCTTTTTCTGTGTCTGTACACAAGACGTTGGCACTTGCGGCCTACTGGTCTTCGGTCGAGATGGCAAAGGAGCGTGGCGCATTCTCTTTGTACGACGCCAAGAGGGAAGAGGCAAATCCTTACATAAACCGATTGAAGGACGCTGACCCTTCTTTGTATGATGAGATGATAAAATACGGGCGACGCAACATTGCATGCTTGACAATCGCCCCGACGGGAACTACAAGCTTGATGACACAAACCACATCCGGCATAGAGCCAGTCTTTATGCCTGTATATAAGCGCCGTCGCAAGGTTAACCCGAATGAGCCGGGTGTACATGTGGATTATGTAGACGAAACTGGTGATGCGTTTGAAGAATATGTAGTTTATCACCATAAGTTTATATCCTGGATGGATGCGAATGGCATCAAACGCAAAGAAAAGTTCTCACAAGAGGAGTTGGATGAATTGGTGGCGAAATCTCCGTACAACAAAGCCACAGCAAACGACATTGACTGGCATGAGAAGGTTAAGATGCAGGGAGAAATCCAAAAATGGGTTGACCATTCAATAAGTGTTACAATCAACCTGCCGTCGGATGTGACCGAAGATCTGATAAACGAGCTGTATATGGAAGCGTGGAAGGCTGGTTGCAAGGGATGCACCGTGTATCGTGACGGTTCACGCTCAGGAGTTCTTGTGTCGACTCAGAAGGAAAAAAAGAAGGTGGAGGCTCCTGTCCACACAGGTTTTGAGGAGCGCCATGTGCTTAAACGACCGATTGAATTGGAGGCGGATGTTGTCAGGTTCCAGAACAACAAAGAGAAATGGATTGCGTTTGTCGGACTTATCGATGGAAGACCTTATGAAATATTTACCGGTCTTGCAGATGATGAAGATGGCATCTTCTGTCCGAAATCTGTGAGCAAAGGAAAAATCATCAAGGCTATTGACGAAAATGGCAACAAGCGCTATGATTTTCAGTTCATCAATAAGCGTGGATACAAGACGACAATAGAGGGCCTCTCTGACAAGTTCAATCCTGAGTATTGGAATTATGCCAAATTGATATCAGGCGTGTTGCGCTATGGCATGCCAATTGACCAAGTGATGAAGCTGGTTGGTGGACTCGAGCTCAACAGCGAATCTATCAACACCTGGAAAATGGGCGTTGAGCGGGCTTTGAAGAAGTATTTGCCGGAAGGCACCAAAGCCAAAGGTCAGAAATGTCCTAATTGCGGACAAGAAACATTGATATACCAAGAGGGCTGTTTGATTTGCACTTCGTGTGGCACATCAAGATGCGGATAGAGAAACTAACCTATGGAATATTCATTAAGTAAATATATTAACCTATGAAATTGTTATTTAGAATTGGCTACAACACTGCCTGGGGGGAAAGCTTATATCTTTTGGGCAGTGTTAAGGAATTGGGCGAATGGAATGAGTCCAAGGCGTTGAAAATGACCTACGAGGACGGCATTTGGTCTACAGAGGTGGATATTAAGCGTAATGTCAAATCGTTTGAGTATTGTTATATTGTCCGAAACGACAATGGCGCAGTTCGCAAGGAGTGGGGCAAGCCTCACTTGTTCACGTTTGGAAAAGAAATCAAGGTCTATGAAATCTTGGATTCCTGGAATGACCAGCCCTATGACAAATCTTTCTACTCGTCGATGTTTGTCAATTCCATATTCTATCGTGAAAACAAAAACGATGCGATGCCTCATCAACGTGGTGGCGTCACGTTGGAGATTTTTGCTCCGTCGGTAAGACCTTACGAGGACTTGTTTGTGACAGGCAATTGCGATGTGCTTGGAAATTGGCACCAGGAGAACGCGTTGGCGCTTACCGATTGCAATTATCCGATATGGTCGGTTGCTTTCCAATTTCCTGAAAAAGAGGAACAGGTGGAGTATAAATTCTTCAAGAGAAACAGACACACCGGCACTGAATCGTGGGAAGGGTGCAATAACCGGGTGCTTGACATATCGGCTCCAGACAAAAACGGATGTATTGTTGTCGCAGGCTTGAGATTCAACGATTCCGCTGCGCTATGGAAGGGTGCAGGTACAGCTATTCCGGTGTTCTCAATCCGCACCGACGAGGATTTCGGCGCCGGCGACTTCCTCAGCATAAAGAAAATGGTTGATTGGCTGGCGGCGACAGGGCAGCGTGTCTTGCAGATTCTACCAATCAACGACACTACAATGACTCACACATGGGTGGATTCCTATCCATATAAAGCTAATTCGACTTATGCACTGCATCCGATGTATTTGAACATTCCGGCATTGGGCAAGCTGAAGGACAATCAGCGTCAGGAATATTTCAATAATCTGGCAGTGGAGTTGAATGCTCTTCCGCAAGTCGACTATGAGCGTGTCAATGCTGGCAAGCTGGAATATGTGAGAGAAATCTTTGCCGAATCAGGAGCCAAGACCTTGAAGACGGAGAACTTTAAATCGTTCTTTGCAAAAAATGAGTATTGGCTGAAGAATTATGCAGCATTCTGCTTGTTGCGTGACAAATTTGGAACTGCCGACTTTACCAAATGGGGTAAGTATTCAAAATTCGACGAAAGTCTTGTCGACGAGTTGTGCAAAGGCAATGCTGATGAAATCAACCTGACATATTACATCCAATACAACCTTGACAAACAACTGAAAGATAGTTGTGATTATGCACACAAGCACGGTGTTGTGTTGAAAGGTGACATACCTATCGGTATCAGCCGCGCAAGTGCGGATGCTTGGGTTGACCCAGATTTGTTTAATCTGAACAGCCAAGCGGGAGCGCCGCCTGATGAATTCTCAGTGCTTGGTCAGAATTGGGGATTACCGACATATAATTGGGAGCGTATGAGTCAGGACGGCTTCAAATGGTGGAAAAACAGGATGCGCAAGATGTCGGAATATTTCGACCTGTATCGAATAGACCATATCCTTGGCTTCTTCCGAATCTGGCAAATCCCCATGTCGGCGGTGCATGGCCTGTTGGGTGTGTTCAACCCGGCGTTACCATATACACCAGATGAAATGCGCAACAATTATGACTTCTGGATAAATCCGGATCTCCAATGCAAACCATATATTATGGACTATTTCCTTGCCGATTTCTTTGGAGAATATACCGAAGAGGCAAAATCGCTATATCTGGAATCGATAGGGGGAGGACGCTACAAACTGAAAACTGAAGTTGATACGCAACAGAAAGTTGCGGAGTTGTTTGCGTCGTATGAGAAAAACGACAAGAACAATAAATTGGAAAACGCCCTGTGCGGCTTGCTTGATGAAGTGCTTTTCATCGAGGACCCAGAAGAACATGGCAAATACCATCCTCGAATCTCAGCACAATTCACCTATATCTATAGGTCGCTGAATGATTATGAGAAGTGGTGCTTCAACAGAATGTATAACGACTTCTATTACCATCGTCACAATGATTTCTGGTATGGAAAGGCTATGTGGAAACTTCCGGCTTTGGTAAACTCAACAGATATGCTTGTGTGCGGTGAGGATTTGGGAATGATTCCAGACTGTGTGCCGGCGGTGATGAAGCAACTTCAGATTCTGTCGCTGGAAATACAAAGGATGCCCAAAAATCCAGAAGACGAGTTTGGCAATCCATATCAATATCCATATTTGTCGGTATGCACTACATCGACCCATGATATGGGTGGAATCAGACAATGGTGGGAGGAAAACCACGACAAAACCCAGCGATTCTACAACACTATGTTGCACCAAGAGGGGGACGCGCCATTTTATGCAGAGCCATGGCTTTGCGACATTATTGTGAGCCAACATCTTGAGTCGCCATCAATGTTGACGGTACTTCCTTGGCAGGACTGGATGTCGATTGACGGAAAATTGCGTAGGGAGAATCCAAATGATGAACAAATAAATGTTCCTGCGATTGCAAAGCATTATTGGCGCTACAGAATGCACATCTCGGTTGAATCACTGATGGAAGAGTCGGTGTTTAACGAAAATATCAAGAATAAGATTACGCGGACTGGACGGAATTGATCGTTTTTGATTTTTATAAATTAAAATCGAGTAGGTGGTAAACTCCTCCTACTCGATTTTCTTTAGACGTTGCCACCATATGGTGGCAACGTCTTATAGATATGACTTTAGCAATGCGCTTTTTTCCCCTTTCAATTTGCGGATTGCCTTCTCTTTGATTTGGCGCACTCGTTCCCGCGTCAAATTGAACTTGTCACCAATCTCCTCCAATGTCATCTCTCTGCAGCCAATGCCGAAACACAGCCTTAAAATCTCCCTCTCTTTACCTTGCAATTGATTCAATGCTCGGTCAACTTCCTTCGACAGTGATTCTTGCGTCAGCGTGGCGTCAGTGCTTGGCACGTCATCGTTGGCAAGCGTGTCGGCCATACATTTGTCATCTCCGTCAGCGACAGGCTCGTCGACCGACACAGTGCGGTAGAAGGCTTTTAGGGCACTTGTCACCTTTTCCAATGGCATATCAAGGCGCTGCGCAAGTTCTTCCGCTGACGGGCGGCGTTGATTTTCCTGCTCAAATTTGGAGATCTCCTTGCTTATTCTATTGTTTAAACCTACTTGATTCAACGGCAGTCTGATTTCCCGCGACTGGTCCGCCAATGCCTGCAAAATCGATTGGCGAATCCACCAAACTGCGTATGAGATGAATTTGAAACCTCTGGTCTCATCAAACTTTTTAGCTGCTTTTATCAAGCCTAAATTACCCTCGTCAATCAGATCTGGCAGACTCAATCCTTGGTTCTGATACTGCTTTGCTACAGAAACAACAAATCGAAGATTTGCGCGCGTCAATTTATCCAATGCCTTTTGGTCGCCTTGTCTGATTCGCTGAGCCAACTCAACTTCCTCATCTGTTGAAACGAGGTCCTCTTTGCCAATTTCCTGTAGATACTTTTCGAGTGATTGACTGTTGCGATTGGTGATTGATTTTGAAATCTTTAACTGTCTCATACAAATTAATCTATTAGCTTCTTGTTGTTATTCACGGATAAGTTTTGTTCAAGAAACAACGATTCGGCCGAGATGGTTCACGGGGACAAATGTTTTTTAGTTATAAAATGCAACGAATCCCGACTGAAATAGCCGGGATTCGTTGCATTTTATAATTGTTCTTAACTATAAATACGATTTTAAGAGTCTGCTCTTTTGTCCTTTCAATTTACGGATTGCTTTCTCTTTAATTTGGCGCACACGCTCTCGTGTCAAATCGAATTTGTCACCAATCTCTTCCAAAGTCATTTCCTGACAACCTATGCCAAAAAACATTTTTAAGATTTCGCGTTCGCGGTCATGCAATTGGTTCAATGCTCGGTCAACCTCCTTCGACAGCGACTCTTGATTGAGCGAAGAGTCTGCCATGGGGGAGTCGTCGTTGGTCAACACATCAAGCATACAGTTGTCCTCTCCTTCGGCAAATGGTGCGTCTACAGAGATGGAACGACCGGAAACACTGATTGTACTTGAGATTTTCTCTACCGGAATGTCGAGTCGGTTGGCAAGTTCCTCTGCTGAAGGACGACGCTGGTTTTCTTGTTCGAATTTAGAAAGCTCTTTGCTAATTTTGTTTAGCGAACCAACTTGATTCAAAGGTAGTCGGACAATTCTTGATTGCTCTGCCAATGCCTGCAAAATCGATTGGCGAATCCACCAAACTGCATATGAGATAAATTTGAAACCGCGTGTTTCATCGAATTTCTGAGCGGCTTTAATCAAGCCCAAATTACCCTCGTTGATCAAGTCTGGCAGACTCAATCCCTGGTTCTGATACTGTTTTGCTACAGAAACAACAAATCGAAGATTTGCGCGCGTCAATTTATCCAATGCCCGCTGATCGCCGTTTCGAATACGTTGAGCCAACTCAACTTCTTCTTCTACAGAGATAAGGTCTTCTCGTCCAATTTCTTGAAGATACTTATCAAGCGATGCGCTTTCACGATTGGTGATTGATTTTGAAATCTTTAATTGTCTCATTCAGATGTTGTTATTTAAAATCGGATTTTACGTGCAAAGATAATAAAAATTTATCACATAATTGCGGCTTATCCTCCAAAATAAATTTAGTTACAGCAAAAAAGTTATAGAAAAAGTCATCGGACACGCAATGCTATTGATGTATCCGATGACTGTAGTGTTGAGAGAGATGTTTTCTATTCCTTGACCGCTGCAATCAGAGCATTGAAAGCGTCGTGCAACCCATCAGCATTTTTACCGCCTGCTTGTGCGAATCCAGGTTGGCCACCGCCACCACCTTTGATTGCCTTTGCTGCCTCACGTACAATTGACGCAGCGTTAAGTCCTTCTTTCACAAGGTCGTCTGTAAGCATTACGGTAAGCATAGGTTTCTTCTCCGGACTTACGGTTGCTGCTATAAATGCTGTTTTTGTAGGGGAGGCCTCACGTATGGCAAATGCCACTCCTTTGACAATGTCTGGAATGCGCATACCGCCCAATGATGTCAATTGGATGCCGTTTGGCAGTGTTTCTTTCTTCCCAAGAAGTTGAGAACTAAGGTTCTTGATGCGTTCGATTGCCATGTCTTCAGCATCTTTCCGCAATTCGGCATTTTCAGAGATTGTTTTCTTGACAGCCTTCTTTATATCCGAAGAGTTGAGCAGTGAGCCAACATATTTTATCGTGTTCTGCAACTCGTGGATTGCGTTTTCCACATTTTCGCCAGTTATTGCCTCAATGCGTCGTATGCCGGCGGCGATACTTCCTTCTGAAACAATCTTTATAATTCCAATGTTGCCAGTATTTGGCACGTGCGTACCTCCGCAGAGCTCAACAGAGTCGCCGTATTTGATAACGCGGACTTCTTCCCCATATTTCTCTCCGAACAATGCCATGGCACCCATCGCTTTAGCTTCCGCAATAGGGACATTGCGATGCTCGTCAAGAGCGATGGCGTTACGTACTTTCTTGTTTGCAAGTCGCTCAACTGCCTCTATTTCCTCTTCTGTCATCTTCTGGAAGTGCGAGAAGTCAAAGCGGAGTTCTGTAGGCGATACATATGAGCCTTTTTGCTCCACGTGTGTGCCGAGCACTTCTCTCAGCGCTTCGTGCAACAGGTGAGTCGCCGTGTGGTTGCATGACGTAGCCAAGCGTTTGTCGGTGTCTATTTTTGCGATTATTGCAGCCTGAGGATTTGACGGCATCTTTGTTGTCAAATGAATAGGCAGGTTGTTTTCGCGTTTTGTATCGAATACTTCGATCTTCTCATCGCCTGAAATCAGCCAACCAGTATCGCCGACCTGTCCACCCATTTCTGCGTAGAACGGTGTCTCTTTCAGCACAATCTGATAGAACTCTTTGTTTTTCTGTTTTACCTTGCGGTATCGGAGAATGGATGTCTCACATTCAAATTTGTCATATCCGACAAACTCCGATTCCCCGGCATTGAGTTCAACCCAGTCGGAAGCCTCTATTGCTGCAGCATTGCGCGCACGTTGCTTTTGCTTCGCCATTTCTTCGTCAAACTCTTTGTGGTTGACGGTGAAACCATGCTCTTTCAGAATGAGTTCTGTAAGATCAAGAGGGAATCCATAAGTGTCATACAGCACAAACGCTTCCGTTCCGCTCACTTCTTTTCTGCCATCTGCCTTGGCCTCGTTGACAACCTTGTCAAGAAGTTTGATTCCTGTCTCCAATGTGCGGAGGAATGTGTCTTCTTCCTCTTTAATTACCGTCTTTATCAAATCTGGCTGTTGCTTGAGCTCTGGGTAGGCATCGCCCATAGACTCTATCAGTGTGTCCACAAGACGGTATATGAATGCTTGACGCTGGTCAAGGAATGTGTATGCATACCGAACAGCACGGCGCAGGATGCGTCGAATCACATAACCTGCCTTGGCGTTAGATGGAAGTTGAGCTTCGGCAATAGAGAAGGCGATTGTACGTACATGGTCGGCGATTACGCGCATTGCTACGTCAACCTTCTCGTCTTTGCCATAACTTTTTCCTGACAATTGTGAAATTTTCTGAATCAACGGTTGGAAAACGTCTGTGTCATAATTTGAGTGTTTTCCCTGCAATGCGCGCACAAGACGCTCGAATCCCATTCCTGTATCGATGACATGCATAGGAAGCGGTTCGAGGCTGCCGTCTGCCTTGCGGTTGTATTGCATAAATACGATGTTCCAGATTTCAATAACCTGGGGGTCGTCTTTATTGACCAATTCGCGGCCAGGCGTTTTGGCTTTCTCCTCAGGTGTGCGCGAGTCAAGATGAATCTCGGAGCATGGACCGCAAGGACCGGTTTCGCCCATTTCCCAAAAGTTGTCGTGTTTATTGCCGTTAATGATGTGGTCGGCGGATACATGCTTCAGCCAATATCCGGCAGCTTCATCGTCGCGTGAAAGGCCTTCTTCTGGAGATCCCTCAAACACAGTCACATATAAATCGTCCGGATTGAGATGCAATACATCCACAAGATATTCCCACGCATAATCGATGGCTCCTTCTTTGAAATAGTCACCAAACGACCAATTGCCAAGCATCTCAAACATCGTGTGGTGATATGTGTCAAGTCCCACTTCTTCCAAGTCGTTATGTTTACCGCTTACACGCAAGCATTTTTGAGAGTCTGTGGCTCGTTTGTATTTCGGCGGGACGTTGCCCAATATGATGTCCTTGAACTGGTTCATTCCGGCATTTGTAAACATCAATGTCGGATCGTCTTTGATGACCATCGGTGCAGAAGGCACAATCTGATGGCCTTTGCTGTGGAAGAAATCTTTAAAAGATTCTCTAATTTCTTTTGCTGAATACATATCGTAATATAAACTTTCGTTTGAAATCAAGTTTTTTGAACGAGAATTAACTCTCATTTTATCTTGCAAAAGTAATCATTTTATTACTTTTGCAAAAGAAGAATCCACCCTAATGCGTAGCACTGAGAAAAAATATTATAAAATCAAAGAAGTTTCGGAAATGCTTGACATCCCCATCTCAACATTGCATTTCTGGGAACGGCAGTTTACGGTATTGTCTCCTCGACGGTCGAGAGGCAATGATAGGCTGTATACGACCGACGATATTGAAAAAATCAAGATGGTGCATTATCTTGTAAAGGTGCGCGGCATGAAGCTCGCCGCTGCCCAAGAACAGATTCTGCACAACCGCAAAAATGTGTCAAAAAGACAAGAGGTGGCGGAACGTCTTGAGGAAATAAAAACCGAACTGCAATCGTTGGCTGACGCACTGGACGGCATTTGGAAACGAGGCCGTGAAAACAGCCCTGTCTCCAAATAGCTATCTGTCAGTCATCAAAACGCTTTAGGATGTTTTGATAAGCGTCGATGCGTCGATCACGCAGAAACGGCCACCAGCGTCTCACCTGTTCGCTTCTTGTCAAATCTATTGCAACAATTTTCTCCGCCTCGCTGTCGGTAGCGGCTTCATCAATCAGCTCGCCTTGAGGTCCCGCTACAAAGCTTGTGCCCCAGAATTGGATTCCGTTGGTTGCATTCGACGGGTCGGGTTCGTGTCCAACTCTGTTTACTGCGACAACAGGCAGCCCGTTAGCTACAGCATGTCCCCTCATGGACAACATCCATGCTTGTCGCTGACGCATTTTTTCCGCTTCGTCGTCTGAGCTTTCCCATCCGATGGCGGTGGGGTATATCAATAATTCTGCGCCTTTCAATGCCATCAATCGAGCCGCTTCCGGATACCACTGATCCCAACAAACCAATACACCAAGTTTTCCGACAGATGTCTGGATTGGTTCAAAACCTATATCCCCGGGCGTAAAGTAGAATTTCTCATAATATGCCGGATCGTCAGGAATATGCATCTTGCGATATTTCCCAGCAACGGATCCGTCTTTTTCAAAAACAACGGCGGTGTTGTGATATAACCCCGGCGCTCTGCGCTCAAACAGCGATGTCACAAGCACTATGCCGCATTCTTTTGCCACGTTGGAATAAACACCTGTTTCTTCGCCGTTAATGCCTATCGCCAAGTCAAAATTGTCGACGCTCTCCGTTTGGCAGAAATACAAGCTGTCGTGCAATTCTTGCAGCACCACAAGTTGCGCGCCGTCGTTTGCCAAGCGTTTTATTTTTGCGACAAGTTTTTCTCTATTCTTGCTTATGCAGGCGCTGTTGGCTTGCTGAATGTATCCTAATTTGATGATTCTGCTCATATATTCAATGAATTTTTAGGGAACTGCATGGTAACGCAATGGAGCGATCCGTGCTGTTTTATCAATGCTCGGCAGTCAACGCCGAGAACCTTTCTGTCTGGAAATGCAGAGGATATTATGCTCATGGCTTCGCTGTCGTTGCTTTCCTGGCCGTAAATAGGGACAAGAACGAATCCATTTCCAATAAGGAAATTGGCATATGTTGCTGGCAGCCGCTCCCCGTCGGCAAAGATAGGGGCGGGTAACGGCAATGGGAGCAACTTATACTTTGCTCCGTCTGCGGTTGTGAAACTTTGGAGCTGACATTCCATAGCTTTCAACTCTGTGAAATGCTCGTCACGTTCATCATCGGTTGAAACATACAGAATGGTGTCGTTTGGCGCCAATCGCGCCAAGGTGTCTATGTGGCTGTCGGTGTCGTCGCCACTAAGGTAGCCATGGTCAAGCCACAACACTCTGCTTATGCCGAATACCTTTTCCAAGTACGCTTGTATTTCCTCTTTGGATGATTGGCCATTTCTATTCTTGGAAAGCAGGCATTCGCGTGTGGTGAGCAGCGTTCCTCTGCCGTCGCTCTCAATGGAGCCTCCCTCAAGGACAAAATTCAAGCTGTTTGAATATTCCCCCTTAAACATTCCGGAATCGAAAAGACGGGATGTTATAAGATTGTCTTTGTCGGCGGCAAATTTCAGACCCCAACCGTTGAACTTGAAATCGTTGACCACGGGGCGGTTTCCGCGAAGCGTGGTTATGGAACAAGTGTCGCGTGCCCAAGTATCATTTGTCGGACATTTGACCACGGATATCAACTCGTTGCTGAATGATATGTCGCTGCTGTCGTCAGGGTCTGCTATGACGATGACCCTTTCGCCTTGGTCCGCTATGGTGCTGACTATCTCTCTGAAGCAAGAAACAACTTCATCCAACATATAAGACCAATCTGTTCCGGCATGTGGCCACGCAAGCATTATGGCGTCTTGTTCTGCCCATTCGGCGGGAAGGATTGCGCGTTCGTTGTTATTCGTCATATTCTGTAAGGGAATCAAATGCAGATTCGTGATTGTCCAAGTATTCGTGACAATAATCAACAAACGCTGTGCGTTCGCGGTATCCCATATCGTCACACCATTCCTTAAAATAAGCCTTAAGCGCCTCGTCCTCGAAAATCAGACGTTTAAACTCGCTCTCGGCAATGTCTATACTCCCAAACCTGACCAGTAGTTCCTGAATCATTGATGAAATATCAGTCATAGTTTCAATAGTTTTATACGTTTCCCAAAAATAACCATATTTCCTCTAACTTCCAAACTTTATAAAAAAATAAGCACACGTAATTGAGCGTGCGCTTATTTTTATTTTGATGTAAGTTGTGTCTTATTCAGAAACCACCTCGAAAGGAATTTCTACAGAAACTTCTTTGTGGAGTTTCAAGAGAGCCTTGTAGCTTCCAACTTCCTTCACAGCCTCTTTGAGAACGATAAGTTTGCGGTCTACGTTGAAACCCAACTTTTCGAGAGCCTCTGCAATTTGAATATTGTTTACTGAACCAAAGATTGTGCCGGTAGAGCTTGTCTTTGCTCCGATAGTCAAAGCAACGTCCTTCAAAGACTCTGCCAATGCCTCAGCGTCGGCTTTGATTTTAGCCAGCTTGTGGGCTCTTTGCTTCTGGTTTTCTGCCAAAACTTTAAGTGCCGATTCGGTAGCGATAACAGCTTTGCACATTGGAATAAGGTAGTTTCGACCGTAACCGCTCTTAACTTCTACAACATCGTCCTTGTAGCCAAGATTTGCGATATCTTCTTTTAATATGATCTTCATAATTGTAATCCTTCTTTTAATGTTATTTCATCAAGTCAGTCACGTAAGGAAGAAGTGCAAGATGACGGGCGCGTTTTACGGCCTGTGCCACTCTTCTCTGGAATTTGAGTGAAGTTCCCGTGATGCGACGAGGAAGGATTTTGCCTTGCTCGTTCAAGAATTTCTTGAGGAATTCAGGATCTTTGTAGTCGATATACTTAATGCCACTCTTTTTGAAACGGCAATATTTTTTCTTTTTGACATCTACTGAAAGCGGAGTCAAGTATCTGATTTCTGATTGTGGTTGTGCCATGATTAATCCTCCTTTGTTTCGTTGTTGTTAGACTTAGCTGCGCGAAGACTTCTGCGTTTTTCAGCGTATTCTGCAGCATACTTGTCAAGACGGAATGTCAAGAAACGGATAACTTTCTCGTCGCGACGATAAGCTGTCTCAAGTTTCTTCACAACCTGCGGTTCTGCATTGAACTCAACAAGGCAATAGAAGCCTGTGCTTTTTTTCTGAATAGGGTATGCCAACTTGCGGAGGCCCCAGTTCTCTTCATTTACTATTTCTGCACCATTTTTAGTGAGAACAGCAGTGAATTTTTCTACCGCTTCCTTCATCTGAGCATCAGACAAAACGGGAGTTAAAATGAAAACGGTTTCGTACTTGTTCATAATTAATTGATTAGTTTTTAAATTTGCGGCACAAAGTTATGAATTTTTCGCTGTTTACGCAAACACTTTTTGTGAAGATGCAATAAAAAAATGAAAATTTAACAATAAATGGTCGTTTTGATGGATTTTGAGCTACATGTCACTGATTTCCGCATGAAGTTTTGACGGGATTCTAAAAAAATAACTAAATTTGCACATTTGTAAAGCGAAAAATCTATTAAATGGAAATAACAGCAACGCAATTAGCGACTATTATAAGAGGTGAAATCGAGGGCGACGGCTCTGTGAAGATATCCTCTTATTCTAAAATCGAGGAGGCTCAAGAGGGTTCTTTGTCATTCTTGGCCAATCCTAAATACACGCATTTTGTATATACGACAAAGGCATCTGTTTTGTTGGTGCGCAAAGATTTTGTACCTGAGCAGCCTATAAAAGCGACACTGATAAAGGTGGACGACCCGTATGCCACTTTGGCGGAGTTGCTCAATTTGGTGCAAGCATCGGCTCCTGTGAAATCCGGAGTGGAGCAGCCCGTATATGTTTCGGATGGCGTTGATTTGCCAAAATCAATTTATCTTGGTGCATTCTCTTATATCGGCAAGGATGCCAAAATAGGAGAGAACGTAAAAATATACCCTCAGTGCTATATTGGCGACGGTGTTGTTATTGGAAACAACACGACTCTTTACGCAGGTGTTAAAATATACCAGGGGTGCGTTGTCGGCGAGAATTGCATTCTCCATTCGGGAGTTGTTGTGGGAAGCGACGGCTTTGGATTTGCCCCTGAAAAGGACGGCAGTTATCTGAAGATTGCCCAGATCGGCAATGTGGTAATTGAAGACAATGTAGAAATAGGCGCCAACACCACTGTCGACAGGGCTACGATGGGCTCGACAAAAATCCATAAAGGCGTGAAGTTGGACAATCTTATACAAGTTGCGCATAATGTTGAAATCGGCGACAACACAGTTATTGCCGCGCAGACAGGCATCGCGGGTTCGGCTAAGATTGGCAAACAAAATATGATTGGAGGCCAAGTTGGCATCGCCGGTCACATCACAATCGGCGACCGGAACCAAATTGGGGCACAGTCTGGTATCCATACAAGAACAGGCGACGACAAGGTGCTGCTGGGGTATCCTGCGGTTGACGCAAGAGATTTTATGCGCGAAGCTGCATATCGTCGCCGGTTGGGCGACATAATCGCCGACTTGAACACTATAAAAAAAGACTTAAACAAAAAAGACAACAAATAAAAAAGATAATATGAAACAATGTACGTTGAAATCTGCTTTTACCATAAAAGGTAAGGGCTTGCATACGGGCAGGGAAATTGAAGCGACATTCAAGCCTGCTCCAGACAATTTTGGGCGGAAATTCCTTCGCATTGATGTTGAAGGCGCAGCGCCTATCGAAGCTGTGGCTGAGAATGTCGTGGAGACATGCCGCGGAACGGTTATTGCTTCTGGCGACTTGAAAATCTCCACTATTGAGCACGCCATGGCTGCGTTGTATGCTTCCAATGTCGACAACTGCCTCGTGGAGCTGAATGGCCCTGAAGTGCCAATCCTTGACGGCAGTGCAAAAATATTTATGGACAAGATTGAGGAAGTCGGAGTTGTTGAGCAGACGGAAGACGCAGCGGTGTATGTTGTAAGAAACCGCACAACGGTTAAGGACAGCGAGACCGAAGCCTCAATTTGCGTTATTCCCGACAGCGATTTCTGCGTGGATGTAATGATTGAGTTCAACTCGGTTGTACTCTCCAATCAGTTCGCCACTCTTGACTCTTTGGATGATTTCAAGACACAGATTGCTGCAAGCCGTACATTCGTTTTCGTAAGAGAAATTGAAGAGTTGGTCAAACACGACTTGATAAAAGGCGGCGACCTGGACAATGCCATCGTTATTTACGACACTCCGGTGGCGCAGTCGGAGCTTGACAGAATCGCCGATATGATGAACGTGCCAAGAAAGAAAGTGTCAGAGTTCGGATTCATCAACAACGACGAGCTGGTGTTTAAAAACGAGCCGGCACGCCACAAACTTCTTGATGTGGTTGGCGACGTGGCTTTGATTGGCAGACGTGTGCAGGGCCGTATTATCGCCACTTGCCCAGGTCATACAATCAACACTACATTTGCGAAAAAGGTGAGACGCGAATTAAAGCGTCAGGAGGTTCAGGCCCCGGTCTACAATCCAAACGAGACCCCGATTATGGACGTAAACCGTATCAGAGAGTTGCTTCCACACAGATATCCGTTCTTGTTGGTTGACAAGATTATCGACAAATCCGACAAATATATTGTTGGAGTAAAGAACGTGTCGGGCAACGAACCATTCTTCCAAGGCCACTTCCCTACAGAGCCAGTGATGCCTGGTGTGCTTCAAGTTGAAGCCATGGCTCAAACTGCAGGATTGCTTGTCTTAGGCTCTGTTGATAATCCAGAAAGCTATTCTACTTATTTTATGAAGATCGACAACGTAAAATTCCGACAGAAAGTAGTCCCTGGCGACACTTTAGTTTTCCACGTGTCATTCTTGACTGAATTGAGAAGAGGTTGTGCCAATATGAAGGGCTATGCTTTTGTTGGCGATAAAATCGTTTCCGAGGCTGAATTCATGGCGCAAATAATCAAAAATAAATAATATGAAGCAACCATTAGCATACATACATCCGGATGCCAAGATAGACCCAAGCGTGGTCATCGACCCGTTTGTGACAATTGACAGAAACGTGGAAATCGGAGCGGGAACACGCATTGCCAGCAACGTTACAATCATGGAGGGTACAAGGATTGGCAAGAACTGCACGATTTACCCGGGCGCTGTTATTGGTGCGATTCCTCAAGATCTTAAATTCATGGGAGAAAACACGTTGGCTATCGTTGGCGACAACACAACCATTCGTGAATGCGTGACCATAAACAGGGGCACCGCGTCGAAGGGCAAGACTGTTGTTGGCAGCAATTGCCTTATTATGGCTTATTCTCACATCGCCCATGACTGCGTGATTGGGGACAATATCATTATTGCAAACGCTTCGCAGATTGCTGGAGAGGTACAAATCGACAATTTTGCGGTAGTTGGAGGAGGAACATTGATTCATCAATTTTGCCATATAGGTTCTCATGTGATGATACAAGGCGGGGCTTTGGTCAACAAAGACATTCCCCCATATGTAAAAGCTGCCCGTGAACCGATATCGTATGCTGGCGTGAACTCAATAGGCTTGCGTAGACGCGGTTTCACAAATGAACAGATTCGTGACATCCAGGACATATATCGTTATCTATATCTTTCTGGATACAACAATAGCGATGCTGTGGAGCATATCGAGGCGGAACTTCCTGCCACGAAAGAGCGTGACGAAATCATCTTGTTTGTGCGCAACTCGAAGCGAGGCATTATCAAAGGCTACGTATAGCAATAAGCCTTAACCGAAGACTTTCGAAAGGGTCGATCTGACAAAGTGTTAGGTCGACCCTTTCGCATTGGTATTTTTTCGAGGCGCCGAGAAGAGGCTGAAGGCGGCAAAGGCACTGAAGAGACGCCGGAAGAGTTGTTGCAATCGATAAAAGAGAACGAGAAGGCGGAGGAAAAAAGGAAAGCCGCTGAGGAGCGTGAACGTGCTGAGAAAGAGGAGAAGGCTCGTTGAGGCAGAGAAGAAAGAGGCGGAGAGGATTGCTGCAGAAAAGGCGGAGGAAGAAGCTCGTGTTGAAGCAGAAAGGAAGGCAGAAGAGGCATTGCTAAGCAGAAGTCTGAGGAGAAGACTGCGGAGGCGGAATCCGACAAGGAGGAAGCGGAGAAGCGAATGGACGATGAAGAACCAAAGCCCGTAGGGAGTGGTGTGTTTGGAAACATCTACAACCAATTCAAGGGCAAGGTGAAGGAAGCCTTCGATTTCTTGATGAAGCATAAAGGCGGCGACTTGCTCGGTGTGTTCCACAGGAAAGATGTCAGTGACATTGATTTGGTGTGGGGTGACCACGGTGGGGGATTGGCGCATATTATTCGCCGACACATCATTGAACAAAATGACTTCAAAAATGTGGATGAGATACAAAAAGTCATTGAGGATGTTATACGTAATGGTTTGATTGTTCGAAAAAACAAAGACAAAATCAACATCGAATATAATGGATATAGGGTTAGCATAAAAAAGACGATTCGTGATTCAAAAGGGAATGTCGTTGAAAACAAGAACTGGATTGTTACAGTGTTTGATAAAAGCAAGCCTAAACACGAAAAAGGAATCCATCGTCAAGCGAAACCTTAACAACTCCTTCCGCAAACCAAAAGGCTGATGGAGTGACTTTACCATCAAACGAGGATTCCATCGACAAAGGTAGTAAAAAGGCAGAGAAGAAGCAAAAGAAGCAGAGCGTTTTTGACAAGGCTAAGGAGATTGCCGACAAGGAGGAGAAGAAACGCAAGGCTGAGGCTGACAAGCCAAAGCAAAAACCGCTGACTGAGGCGGAGCGCAAGGACGCCAAGGAGGTCGCAGGTGCGTTGGGCTATCGTGTGGAATGGGTGGACACGATGGAGGAGAACGGAACGATAGACGCGGACAAGAAAGTGATCCGTATCGCAAAGGATGCCGAGAACCCGTTGGTGCAGGTGCTGGGACACGAAGTGGCGCACGGAGTGAAGCGGATGGACGGTGGCAAGTTCAAGGCTTTGCAAAAGGCGGCTATGGAGGTCGTCGGCGAGAAGGAATGGAATGAACGCATCGAGAAGAAGCGCAAGTTGAATGCTTATGCCGAGGGGAAACTTGCCGAGGAGGTGACGTGCGACACGTTGGAGAGGCGTTGAAGCGTCTTGCCGAGTCGCTGAGAGGAGAGAAAGGCATTCTTGCCCGTCTGCGTGACGCGGTGGCGAGGATGGTCGAGTATTTC